>Ga0209589_1001918_pt1 | contig 35241 bp, 12 predicted proteins | sample CowpeawhiteBW_FD_187525 | JGI IMG/M metagenome (GOLD analysis project Ga0209589, IMG submission 187525) | Root nodule microbial communities of legume samples collected from California USA - Cow pea white BW (SPAdes) (version 2) | ecosystem: Host-associated > Plants > Roots > Nodule | place: USA...
TTTTTTTTTTTTTTTTTTTAAAGAAAAAAAAAAAAAAAAAACATCATGCGGGTTAGAGGGATGACCCTAGAAAATACGTGTAATCCAGTAGAATTTGAGATTTAGATCTTGTTGTCCACGTAGCTAGGTACCATGAAGTCGAGTCATATATTTGAGTTGTCGAATTTCATCATAATTAAGCACAGAAAACTAAAAATCAAAGCCACCAATATGTGTGGCTCGAAATGCTTCTATGTTGTGAATCACACTATAGTCCAATTTTCAAACCACTGGCTCTCCAATTTACACACAAATATCCCTTCCTTCACAGGCACAATATAAGCCATTAGAACCATCCATCTCAAGCTCCAACAAGAGGCTCAAAACTAAGCACAAGACCTCTCTACCTTTATTATATTCACACAACAAAACCCACAAAGAGAGCATAACCAAAAAATGGCTACTTCACTTTCTGCAACTGGGTGTGTTGGTTCTTCCTTCTATGGAAGTTGGGGCACTTCAATTGTTGGTGAGGACTACACCGTGTTGGCCAAGTCAGTGCCATCACAGGTTCGCTTGGGGAGGAGAAAACCAGTGAGATTGCAGCCAATGATGAAGAATGTCAATGAAGGGAAGGGTATCTTTGCACCTCTTGTTGTCATCACTCGAAACATTGTTGGCAAGAAGCGTTTCAACCAGCTTAGAGGCAAAGCAATTGCCCTACACTCCCAGGTGAAATTCAGTGTTCTTGTCAAGAGTTGGTGTGTTTTATGATCACCCTTTTGCTTAATTTGAGGATTCTGTTTGTGGGGTGGGGGAAATTTTTGAACTTGGGATCATGTTTCATGTTGTGTCATGAGTTCTTGTGAATCGGGCTTGGTATGCTTTTTGTGTGGTTTGTGCGGTTTGTTTTTGTTTCCAAGCATTGGATTGAAGGATTTGAAACCTGTTGAAACAGAAGTACAAGTAGAATCTGCAAAAGGGTGATCTGTTTGAAACAAAAAACTTAGATGCAGAATACCATTATACCATTATTTTGTTGTTTTCAATCGTAATTCAGAGTTTTATTCTGATGATCAAATGTTACCTCTTTTTATCTAAATAAAACTTCAAATCTGATTGGAAAACAGTATCAGCACCTACAGAACTACATCTCAATTTTGTTGGTTTGACGTGTAAAAGGGTTGAAAATAAAAGATCGGTGAAGAATGAATTTGGATCCATCACTCACTCACACACACACACACACATACCTTAACTGTACCTTTTGTGTTTGTTAAAACACCTGTTAGAAGAAAGAACAATACAGGTAAGATTGATGTAAAAATGAAACATGTGTCTGTCTAGTAACATTGATGTGAGCATGAAACGTGTTCTTTCATTCTTGTGCTGAAGTTTTACACTTTGAAATGTTAGGTAATCACGGAATTTTGCAAATCAATAGGAGCAGATGGAAAACAGAGACAAGGGTTGATCAGGTTGGCCAAGAAGAATGGAGAATGGCTTGGATTTCTTGCATGATAGATTAGCAAAAATGTTGCTCATATTTTGTAATTACCATGTGAGAAAGAATCAAGTTTGAACTTGGTGGTTTTCAATTGACAGAAGAATGTAAACTAGGATCAAATCTCTCTCTAGTTGTGACTTTTTATTCTCAAGTATATTGTTCTCTTATTTTGTCCTCTAGATACATCAAGTATTATAAAACCAGAGGTGATCTACATATCAACGTTGATACAATGAACAAAGCAATGCTATTATTATACAGCATATTTTTTCACAAAAATTTCTGCCGCTTTTTTAGTGAACCATTTGAGTAAAAAGTTTAATCAATTTCAACTTTGATTATCCTAAATGCTCATATCATTTTTCCAAACTATGTGCTTAGATGCTGCTGGATATGTTGCAGATCAGATTCTACTGCACCTTCTCTTTCCAACTATTATATACTTTGATTATGAACAAATGTGTTGCTTTTTAAACCAGATTCAGATGTTAATGATGTTCTGTTTTCTTTATGTCTGAAAACACAACCATGTTTTGACACTGGCTTATAAGAGTAATGTAAAAACTAAGATTTTTTTTTTTATCAAAATGGTTATTTAAACAAAGTGCTAAACTAGAAAATCTGAGTTAAAATCACTTAGGACTATTAAAAAGGAGTTTTAAAATTAGGTGTGGTTTTAGTAGAGTAAGCATTCATTTTATAGCAGCCGTCTTCACTTTATTTTCTTGAATTGAAGATACTAAAAAAATTCTAACACTATAATTTAAAACTATTAAAAGTATTAAACTATACACTAAAAATGTTTTTAACAAATATCTGTAGTTTTAAAGAATATTATTAACCATACCTTCAATTACGGTTTAATCCTTACAGTTTAACACATGCATTTTTAGTTTCTATAAAATTTTAATTATAAATTTGATCTTTTAGTTTGTGTGTTAAATTACTCAATTTTTATTAATATTAATATACCATTTAATTACTACCAAGAAATGTTATACGTATCTAAGTGATAATAATGTGTTATTAATTTAATCGAGATATTAATGAATTTGACAATTAATATTAGTACATGTTATTATAATAAACACATATTAACATTTTTATGTTAAATATTAGATGTATATTTATGGTGAACTAAACTTGCGTAATTTTGAAAATCCAGAAAACAAAATATAATTAAATTTTATATGAAACCAAATTACACGTTCATTATACTACAAGGATAAAAAAAATGAATTTAAGCCTTTCAATTTTATTATTGTTACTCTTCTATATAAAAAAACTTTATGATTAAAATTTAATCAGAGTCCATTTGAGATAAACTATTTTGTATGACAATGATTTAATGAGTAGTCAATGAAACAGTAATAGTATAACTATTAAAGTTTATTCATCGATCCTATGATTTAAAAAGATAAAAAAAATAAATAAAACAAAATTTGATGAACTATATTATAACTCAAATGAAAAAATTTACTTGGTTTTAAAAACTTGTTCAGGTCAACTTTCTAAATTACTACTCACGGATAATCTATTTACAAATTCCAGAGCATACTGCAAGGATAAAAAAATTTAGAGTAATCCATAAATTTAATTTTTTTAATATAAATTCCATTCATTAAACTAATACGATGAATGTTTAATATTGCTACCTTAGTCGTCCACAAATTCTGTGTCAATATTTAAACAATTATCAAGTAATTTAGTGATAAACACATACTAAAGTAATGTAAGTTTAAGCTACAACTTTGGAATACAATTTTTGTTTTCTAATATTATAATTAAACAAAATAAAAACACACCTAATTTCTCGCTGTTGTGCTTATATGTTAACTCCCTTACTATGTCTCACCCACCATCATGTGTTTCAAATATTTCAACTTCCAAAGCAAACAGTACTCAACTTGTTGAAGCACTGAACAGAACAATAAAGGTTTACTTCTCCATTATAATTGTACAAGCAGCACATCAAACTCATCCTAAATTTCAAGATTCAAAGCTTTAAGAATGTGACATAAAAAAACTACAATGAACTCTGCAGAAAAATTTGACAGACCATTTCAAAAATGAGGAGTACAATAGTATGAACACCCCAAAGTGGGGTGAATGAACAAAAGTAAAACCAAGCCCTTCACCAAAGAAGTAGCATGGTCTAGTACATATGACACATGATGAAGGTATCAGTACTACAAGCCTTCCAGCACAAGTGCCCGAAAATGCTCCAACACTGTTTATACGGTGTATCGACCCTTTGTTGCTCCTTTGGTTCTAGAATCATCCTGTGACAACCAGAGATGTTAGAATCATAGATGTTTATGAATCGCATTAGCCAATCAAAATTTATGAGCACAGGTTTTACATGAAAGTTGTATGTTATCTTGTCGTTAACATCAATGATTTCCTTCCACTTCCTTCCAATGCTCATCTGCAAAATTAAAGACAACGGCAAAATGGCTCACTTCAAATGTCATGCTGAGAATTGGGATGAGTCAAAAATATATACATGACTTTTTGGCAAGGAATTTGCACTTGCTCGGAATAGCAAAACTACAATTCTGGATCTTAGACTGATAGATTTACACATTCCAGATTTTTCCATTCAGTATAAATTGTAGATCCTGGTTAACGTATAAAGATGTGTAAGAATTTTACAGTCCATCATTTCCAGCAATATTTCGTTCATACCAAGCACACCCTCTACTAGCATCTGCCATTTTCACTCCTCCAATTCACCTATTTCCATTTTAGTAGCTAACCTTTCTAAAAATTACAGATAACTGGCCATGGATCTCGTTTATTCCTCTAAAACCACATCAAATTTAGGTTTATTTCATTGTAGAGTATTTTATATAATGTCACAACATTATATAAAACATTCAACAAAAAATGGATATCTTGATAAAACACAAAGATAGAGTTTCGTATATAACTAGATGAGGTTAGTTAGATATAGTTAGTTTCTGACTCGGGCAGATTGTTTGTAGTCCAAATATATAAATATAAAAGCCAAAGGTCTGTAAAGAGAAGGTCAAGAAAAGCTCCACACATACAAAGATGGAATCCTGAATGGACGAGGGCAAGTCCAAGGCAAATATGCAAGCACGCAACCTGAACCAGTGAAAGGGATCGACTGGACGAAGCTTGAAATACCCATCTTTGAAGTGGGGGATGTTTTAGGATGCATAGTGAAATTTGAGTGTTATTTTCGATTTAGTGGAACAGGAAAAGACAGGCATTGATGGTGACTCTCAAAGGGGATGTGTTGACATGGTCTCAATGGTGAGAAACTTGCAGTTCAAATCAAAGTTGGGAAGGATTCAAGACTACCCCAATTGAGAAGGTTCAACTAGTATTGATGGGGTGATCTTTTAGAATCTCTGTTAACCCTGAAACAAGCAGACAGTGGGTGAATTAATCACCCAATTCGAAAGGCTAGCAAGAGTGATGAAGGAGCAGTTATTATGGGAATATTTTCCAATGAGTTAAGAGAAGAAATTATAGCATGCATATTGGAGAAGAAAAACATAGCAGTGGCCAAAAGTAACAGCACTATAGAGGGAAAAGGCAAACAGCTAAAAAAGATGAAAATGGAAATTCAACATCCCAAACCTCACAGTTATAAGTGAAAAAGGGGGAAGCACTGCATTTAACACAATGCAAGAAAGAAACAAGATGGATTAGTGCTAAAGTGCGAGAAAAGGTCAAAAGAGGGAATGTTGTTGATATGACAAGAAATATGGTCCTAGCCATGTTTCTACTTTTTAAAATACGTGATTAAATGTTTTGATATTGGGACGGTGAAGGGGAAGCAAATCGATAGACAAAAGGTATGGCAATAGAGGATTAGTTAAATTAAAACCCGAGTTACTGCAGGATACAATTGTTGGGTTGACAGCATGGAAGTCTCTAAAGTTCTGGGATGGGTTGAAGGGATGCATCATGGTAGTATTGATCAATAGCAGGGAAATTTCCACATTCATCCCTACTGAATTGGTGACGACAAGGTTCAAGTTACAGTTGACAGAAAAATACAAAAGCACATGAAATGTAGAGTTGGGATTATCTATCATCTATGCCTTGCAAAGGAACTAAGATGACAAAATACTCTCGTGGAGAAGAAAAGGAAAGGAAAACAATACTTTAGTCTCTTCTTTAATAAGCAAACAATACACTGGAATGTAGTAGCAACACATCAGTGATGAAAGTGTGGTGCATAATTTAAACATTTGATGCTTTCAATCAAGGCAGTGAGTGAAAACATTGTAGATAGGAGCAAATTGACTTATAACTTGAACATAAGACCAGAAATTAGAGAATCCAATCATAACTTCTATCGATGTTTCAGGGCCTTTGTTATCCTGATTCTACAATAGGAATAATAAGCAGACAAGATAACAGAACATAAACATAAGTTGCAATGGCAATTTGCAAGTACCATTTAAAGGAAAATGACAAACCTGGGCAGCCTCATTTGCCGCTGTCTTTGTCCACAGTGAAAGTTTGTCTTGCCACTGGCGCACGCTAGCAACCACACCGCATATGTCCTCAGCATCCTCAAATTGCTCCCCAATCAACGCCATCAACTATTCAGAAGACCAATAACAATTAAACACCAGATCTCCCCACATTTCTCAAACCCAAAAACAAAAACAATTGGCGATAAAATAAAATAAAAAATTACAGTTTCAAGCCACATGTTTTCAAGGTTAGTCTTCCTGCCGATGTTGCTAGTGACAGTCCACTTTCCTCCATTGGCACACTCAGGATCTTCCCACTTAGGTTCAACGCCAGTCTTGAACAAGTGGAAATCCGCGTTGATTTGCAACTTGCTGGGCTTAAAAATCTCATGATACAAACTACACCAACATTTTTCACATCAAAGTCATTTCTCCCAATAGTTTACCACCAAACCCAAAAACAACAACATTCAACTCATTCTCCGAATAGTAATAATATGTTTTTGTCCTTGTAAATTTTCTTTAATTTTCATCCTCCAAAATTTTAAATCAGTATATAGATAATAGTGAAGATTAAATGCAGTGATTTTCAAGTTTAGAGGGACGAAAAAACAAAGAAAAATATTCTTAATTGACTAAAATCAAAATTTACTCGTATAGGAGAACCACAAACATAACGCAGCTTAATAACAATGAAAAGCATAAAATTCATAAACCCTCATGTTAGCAACAAAAAATCAGACCCTTTACGAGTTTCTCTCCTGAGATCCGTAAAGTTCAATTTTTTAATTAATCAATCAAGCCCCTGATAAGAATACACAAAACCTAGGATTCGAGATTGCATGTTCAGATTCCATTCTTCTAAAATAAATTGAAAAAAAAAATGAAAATTGGGGGAAAGCAAAATGGAGAAGGAAGGAAAAAAATATATATACCACCAGAACTCTTCTACAGTGTCGAAAGTGTAGACCTTGCGCAGAGAGGTTCCCCAAGCAGCACCCTGCTTAGGTTTGGATTGATTGTCGCACCAAAACGTCCATTTTCGCTCCAGCTTGTGCTTCAGCCCTGCCTCCGGCGCCGGCGCCGCCGCAACCACTTCATCGCTTGTTGCCATTTTTCTCTCTTTCTCTCTCAGCAACGCTAAGAGGAATGAAGTTAGGCTTTTAGGGCTTTGTGTGTGTTTTGCACCGACCTAAGCCAAAATCCTAATATATTGTATTTGGTTGCTTTTTAAAAATTATATAAACGAGTGTAAAATTGATAAGAGAATAAGATATTATATGGTAAAAATTATATTATTGTATTTTATTATTAAATGGGAGTATTGGAGTTATAACTAAACATAAATATAACTTAAATTATAAAATTCACACATCTCAAAAATCAATATGAAATATTAAAAAGTTAACAATTAATTATAATAATTACATATAAACTTAATTACCTTTTAACTATCTTATAAATTTAAATATTTTTAATTGATTTTTTATTAAAAAGTTCTAAGGTTTTTTCATGAACCATTAAATCTTATGAAAATTTTCTTTACATATGTGTTAAAAACTTGGTGAATGCATATATTATCCATCTTTCAAAATGTGTATGAAAAATAATTTTAGAGAGTGTCTTCTTTTATCTCTTTTAACATATATTTTAATACAGTAATATATCCTTAGTCTCAAGCTTAATTAAGTTTTATTCTAAACTTTAAATTCTAAATCTTAAACATAATTAATATCTTAACGGTCAAATATTTGATTGTTGAAATATTAATAATGTTTGTAATGCAAGGATTATATTTTTCCATTATATACTTCCAAGTGAAAAAAAAAATAGTGTAAATAATTTGAATAGAATTGACAAAATGTTTTAATTATTATTTAAGGTAAGAAAATTCTCTTGATGTTTTCATGAACCATGTGATCTTATTAAAAAAACAATTATTTATTTAGTGTTTATCAAACTTCGATGTGACACCTATTGTTATATTTTTTTGTTTAATTGTAATTTAACTTTTAAAATTTTCTTTTATAAATCCTACAAGTTCTAACATTCACCACTAATACCATTCTCTAAATTCTCTAAATTTTGTATATGTTCATCTGATTTTTGTATTGATAACATAAGTTGTCTTTGTTTGTTCCCAAGTCATTAATGTTAAAAGAGCAATTTTAAATCACCTTTAGACATGTTTAATGGAGACGATATCTTAATTTAAATAGACATGTATTTTTAGAATAACAACATCAAATAAGGTAACTGAAATTAATTTTATCTAATACCTCCATTTTTTTTATCTTAAGTAGATAAAGAGTAATATTTTTTCTCCAAATAAGTAATAATTGTAATTCAAGATTTTTAAGAATATTGAATAAGAATAATACTTAATATGTTAATTTTTTAAACAAATTTTAAAAAAAATATTTTTCAAGAATTACGTTATTTTTCAATCTAAACATAAATTGAATTGGAGGGAGTAAATTACAAAATTAAAAATCCGATCGTGAAATGAGAGATTGATTTGTATTATTTAAATTAGGACTAAATATGTTTTTTTTTTCAATTTTGAAATTAGTTCCTCTTCGAAATTTTATATCAATTTAGTCTTTCGTCTTTAGAAATATATGGATTTAGTCCTTTTTACCAAATTTTATTAAGTTTATTTGACATTTTAAATATATTTTATGATAATATTTGATTTAACATTGAAACGAAAATATGTCAAACATGGTAAACAAATCAAATATTACTATAAAATGCGCTTGAAACATCAGATAAACTAAAATTTGATGAAAATGACTAAATTAATATATTTTTAAAAATAAATGACTAAATTAGTCAAACATTTTGAAAAGAGACTAATTCCAAATTTCAAGTTGAGAGAATAAAAACATATTTAATCCTTTAAATTAAAATACAAAAGAAATTGATCTTAATCATTGTTCGGAACAAAGTACTTTTTTAATAAAAGTTGTACACGAGATAGAAACAATACAATTACACATTAGGCAACATAGTACATTGGATTTGGGAGTTTAAATGCTCTTCTAGGGTTTGGAATCCCTTCAACGCTACTGTATTGGTCCCCCAAAATGCCCCAAATGCGATAACCATCATTTATTATTTGCTTTCTCACATCAGATTTATACTTCTGCACTGATACCAGTTCATTTGCAGCATCTCTGCACAGAAACAAAAAGTGTAAGAAAAAGAGAAACATTCAGCCAAAAATTGAGGATTATTGAAAGAAAAGTAGAGGTAACAGTACTGACCTAAAGATAATTTTAGTCCAACCATAGTAACCAACTTTTACAAGGTTGTCAATTGTGGCTGATCTCAAATGTTCCTTCCTTGAAGTAACCAAAAGGATTTGCACACCCCTGGATTTAAGTTCATCGTAGAGCTTCAATGAGTGATCAAGAGCAGGTGCATTACCCTTTTTCATCCAGTCCTCTAGAGATGTCTCATTCAGTTTCCTTCCCCTGTTTTCAAAGAAATCCATCATCATTCACAATGATCATCACCAAGCAAAGAAGATCTAAACAAGTTCAAGATTTTCATACTAACATATGTAACTGTCGGAAATTCATTTCATTTCTCGGTGTTTGAAGTCCTTCATTGGCCAAAGATAAAGATAATTTAAGAGAATATAAGTCAGTGTAAATCTGATTTTATAATTCGATTTTGTGGGATTGAGTTAGACTTAAAGTCCACTCCTAATATGGTATAAGAACCATAGTTAAAGTCTATCTTAACAAGATTTGAACATATTGTTCCACCCGCTATCAGACCATTGTTGGACCTTTCATTAATGTCTAGTCCTACGCTACTTTCGAAATATATATAACTCGGCATGAGAGAGGGGTTGGAAGTTACACATTGACTATAAATAAACCGATTTGAAAGTATCTAAGTAGGTGCAAACCTCACTTTATATTCTTGTTTTGTAGGATTATGGTAGGTTTAAAGTTCACTTTCTATCACTTAACATGACATTATAATCATTATTAGAGTCTATCACGGGAAAATCTATTAGATTTATTCTTCCACCCACTCTCACTCTCAGATCATTAGAAGGTATATTAGAAGTGTGGTGTGGATACAAACATTTAAAACCAACTATACAAATGATAATCTAAACATACATTATGTAGCCAAATATCATGATGTGGCAAATAGATGGAGAGTGGAATTTGAAATTACCCATATAGATTATCCTTGTAGTAAGGAACGGTTGAAAGCAAGGTATCATCAATGTCAAAAATCCAAGCATCCAACCCATCTTTCTTCAGATTGCAGCTTGTGCTGAGATAAACCAAGCACTCTTCAGTTGATCTCTGTGAATCCACTTTGTACTGTGTGGAAGTGACATATTTCCCAATGTACTCAATGCACTCTTCAGGCACAACTTGGAAATCCCTTATGTTGTGCAGTTCCACATTCATCCTCCAACTCTCACAATAATTCTTCAAGCTGATCTTCAATCCATCACGTGTCTTCAGCTTCAGTATGTTCCAATCAGCAGCAGCACCTGCTAGAGGAACCAAAACGCATGTCAAAACCAGACACCACCACACTGGTTTCTCCATTTTCTCTTCCTTACCAGATCATAGAACAACTCTCTAACCATTATTCCCTTTTAAAGTGTTTAGATTTCAATGTTCTGAGAATGTGACCAAGTCATCACATGGGTCTGAATGAATGTGGTTGGCACAGAAATTTAGCTGCATCACTCACATGTGCCATAGCTGGCAAGAATACCAGAACTGAAGAAAATGTCAATTATGAAGAAGGAAATTCTGTGTATTTTCATTTCAGAGACAGAAACTTTATTGTAAAAGACAAAACTAAAGTGTGCATGCTTTCACATTTTCACATGACAAATAGGTTTTATCTGTTGAATACAAACACTGGAAGAATAAGCCTCTGACATGAACAATTATGGTATCATTTTTTATCAGTACATGTAAATTAAACATCTCTAGTTATATCAGAAAAATAAGTTACTCTTTATTTTAAGTAAATGTTTTCATTTATATTTTACTGAAAATGTAAAACTGTTTTGTAATTTTTATATTGTGATTTAATCATAAGTTCTTGTTATAAACTTTCTAAATAGTTATTGTAAAAAAAATAGTATATAACAGATGAATGAAAGACAAATGGATAGATTTTCCTCTCAGCTTTTATAAAACTTTGCTTTTTTTAATCACCAAAATACTTCTAAAAAATAAAAAAGTTGTCAAGTGGCATAAAAAAACATTTATATTTTTTATGAAATCATTTGTACCATGTAAATTTGTTCCAATAAAAAAAAAGTAAGATATTGGATCTCAAAATACGATGCTCACAAACATAAACTTGTGTTAAAAGTAATTTTCTGCAACATTTAATTTAAGGGTACAAATTGTTGGGTTAGTTGCTTGCTACTACTGCTTTTGGATGTTATTTATTAATATAGAAGTGATTATAATAAGATACTTTTTTTTTTCAAAATTATAATAAGATGTTAGGTTTGTTATAAATCTATAATAATAAATCAAGTAGGGTATAATACATATGGATGTTGCCTTCATCGTGCTCACACGTTGATGTTATAATATTACTAAATAATTATTAAATAAATCTAAATTTATCATGTTGAATCAATCTTTCATCTATCAAGTAATCAAAGTGTTTCAATCTTACAAAACCATTAATGACACCTTGTTAATTTTCTAATAACATGTTTAATGTGAAAATTAAATTGGATAGTGTTACTCTTTTGTAATAACAAATGAGTAAGGATGAAATTGATTCACTAATTTTTTTCATTTTGATAATTTCTTAATATTACCTCAAAAGAAAACCCTAATTCTGGGAAAGTGCATTTCTTGTTGTCTCATATCAACAAAAGGTCAAAGTCAGGTTTGAATTTGTCCCTGTTCCCTCTTCCATTCTCATTTTTTCAGTTACTTTACCCTACAAATCTCAGTTTTTCCTTCTATTGCTTTCTGCCAACCTGGTTTTCTGAAAATGCAGGGCACAATAATCTTTAAAAAAGGAAGAAGAGCGTATGAAACTTTTTTTGCTTTTGGGTATTCTATTTTGTGTTTTTCTTGTTTCCTGCAATCCAATGCATAAAATGAACTTTGCTATAATGTTATTCTCTGTAGATCTTCTGACATGAACTCATTTCATCTTGGCATTGTAGAGTTGGTGGTGGGTCATAGTAATTTAACAAAACAAAGGTGAAAAAATCTTACTTCTTTCTGTTCCTGGGTTGAATTTTCCAAATTCTAAACATCGTGTTTGAAGTGAATTTGGTTGGTGTGATATGAATGTTGGTTTTGATGAGATTTCATTCAGTGAGTTTGTCAGCATCTTTTGGAAACAAGTTCAGAATGTCACTGTAGCTGTGATGAACTGTACTGACAACACAGTGGTAGGCTAAGAATCTTTACATCGTAACTGTGAAAGAAAGAAAGAAAGGAAGGGTTGTCTCAACAGAACGCAACATCAACACCAAAACAGATAGAAACTTGTAAGAGAGAACCAGTGAACCACGGAATTGTTACTCAGGTGTGTTCTGTATAAATCAATACCTAGAAACAAACAAATCCAGTGCTGTTTTTTGCTTTTTTCTAGTGTCCAACGGAGATTTTTACTACAATTGGCAGCCATGTTAGGAAGCTCCAATGGTGGAAACCAATAAGAACAACTTATTTCTTAGATGGGAGAGGGATGAGGATTTGGACAATCAATTTTCTGAGGAGGTATGCTCTGGTTTGTTATTTGCAAGCCTGGGCTCAGAACATTTTTCTTCAATAATACTCTCTTAATACAGTTATTCATTTCATGCTTCTGATCTTTGGGTCTTGAATTGCGTATCAGATTTTTTTTCTTCTAGTTATTTACATGTGGATTTGCATCCTCTGTTATATATAGAACCAGTGGAAGATTATGTTTGGTCCAAATTCCTTTATTTTGATATTATTTTCACCTGACACAAGTAGTCACACTTCTCACTCTATTTCATTTTTATTTTTCACATTTTCTTTCATTTTTCTTCATTTCGTATATTCATTATTGGATTTATGTTTCACTCTGCACACACATACAATCATGTAAAAAAATTAATTTATACATAACTTGAAATTGAGGGAGTGAGTTAAAATTAAAATTCTGTTAGTGGAATGAGAGAAATCAACCATATTTAGGTGGATTTGAAGCATAATTAACTAACTTTTGAAGTAAGATTTCACAAGACATTTATAATGTAAATTATTTTTATTTCTGGACCATCTACATGTCCAATTACATGGAACAAGTTACGTTTTAATAAAAGTCGTAAACGAGGAAAGAAACAATACAATTACACATTAGGCAACATAGTACATTGGATTTGGGAGTTTAAATGCCCTTTCAGGGCTTGGAATTCCTTCAATGCTACTGTATTGGTCTCCCAGAATGCCCCAAATGCGATAACCATCTTTTATTATTTGCTTTCTCACATCAGATTTATACTTCTTCACTGATACCAATTCATTTGCAGGGTCTCTGCACAGAAACAAAAAGTGTAAGAAAAAGAGAAACATTCAGCCAAAAATTGAGGACTATTGAAGGAAAAGTAGAGGTAATAGTACTGACCTAAAGATAATTTTAGTCCAACCATAGTAACCAACTTTTACAAGGTTGTCAATTGTGACTGATCTGAGATGTTCCCTCCTTGAAGTAACCAAAAAGATTTGCACACCCCTGGATTTAAGTTCATTATAAAGCTTCAATGAGTGATCAAGAGCAGGTGCATTACCCTTTTTCATCCATTCCTCTAGAGATGTCACACTCACTTTCCTTCCCCTGTTGTCAAATAAATTCGTCATCATTCACAATCATTCACAATGATCATGAACTTCCTAGGGATATTAACCGTCTGAGGCATGAATTGTCTATGTAAAAAAAAAAAAACTGACACTACTTTCAATATAAGACCAAGTTTAATGTTTGTGGATGTTGTTTTTCTGATACGTCTTTCTCATTCTCATTTCTTCTTAGACTTTTAAATTATACCTAGATTCCTAATAATATCATGACAGAGAAAATAGACTTGAGAGTGAAATTTGGAATTACCCATATAGATTATCCTCGTAGTAAGGAAGAGTTGAAAGTAAGGTATCATCAATGTCAAAAATCCAAGCATCCAAGCCATCTCTCTTCAGATTACAGCTTGTGCTGAGATAAACCAGACATTCTTCAGTTGCCATCTGTGAGTCCACTTTGTACTGTGTGGAAGTGACATATTTCCCAATGTACTCGATGCATTCTTCAGGCACAACTTGGAAGTCCCTAACGTTGTGCAGCTCCACATTCATCCTCCAACTCTCACAATAATTCTTCAAGTTCATCTTCAATCCATCACCTGCTAGAGGAACCAAAAGGCATGTCAAAACCAAACACCACCAAAGTGCTTTTTTCCCCATTTTCTCTTCCTTAGAAAAAGTGCATGCATGGAGAATTTAGCAGATGATATAACAACTCCAATCACTCCCTTTTAAAGTGCTTATTTTTTGTATGCAGATTTCAACGGTTTGAAAATGGGACCAAGTCAAATGGGTAGGAATGAATGTGATTGGCACAAGAATTGAGCTGCATCAACTCACATGCTACTATGGCTGGCGAAAGTACCAAAACTAAAGAAAATGTCCACTATGAGCAAGGTAATGTCTATCTATGTATTTCATTTCAAAGTCAGAAACTTCACTGCAAAAGAGAAAATATAGTTTGCATGCATTCACATGACAAATTGGTTTATCTTTTGCATACAAACACTAGAATAATAAGCCTCTGACATGAACAATTAATGGTATCACCTGTTATTGGTACATATAAATTAAGCATCCCTAATTATTTTAAAAAGTGTAGATAATTATTTAGCAGTATAAAACTAATATTTACACACACACACACACTCAAGTTTGATATTGTGTTTATAGTATCTGTATGTTTTCATACTAATACGCCATTCTTATATTAACTGAATGTTGCTGGAAATGTAAAACTGTTTTAATGATTTTTATGTTGTGAATTAATTATAAGTTATTGCTATAATTTTATAAATAATTATTATAAAAATAATATATAACAGATGAACGAAAGTCAAATAGATAAATTTTCCTCTTACTATTTGTATATTATTTTCGATCTATTGAATGAAAAAAATATGAATTATACAATTAGTCTATTGACGTGTACAATGTAAATATTAATGTAAAACTTCATCTTATTCTACAGAATTAGTCTCTTGAAACTTTGGTTGAATTATGCATTTAGTCTTTGAAATTTTGGACATATTTTTTCAAGTTTAATTTCTTAAATTAAAAAAGAAAAAGACAACTTATAAACATAAATTTTAAAAACTAAATAGTACTACTAAAATTTTTCATATTTTATGATATTTTTTTTACAAATTTATTAATAAATTTGGCAGAAAAATACTTTTTTGGCCATTTTTTAAAAAGTTTTAATTGGCAGACAATTATTTTTGAATAAATATTTTATGAAATTTACAAATTTTTTCTACAATTTTTTTTGTGGAAAGTATTTTATATAAATATTTCAAAAACAAAAATGGTAACACTTTTTACAAATTATTTTTCATAACAAAATTCGTATTAATTTTTTAAAAAATTTCAAAACAAGGAAATGTGTTTTTTAATATAGTAAATTTAAAAGTTATTTTAATTTCTTAAAGTTAGGATAGCACTGGTAATAAATTAAGTAGGATATAATACATATAAATGTTGCCTTAACCATGCTCACACAATTCTATTATACAATCTCATAAAAAAAATATTAAATAAATATAATTTTATCATATTTAATCAATTTTCCATCCATTACAGGATCAAAGTTTTTCAACTTCACTAAAGAAATGATGACAGTTGTTAATTTCTAATAGCATGTTTAATCACGTCATTGAAGTTTTATAAACTTTATTAAAAAATTAATGACACATGTTAATTTTCTAATAGCAAGTTTAATGTGATAATTAATTTTATAGTTACTCTTTTATAATGATACATTAGAAGGAATTAGCTTGTCATCGAAGTTTTTTAAACTTTATTAAAAAATTAATGACACTTGTTAGTTTTCTAATAAGAAGTTTAATGTGACAATTAATTGTATAGTTACTCTTTTATAATTATACATGAGAAAGAATCGGCTTCTCAAAAAGAATCTGACAATCTCCAGAGAATTGAGGAGCTACAGATTAAAATAATATTTTAATTTTTAAGTTAAATATAGAGAAATTTGTACTTTTTTATATGTTTTCTTTTGAAATTAAGAAAATATTTGTAATTTATTATATAATTTAAAAAAATTATATTTTTTTTGTTTTTATTTTGTAACTTAATTTTAAGATATTATTATTTTATATTTATATTTATATAATTATAATTTTTTAATATTTAATATTAAAAATAAAAATCCATATACTTCTTATAATATTATATTCCTATAATTTCATAAAACTCATTTAATTAATATTTAAAATGGAAAAAGTAACTTAAATATAAGTCTTCCTCTTTATTCTAGAGATAGCAATGGAGATGATGAAATTTCCAACGAACTTCCTTTCCTAATTATTATACTTTATAAACGTGTTATCTATATTTATATATAAAAAAGTTTGTCTTCATAAGATGTATATATTTAATTATAATTTTATTTTTATTAATATAAATTATTTTATTAATTATACTAGTTTTTGTATGCTTATTTTTTATAATTATTTTTTAAAAATATATTTTAAATAAAATTAATAAAAATTTTATTTTAAAAATAATTAGAAAATATGTATAAAGTTTTGGGTGATACATGTAAAGGTATTTTAGAAAATATATGCAAAGTGAAAAATGAATGAATTCGATGTTGATTTTTAAAATATTTAAAATTATTTTTTTAAAAAAATCTAAAACTAGTGATCATGAAATTAGATCTCTAGAACAATTTAAAATCTTTGTAAAAATATTATTTTTAAAAATAATTATTGAAATGTTAAAACCAAAACTTTCCAAAGAATATTAATTGTAGTTGTTTTTTAAAAATTAAAATTGTCGATACTTGTTTAAGTCTGTTTTCCGTCTAAATGTAAAAATTTTTGGATTAATGATTTTGTGATTTTATTTTTAGAAAAAATTTTTGTAAAGTCATTTGAGTTCATATTTTGTTTTATATATATATATGAATGAAATAATATAACAAGTTTTTTATTTTGTAACATATTTGTTATATCTATCATATTTTTTATATATCTAATATTTTTATAATTTTAAAATTTTTCAACACTCATAATATTTTATATTATAACTCCTAATATTTTATATTATAATGTGATTTTTAAAATTTTATAAATTTGTATTCCAGTTAAGTCTGCATCAAACTCTTAATATCAAAATGTGAACTTAAACGAATATTTATTGTAATAATAAATAACAGATGTAACAAAAAATAATTATTAAAAAAATACTATTAGTTATAATAGAGTTTACAGAGTAATTACATAACAAAATTATTTTATTATGAATAATTTTTGTTGTCATGGATAGCTATTTTAAAAGATAACTAAAAAATAAAATTGAAAGAATTCGTCTATCATAGGAAGTAATTAAAAAAAAAATATATTGATTAACGTTCTAAATATGTTTTCGAAAAGAGTTAAAAATAATAAAATAAATTATATTTTTTTACCTTTAATTATTTTAAAAATTAATTATTTTATAAATAATTTATTTTTAATTATTTTTTTTTACATATTTTTTTTTCTTTAATCATTTTTCTCTTTTATCTTAAATCATTATTTAAATTTTCTTTATATATATATATATATTTTTTTTTTTTTAATTTTATATTTAATAACCATTTTAAAAGTTATATTTGTTTATGATCTTAAATGTTTTAAAAATTAAAAAATACAAATAAACAGCGCTGTTCGCTAATAAAAATAAATGTTTTTCCGGTTTTTAAGATGTTGGGAAATCTTCAAAGAATTACTTTTCTTTTTTACATTTTTTTAACTTTTTAGAATTCAATTATTCTGAGTTGCTTCGCGGTTGTGACCTAAGCCAAGTCACTGCCAAAACCCTAACTCAACCCCGCTCCTTATAAATATCATCCCAACACAAAACCCTAATTATGCAAAAGTGCCATTTCTTGTTAGTCAGGCGGCTCAACAAAATGTCAAAGCCAGGTTTGATATAGTTCATGTTTCCTCTTCCACTCTCATTTGTTCCGTACTATGCAGTGCACAATTCTGCAATCTCCATCTCTCTCCCTCTGTCTCTCTTTCTGCCAACCTGGGTTATTTTAAAAAAGCAAAAGAGAAAAAGAAACAATTTTAGCTTTTGGGTTATTCTATTTTGAGTTTTGTTTTGTTTTTTTCTGCAATCTAATACTTGAAATGAGGTTGGCTTGACATGAATTTTGCAATTATGTGGTTCTCTTAGCGCGGTAGATCTTCTGGCATCAACCCATTTTTGTGTTGCCATTGGAGTGGGTGGGTCATAATAATTTAACAAAACAAAGATAGAGGGTTTCCCTCTGGGTTGAATTTTTTCATATTCTAATCATCGATTGAAGTGAATTTGGAATTTGGTTGGGGTTCCTACACATCCATGTTTTTCCGGTTTCATTCATCAAATAAACAACAAGAAAACAAGGAACACAATCCAAGATGTAGCTTCAAACAACAACAAACTCAGCTTCCCCTACACATGAATGCTTGTTTTCATGACATTTCATTCAGTTAAGTTTTGTCAGCATTTCTTTTCTATGGTCACCTCGTTATAGAAAAAAACCTTTGTTTTTGTTTCAGGACGAGTTGTTTCTGTTGGAAACAAGTTGAGAATGTCACTGGCTCTGCCAGGTGCAGCTGTGGTGAGTTGTGTAGACAACATTATGGTAGGCTAAGAATCTTTATGTCATATTGGTGAAAGAAAACATGGTTTGCCTCAACAGAAAATAACATCAACACCCGAAACGGACAGAAACTTGCAATAGAGAACCAGTGAACCACTGAGTTGTTACGAAGGTGTGTTCTGTTCTAATCGATGCCTAGAAACGTACAAATCCTGTGCCATTTTGTTTTCTCTGCTGTCCAACCGAGCTGGTCAAGCTTACTCTAAACTTGTGATTTTACTTGAGTTGAGTGAGTTTGCTTGAGTTCACACGAACCTACTAAAAAAGATCATGTGTGAGAGTTAAACAGGTTCGAGGGCATGACTAATGCATTTTTAATGATTTTAGAACTTGTTCTTTAAGTGGGAGGATTCAAATGTTGCTGGTTGAGCATCACATATCCTATTATTCATGAGGATATGTTAGCTTCATGTATATTTAACCAGCTAGATCAATGCATGCAATCGAATATATCGAGTTGGATCTCTCATGGGATCTTACTTTTCGCCATTCGATACATTGTTTCATACTTTCAAATTTTTTTCTGGCTTTATGATGATTGATGTCCTGTTCTGTTGATATTTAATATTGAAAGGTAACTGAGTACAATTTGGTTTTATAAAACAAAATACTGGTATTGTAGTGTGTAGATTCTATTTTTCGATTTTTATTATGAAATTTCTGTTCATTTGGGAAATGGAATATCCGAAGAGATACAATTTATAACGGAAGGTTTTGGTAATGCTAATTAGTTTTGTGGACTTAATCTCTCTCTCATCTATTTATCTTTTGAAGGTTTTAGTTATCCGATATATAGTTTCTATCTTCAGACTTAGTCAGGTATTCTCCTAAAAATGTTATGGTTGATACAGTTACAAGTCTGGAAAATTAATGTGCCCATCGTTACAGATGTGATAGTTTTCTCGTGCTTACATCTGCTCCATTGGGGCTCTACACATTTGTGGCTGAATTTTATGTATTTCTGTTGCACTATATTACACAACGAAAAACAAATTTTTTTTAGGTTATTTTAGTTTTTCTTTTTTTACGAACTAAAATCTTTTTTGATTTTTTGAAATCCTATATCCTCAGTTTGTATGTTGACATATTTCCCTACATAAGTCATTTACTCATTCTCATTGTTTTCTCCAGACATTAGTAAGGTATCCTGGTCAACAAACTATGGTTGATACAGTTACAGGTCTGGGAAATTAAATCGAGTCCATCGTTACAGATGTGATGACCTTTTTGTCATGCTCACATCTGCTCCATTGGGGCTCTACAGGTATAGGGTCCATATACCTCCTCACTTTTATTGTTATCCAATAATAATTTATTGCATTTTTCTTTAATCTACATGTTCTATATGGCAGAATGTTTTAGCTAGCTTTGATGGGGTTTCAAAATTTATAAAAAATCATAATTTAAGGGAAATAGTAACTATTCAATTCTTGTCCTTGTTAACTTTTTTGTTTGAATAATTGTTAGTAAACTATAATTTCAGTTTAAAAACAAAATGAAATTCAGTTTAAAAACAAAATGAAAAATAAGTAGGCCCTCTAAGAACTTATTCTACAATTGGCTCATGTTGGCAGTCATGCAGTCATGTGAGCAAGCTCCAATGGTGGAAATAAGAACAACTTATTTCCAAAAACCCTGTTAGAACCGCCATTTGTATTATTTTCAATCCTGTGCTTATGTCATTTTCATCCATAATATTCTCTGAATACAGTTATGCATTTCATGCTTATCCATTTCATACCAGATTTTTGTACCAGTTATTTTCATGTCTATTTGCATCCTCAGTCATAGAACCAGGGGTAGATTATATTTGACCCACTTTCTGTTTGTTCTGGATAATGGTCAAAAGAGAGGCAGTGATGTTGATTTCATCTTTTAGTTCAGAAAATGGACATTAGTAAGAGCCTTGGTCCTGGCAAGGTAGTTCAGTGTCGGTTACATCGTGACCTTTTTATACAAACGCTGATGATGCAGCCATGGTGAGGCTCTTCTGTTCTGTCTTTTGCCTGTGTAAAGTTGAATCTGAGCCTTTTTTTCTGAAACCCTGATATTAGGGTTACACTCATTAGTCATTAGTTTAAGTATGAGGCTTCACTCTTTGAGAGAAGGTTGTCTTGATAGCTGTTGCCCTCTTGAAGTTGCTGTGTAAGCCAATGATCATTATAATTGAGTTTACCAAACAGCTCTCCACATGCATACACACAAACATATATTCTGCTACTTCATCTTCTTCTTCTTCTTCTTGCTATCACGAGGCAATGATGATATTTTCTGCAATTAGACCAGATTTGAGTGAAGAGCTGTGTCCTGGCTAGGTGACATGGTATCTGTGTTAAATTTTCCTTCTGGTTCTTGCACAGATGCTGTTGACGCAGCCTGCGCACAAGCCATTCCCTCTGTTGTCTGAGAAAAGGCGAATCTGAGCCTCCTTTATTCATAACTCAAGTTGTGTATTGGTCTATGTTTTTGTTGTTTGGGTTTTTAAGAATTAAGTGGCTAAAGAAAAACATTTATGGTTTGTCATAATAATTTTACCTTCTTGACACAATTATAAATTTGTTTTTGCTTCTGAGGCTTTAAAATTTCAGCTGATAGGAACACATTTTAGTTTCCTACGTTCGTTGTTCACCAATATGGCCGGTGCTTTTTTCTATGCATATGATTGCACTTAAAATAGTGCTTTCTCTGGCTTCCAATGTTTCTGCATTTGTATGTGAATTGGGAAGTTACACATGACTGAAAAGTGTCCTTTCCCCACTTAATCCGGGATATTAATTCACATGATTAATATTGCGGTTTGGTCAAATATGAATCATGAGGAGGTTCAGTGAAGTTATTTGTGTGTGAACTACCTAGCTCTCTGAGATTTGCTCCATTAATATGCATCTGATTCAAAATATTCTCTTTCGACATAATGCAGGTGCCATTGTCTATTCGAAGGGAGAAATGAGAGGTAAGGAAGACATTTTCCTAGATGCCTTATTTTGCATAATTTGTATTTGAATCACTGATTTTACAATAACTTTTGTTCACTTGCCTGCAGAACTTGCTTGGAAATTTTTTGGTTTAAACTCTTCCGCAATCTTGAAAAGGATGTGTGGTTTTAAAAGCTGAGGCTGTTATTTCCATGGTTTTGTTCAGATTTTGTCAATATCTGGACCTATTTACCTATTGGGAAATAGTGTGCTGATTTTTGTTCAATTTTCGAATCACTTTTTAGATTGGGGAAAATTTTCGAATCGATTTTTAAGCAGACGAAACGTTTACTATTCATGGAACTTTGTAATGAAAAAGAAAGTCGTGATGCAGCCTAAAGAGGATATGATGGGATGAACATTCTCATGTGTACTTTTATCAATTTTGCAATGCAGAGTACCCGCATTTCAATTTTTTTTTTCAGAAGGTACCAATTATTGAACTATAAGAAATTGGTATAAAACACACAAACCAAATTAAAGTAAAAATGCTAAGAAAATGAATATATACTAAGATCGAAAATGTGCCAACCTTAACAGGGTGATATACAAAAGTAACCACCAGGTTAGGGTAAAGTTGGGTACAGTAATGATATAGCTGGTCATGGGAGGTATAGAGAAACCTTTGAAAACAAAATCTCTAAACCACAACACCAGCATGCAAGAAGGTGAAGTTAATATAGTAAGAAGTTTTTTTCTCTTAGAAAAGAAAATTACAAATGGAGAAATATCAAACATGCCATCGTAGTGGCTAAATCTTCTGAACAAAAACCTCTGTGTCAATGAAAATCAGTAAGTACTTTGAATATTAAAACATACCTAGAATGAGCCTCTAAAATTCAAATCACCTGCACTTTTACATAAGAAGAAAAAATAAACTCAATGAAGGAAACTAGGTTCCTGATGAACGAATGCACTTTTCTTGTTCTAGATGAAAATGTAAGCAATTGGTTCACTTTATTTACTCTTTTGAGTTGCATGAGCCATGTCGTCGTGGCCTCATAGTATGAACCCAACGCATCAGCATCCTCTGTTTGAGACAGACAGCTGCATTCCATCCGACACATTGTACTGTTACATGTATTGTTTTTAGGGTTAAATATGTTTTTATCTTCTGAATTTTGAAATTAGTTATTTTTTAAAATTTTATATTAATTTAATCATTTATTTTTAAAATATGTATATTTAATTATTTTTATCAAATTTGTTAAGTTTATTTGACATTTCAAACATATTTTATGATAATATTTGAGTTAATATTGAAACAAACATGTGTAAATGGTGTAAATAATTTACATATTATAATAAAATGCGCTTGAAATGTCAGATAAATTTAACAAACTTTAATTAAAAGGACTAAATTTCAATTAAACTTGAGGACCAAAACATATTTAACTTATTTTTTGAGATTATATAAAATATAAATTCAAATAGAATTTGGCAATTATATAATAAAGTATTACTACAGATTTTGCTCTACCAATACTTCTTTACAAAATATATATATTTTTAATTTAAGTACGTTGAATCACAAAATATAAGTTTATAAGTTTTGAAAGTTAATTTTTTTAAAAAAGTTGACTAACAAAATATTTTTCTTTTATATTTCTTTTCTGCATATGCTAAGCCGCCAATTTCAAGCGATTTTTTTTAATAAACTTGTTTTCGTATCTTTATTATTTCCATCTATATAATAAATTATGACTGAAAAAAAATTAGCTATGTAGTTCATATTTATTGGCAAATGCATGTACTCAAAATATGCAAAAATTGTTAAAAGAACAACACAAGAGAATATATATCATCCCAGGGTATCCTTTATTAACTGATTCATATAAGGATTCAACAGAGCAATTGCAGAAAAAAGTTTGAAGCAATTTGTGTTATTTATCGACCATTATTTACTGCAATTAGTGCTTATTTTGTATTCAGAGGAGGGAATTTGTGTGTACTCCCAACACTTTTTTTTTTTTTAATCAATCATCTGCACAATATTATTCTATGGTGTCTCTTTTTGTGATTGAATTATTTTTTACCTTTTTTTTTATTATTTGTTAACATGGTTATCAGAATCATTCTTGCTATCTTCTTTTCCCATTTGGTCAACTGAGCAAGTAGAAGTTAGGTGACAATGGCAGTGTTAATCACATGCTAAAGAGATCCTAATCATAGTAATCTAATAGATGCAATGTGGGTCAACTTTATCAGACACTTTTCAGAAATTTGGAACTACCATATTTGACTAACACAAATTGAAAAGCACAATTCAATTTCTATCTTCAAACAATTATTCATCAGGTTAAGGACTAATTACAATATCCTCTTTTCAACAAATATAACAAATCCAAACTCAATACTAGGATTTGCCAAATTTTCTCCATCAAAAAGCTTTTACATTCCACCCCCTTCAGCAAAAAGTGTAGGGGAAAAAAATATGGTTACAAGAATTGAGTAAAATGAACAAAGAGAATTAGTTCTGCTAACCAGGTTACCTACTTAACTATGACAAACAATGGAATGAAAACCTGATTTATGTGTTCACCTAAATGTTCTCATCATTCTGCTAAGTTTTTTCTGTTATCACAATTCCTATGCATCATTTAGGCTGAAGAGTAGAACTCTGCGTGTGAATAATCGCCACTGCTACTGAGAAAGATTGTAGTGCAGATAAGGGTGATTGAAAATGAATGAAATATAATCCATTATGAATATTAACCATCCTCATGGAGGGGCTGAAATTGCTTGAATCCTGAAATCAGAGGATAATATGATCATCTCATTGAATAGAAAAATAGTTGGCATTTCTTAACCAAACACAAAGAGCACATATAAGATTATAGATGCATGCAGTCAACCTTTTTACCAAATGACTTGAATCTCATGATGAAAACAACAGCAGCAGCAGAACTTTAAATGTCACAGACAGATTATGGAATTATTACATCAGAGTTTTGGTGACCTTCAGTCAAATTGAGCAATGAACATGGTGATTTCCCTATCTTATCAATTCATTTCGATAAGATATAGACTTTAAATCTTACTCTATCGGCTTGTAAGGTGAGGTTTGCATCTTCTTATATGAACATGGAACTAGACATTAATAGGTGGTCATATAGACTAATACAATAGACCAACAAATAACAAATCTTGTTAGGATAAACTCTAACCCATAATTTTGATACATTTTTAAGAAGTGAACTTTAAGCCTAATTCAAACCTACAAAACTGACTTGTAAAGTGAGGTTTGCCTCCACTTAAACACATACAATACACTTCCTACCAATTTTTGTGGAGAAACAAAAGTACATATAATGGAAAACCAAATTCTTACAGTTTCCAACTAACATTTTCAGTTCAAAAGAAAACTAACCACAAAAACATAACATACCTGAGTAGCTAATTCAATAGACTTGCATTCTCCTTGCATATCTACATGAGACAGAAGGTTCTCATTGGTAGATCTTCTCTGAAGCACTGTTAGGGGACATCCCTCATCCCAGCCACCACAGTCACAGCACCCCCCAGATTTCCATCTATCTATGAGACTTGAGGGACCATTATGTCTGGTTCTAGGTCCTCCATGAAGGCCTGCTGGAATGATGATGCTTGTGCTAGTTAAAGAAGCCCCACAACTTCGATTACAACTTTCAGAAGACAATGTAGTTTGATTCCCACCACATTTGTTGAGAAATTTCATACCCCAGCCTCCTACTTTGTCCACACTTTTTTTAGAGGGAAGATGGTCTTTGACCACAATGGCAGCCAACTCAAAATTTGGTGGAACATTGGATGCTAATAAATTGGTCTCATCTAGACCACATGATTGTTGATCCAATGCAGAACTTTCTCTTATGGTTTTTGATCTAGTGAACCTTGAGAGTGTTCTGTGTATAGGTGATGGACCAGTTCTTAACACTCGTGATGCTTTCTTAGCTATGCTCTTGTTCTTTACGTGAGAATGGCTTGAAGTGAAGATTTCTTTCTCACAAATTTTACCATCACCAAATAATATAAACCTTGTTTCCATCACTCTTGAATTTTCAGAGCAGAGGGTGAGACAGGTTGATACGTTCATCTTACCAACAAGTTGCAGATTATTGTCATGAAACTCGCGACCCTTTTGTCTTTCCTTGTTGTTCAAGTGAAACAGGTACACATAATCCAAATCCTCGTCATGTGTTGTGTCCACCTTGCTCAATTTGGCTACATATACCTCCTTCTGATCATCTGCAGAAAAAACAAAAGAAGGAACACCTTGCTTCCAAGTGCACTGAAGCATTCCTTGAGACACGTTAGAAGAAGTAGCAGAAGACATCATCCAATCAAAACAAGCAGAGTTATTCGTGGAAGTACTTCTTTTATTATCTGAAATGGAACCATACTTATGACTTTCCACCATTGGTGTTTCCATTACTACACTTGGAGAATCCACAAAATCATAGCATGTCATATTTTTAGCATCAGTGAAGTTCATGTTGTTCAAATTTTCATTTCTTTCTGAAGCATTAAACTGCTGCAGTAAAGGACTATTCAGTATATTGATCATACTCTTTGTCCCCATTACTGTGCCTAAAGTCCAATTCTCTGCAGCATCAGCACCATCAACTAAACTCTCAGTCATGGAACCACTACTTTCTGTTCCACCAATAAACTCCACTGTGCTCAACCTTTCTGCTGAAATCCACAAGTTTTTGGTTTCTAAGGATCTGCTCACAGGTTTGGTTTGTTGAGAGGCTTTCAATGCACTATTGTGCACAGATTCCAGACAGCGACGAAGATACATCTCATCTGCACTTGCCAGAAGCTTTGGAATCTTGTAGTGTCCATGAACAAGTAGAAAGAATAAATGCTTTGGGAAAACACTATTTTGTGATTGGATAGTGTTTGCAGACATGGCTGGGTGAGAAATTCTTCTTTTAGCCAACTTTTTTGACTCAGATGCTACATATAATGAATCTCTTTTACCTTGACACCTTTTTTGAACCCAACTCAGTGTATTTTCCATCTTCTTCCTCTATCACACCACAGTATCCCAGTGGCAGAAAAATCCCTTTTTTTAACCCTAATCTTCCTTCAACTAGAAATTAAGCAGTATAAGAATAGCATCCTGAAAAGGAGGAAAAGAACTGAATAAAAAGGTAGCATAACAAAAGAAAAAGTGTGCAAAACAAAAACTTCAAAAACAACTGTTTTTGCACAAATTATGGCACATTGGCACACGACTTTCTTACATTTAAAACAAAATATAAAAGAAAAGAAACAAAGGAATATACGCAGTTCATATAAATGCACATGTTCAAGACAAATGCATAGAATTTTCAGAGTAAATTGCACATTCATGAATTTGTAAGGGTACCAAACCCAGACAAATGTACTTCAATGAGTTCATCTAAAAGACAGTATCTGCTGTTACTAAAGACAACACCAATAATTTAGCATTTCACCATCTCAAAATAACCAGAAAAGGAAGGTCAATCAACATTCTAAAACAGAAATAAACTGAAACAAAGGAAATGAACAATCAACAACATAAAGATGAAAAAAAAAATTTAGAACTATATATCAAAGACCAACTTTATATACCATACAAGAAGAACCAACCTCAACCAAAAGCACAGAAACCAGAAACAAACTGAGGAGAAGTAACTGGTTTTCAGACAGCAACATTCAAAGATGGGATGAGGAGTGCTAATGAACCCACTTGAGAGGATGGAGGGAAGAAGATTGTGAAGAAGAAGAAGAAGAAAGTGGTGGGAAAGTGGGAAACAAAAGATCAAGACACAAATAACAGATGTGATGATTATAATATAATTTATAGATTTTATGCAATAGTTTTGTAATCTTTCAAAATATGTATATATAAAAAAATGTAATGTATTGGAAGAGGACATTGGACATAGTTCTAGGTAGAGTTAAGGGACAAAGAGAAAAAAAAAAAACTAACTAAACTAAGTAACCAACCGAGTTAAGGTAGTGACATAACATGATGGAGGTACGAACATAGGTTTGGTAAGCCACGTTTGTTGGTTGAAAAAATGTACACTCTTGAGTCTTGATTTGAGGAGGGAATAGACGAATAGAGGGAGAGAGTGCACATACACACACACTCCTCAAAATCAGGGTTCTTTGGTGGGACCAATTTCTTTGTAACCATTCCCACAGGATAAAGAAATTCAGGTACTTTACAAGGTTACATTGTGTTTACTTACATATATCATTTTATATATTACTGAAGAAAAAAAAAACTATTTTATACTCTGCAATGTAACACGTATCTTATTGAGTAAGGGTATTTCTTTCTTTCTTTTCTTCTTACTTAATGATTATGGTTAACAACATTGTTTAAACCTTGTACATACCAAGAAAACTTCAATTCCACTCTCTTTCTAATTAACTAACAAATCATTAATGTATATAAAGTTTAATATTTATCTTAAGAATGTACATGGATTAGATGAAACTTTAAACTTGATTACAAGATAAGAGCATGATGTGAAGATGAATACATGAGCTGGTGTGCATGATGGGTACATGAGTCCACTAGAGGACAAAGCAGGTGCCACTTGCAGAGTTTCAGCCTTTAAACTGATAATTGTTTTTCCTCTGATTTAATGCATGGACATCATGATATGATGAACTTGTTGTTTTCATGGCATGTGAAGGAGAGAGAGAGAGAGAGATTAGGGTTAGGTTAAGGTGGCCATTGTTCAGATTCTGAGGAACATATATACCTTTGGAGAACCTATTGACCCAACTTTTGACCCCAACAAAGTCTACATAATTCTGCAGTTCCACTTCTGCTATATATTCATCACACATTCTTATTCTTCTTCTCTTCATGCTGCTTCATTAATTGCTCAGTTCATAAATTTCAATCACAAATACATCATGAGATTGTTGTATAATTGTTTATATTAGGATGATTTCTTCTAGTTACACTAGTTTTTTTATTTGTGTTTATTTTATTTGTGATTTTGGTTCAATCAATTTTTTTATATATATTTTGATTAATTAAATTATATTTTATGGAATTTTAAATTAGTATGACTTTACTCATTTTCTTAAAATATTATTTTATTTATCTCCCAGATTAAATTAACTTGACGTGAAGTATTGAAATATTGATTAATTGCGCCAATAAAATATATAGATAGATATATTAGATTTTTAGGGTTTATTTGCCCAACGAACAAATGAAAACAATTGTTTATATAACTAAGGATTTGAAATTTCATATTTTTTAAAATGAGTTAAAAATATATATGCAAAATCATGGATAAAAAAAAAAGTTAAGAGGGTCACAATTGCAATTTCGCCTAAATAATTTTACTTTTTACATATATTTTTTTAAATTTAAGTATAATTTTAGTCCACTTAGTATATGTAACGTTCCATTTAATTTAATAAACAAAATTAACGGAAACGTCACACGAGATAACATAAAGCGCAGTCCTAGAGTCCTACCCAACTCCTTACAACATAAGACACACCATGGTACCATAGAAAAACCAGTTATGAAGTTAAGAAGAACATAAGGAGTTCATAAGTCAAACGGATACATGGGTCGTAGCCCTAATAAGAGTCCAACAAAATAACATCAGCTCCAGCCTAGATGGACTATGCAGCGGAGTCCCCGTTCTCTTGTTGACCACGAGAACCTCTCCTCACACCAATAAATTGATGATCATCGCAAAAGAGAAGTATCACACCCAAGACAAACAAACAAGCAAAAGGGTAAGCTAGAGCCATAAAAATTTCATCTAAACAAGCAGATACATTTTCACAATCCAATACACATATCTCAACCAAGCATGTTATGACTTCTCAAATAATACACTACGACTCGACTCGACTCATCCGGATACATATAACCTGGTCGGATTCAGCGGATGCTTGCACTTGTGGTGGATACCTCTGCTCACCCCTGAGATGCTCACCCCCGAGCTATGTGTTACAAGTGTTATAATGAATCAATTTTCCCTCACCACAAGGTTAGTCCTTAATGAATTTCGGGTCTCCTGCTACTCTCACCACAGGGGTCAGTCCGCTCTAGGTGAGACTAATTGACTCCTTAGAGTGTTAAAATGCAACCTTACCTTGAATCCTTACCTAGTTATACAGATGGAGCACCACCATGGACACCCACTAACAGGGGCCATGGAATTACATCCCAACCACTGAAGCACGACCCTGAGAATATCACCTAGAGATCCCAAGAAATTACGCACTGACACAGACCAACTTTCTTGATCAATCAAACAGATTCAGCATGCATACCCACAAGTATATACACATACGTCTCATACAGTTTCTCATAATTCACTTCTTTCGTATTCTCAACCAACCATGCCAACTCATTATTCTCGAACCCAGAATATGGAACTCTGTCTCACATCATTACCATGCCACATTGATACCAACCTTTCATGTCTCATGTCGAACTCATACCAAAACTCATCATTTTAATTTCGTTAATCATCTCATACAATTATCATGTTCACATCATGTTAAAACTCACAAATCACAACTCACACACCACCTCATTCATACAGGCCATTCAGCTCATGAACTTAAAGGTAATACTCCTACAAGCATGTTGTCCACTTTTGAAATCAAAGAAGCATCAAGACCAACCCCTTTCTCGCCCAGCATCTCGCTCAGGCAGAAAGGTCTCGCCTAGGCGAGGAGGGCCCTCGCTCAGGCGAGCTCCTTTCGCCTAGGCGAGAGCTCGACTTCCAGTATAAGAACCTTGCACGCGTTCTCGCTTAGGCGAGACCCTCCTCGCCTAAGCGAGACGTTCGCTCGCCAAAAAAGTACAGTGGGTCACCTGGGCGACCCTTCGTGGAGAAATACTTAGGCGAGTTTCTGTTAATCTCGCCTAGGCGAGACAGGCTCGCTTAGGCGAGTTTATCAAACTTCGCCATTGTTCCTCTCTACCATCAACACAGTTTCATGCCCAAACAACAATACAAATCATACCATACACTCACAACCACATATAAGCATGGAAATCACAGAACATCATCAAAACAACCATCATTGTACCAAACAATAGGGTTCTAGCTTCCCTTACCTGGAAATAAGCTAGCAAGACAGCCCTACACGCCCTCGACACAGAAGGTAAGAGCACAACAGCTCAAGGAAAGAGAACAACGGTTGGAAGGAAACCAATAAAATATAGCAGCTTACATAGAGTGGAGAAGTTGAAGTTCGCCGGAGAGGATGACGGCTAACCCTAGCGGAGCTCTGAAACAGAAGGGGCAGTGTTTAGGTACGAATTTGCAAAAGTGAGGCTGACAAGGGAACCCTAACAGCTTTAGGGCCTTAGCACCCTATGGGCCACCCTTTAGACCCAACAGATTAAGGCCAGTCCTTACTCATTAGGGCAGAAATGAAAATTGGGCCTTACAGTATACATTGCTCGAGTAGTTTTGGTCTTCGAAGCTTTAGTTGTTTGTTTTTAAACGTGTAATAAAGAAAAAATCAAACCATTAAAATTATAAAAACATACAACTATTGGTACTCCAACTTAAATACAATTTGTTATTTGAACATAGATTGAACAAGTGTATAGTTACTAACTCTTTATAGAATTAAAGGAAGAATTAGTGTTTAAATTTATCCTTTAACCATATTGTTTGTGAGAACAAAAAGAAAAGTTTTAAAGATAAATTATCATTCCATTAATTTTTAATCAAGAAAAATGAAAAAATATTAAATCTTTAATTTTTAATCAAGAAAAATGAAAAAATATTAAATCTTCATTTCTTAAATCTCGACTAAAAATTATTTTAGTAATACTAATAGTTTCAAATATTTTTAGGGTAACAAATTTGATGTTTCTTACATGATGTTGATTCAAGGGGAATGGGTTAAACCCCATTTGCAATTGTAGAAAGATGACAGTGTTAAGAATGATAAGAACTTTAAAGAATGTTGGTAGGCAATTTTGGAGTTGTCCTAACCATAAGATTAGATTAATATAGCATATTTAATTTTTTTGTAATAGAAAGATTTTTGGGTAATTGATACTGTCTATGTTATTATGGTCTTGAATAAAAGACTGGTTCTTTTGATGTGTTATGGTGTAACTATTTCAAATGGTGGTGTGAAGAAAATGCTGATGAGAGGATGCCTTCATTGACTAACAAAGGAGAAAAAATTATGATTTGGAGAAATCATTGAGAGTTTTTGAAAAAAGAATCCAATTGTTAGTAGGAATGGTTTGCATTGTTGGTGTAATGAACATTGAAATGGTGTGTTTGTGTCTACATTGATGTGTTAAGGTTGTGTGATGTAAGGTGACTGAAGTGTAGTTCGTAATGTGTTTGTAATGTATACCAATGAATGACTAAATGAAATTATGAATTTTTGTGTTTTGTTCAATTTAGTCCTTGTTTTAGTTAAATAATATTCATTTAGTCTCTATTTTAGTTAAATAATGTTCAATTTAGTCCTTCTTCATCATTAACCCCTAACTTCATCACCACGACCTTAACTTCATCAACCTCCTGACCCTCCTCCACTTTATTGCCCCTTGAACCTCCACTTCGTCACCCTCATCGTCCTCTTTGTCAACTTCTGAAACACAATTAACATGACTATTATCTACACTCTCTAAAAGTTCATGAGAGTAAGTAACCAACAACTTCATTTAAATCATGTCATGATAAGACCCATACCAGATTATCTTCCAAACCCTAATTTTCCTTTTATCCCCAATTTCATTTCAAAATATAATAATCATTGCAACAACTACATTCATTATAGGGTCACATAATAAAAAAAGGTTCACGTAACACAAATAATATTGTCCTGTACAATGTCCTGTCATCAACTAACGACAATATCAAAAAAAAAGATCAAATTTAACATAATTTAACAAAATAAAGACAAAATTAAAAAAAAAATAAGAGACTAAATTAAATAAACTATACCAAATCAGAGACAAAAATATTATTTAAACCTACACTTAATTTTGTTATAATAATCATTAAACAAATCAGGAAAAGTACATTCCAATTAAATTCATAGCTCCCACTGACGTAGACAATCATTTAATGTTAGTACTTTAACTCTCTTTTTTCCTAGACAACACAGAGAAATAGAATAGGGATTACGAGAAGGGTAAAAGGTTTAAAGAGTTGCATGTGAATGAAACTTCTCTATCTATAACTTCAAGTAACTTTAGCTCTATTTGATAATTATTAGGCCAATGGGGACAAATGAAGAACATGAAGTGGAATTATGAAAGCTCAGACAGTGAAAGGTCTAAGAATTGATCCGTGCAAGTAAATTATTCAAAACATATTATCTTTTCCAATAAATATATATATATATATATATATATATTATTTTTTTAATTTTAATTTTAATATATTTTATATATTTGGCATCTATTTTTTTATATATTTATATAAAAATGTTGATATTTGTAAAATATTTATGGAAGATCCGTCGCTATCTATATCACTTATATTAATAAAAAGTTTGGTATGAAAAATATTGTTAAACAAAATTATGTTTCAAATAATTAAAATAAATAAATAAATAATAATTATCGAATTAAGTTAGACACTCACTTAACAACTTAATGTAAAATTTAATTATTATATTTAAATACTTTTTTTTCCATACCGTAACATTTAATAAAATAAATGTCATTAAATTTTGTATATAAGATGAGGATTCTTGATATGGTTGAGAAGCTACAAAGTTTTACGCAACCATTGAGTAAAAGTTTTGGATTTGACATAAATTGACCATTCAAAACTATTTCAACTCACTACACTATTGATGTGAATTCCACTTATTGGAATATATATATATATATATATATATATATATATATATATATAAATAATATTTAATTTTTTTTTTTTTTTTTTTCTATGAAAACCCAGCTTATGAACATGATTTTCAATTTATTTTAAAAATGAAAATATACTATTTGTAATTAAAAATTAGACTATGAAGTTGTGTTGTAAAACAGAACTTTACTATTCAAGGTCTTGTGCAACATGAAATATCAATTTTAATAATCTTTTCCTAAATTTTTCTGACAAAATTTCAAAAAATTCGCCCTCCTAAAAAAAATACTGTGACCATATATCCATCTATTATCTATATCCAAATTATTTAAGAAAAGTAATATATATAATATTAATTTATTAAAAAAAAGTGAATGACTTGATTTCAAACTAAACTTTTTGAACTCAATGGAATCTTAATTTCTCCATTTTAAAACGGGTATAAATAAAAAGTAAATATTTATTTAATAGGTAGTAATGTCACTGATTCAATCTCATGATTGATTAATCTTTAAACAAATAATTTAATATTAAGAGAATAAATATCTTTTTAAAAGAAGAAAATAGGTTCCTATTTTATTCCATCTATATGCCAATTCTTTCATTTACTCAGACCTCTCTTTTCTAACATGTACCTTAAAAATTTTAATTTTTCATTAGCTAGTTTTAATTAGTAAAATATTGTATCAACTATTAAAAAAAAATCATAAGATAAAATCCTTCATTGTATTATCTTCCCGATGGAAGTAAAAATCATTTATCATTTATGCTTGACAATTAAAATATTTACAAGAGGAAACAAGAACAAGATAACTATACTTTTTAAAGTGTTCTAAAAGTTTGGATGAGAATTTTGACAAATATTCTTAAAGTTTCTGAAATAGAAGTACATTTGTTTCCTTTCCATTCATTGTGGATCTCTTCTTGAGAGTTGGTAAATGATAAAAAGAAAAGTTTTATTGTTGACATGTTAGCTAATAAGTTGCAAATTAGACCTAGTTTAGTCCACGGGTTTCACGATAAAACTAACATATTAAAAAGGTTTAATTTAATTAGTCGAATGATATCTACTTTCATTTATGTGTCAGTTTGGTTCCCGTGTGTAAGAAGATGTCAATTGAATCTCAACTTTTGAAAAAATATCTTAATTAGGTCATTTTTAGCCAAAAATTATTAATATCGTTAACGGTATTGATATTTAAAATGACTTATAAAATTAAGTATTGATATTTATATTAAAATTTAGTGATAAAAGTCATGAATTAAGTTAACGGTTTTAGTAATTTTTATTTAAAAGGGGTCTGATTAAAACATCTTTTCAAAAGTTTGGACTAGATTGACACATTTTTAAAAGCGAGTAACAAACTGACACATCTGAACGAAAGACGAAAGTGGATATCATCCGACTAATTAAACCTATTAATAACTAATAAATAATAGTCATTAATAAAAACAATTCAAAGAATGATTATATATATTTAATCTGTTTTTATGGAGAAAAAAATCATTATATATATATATATATATATATATATATATATATATTATATGTATGT
>Ga0209589_1001924_pt1 | contig 35207 bp, 15 predicted proteins | sample CowpeawhiteBW_FD_187525 | JGI IMG/M metagenome (GOLD analysis project Ga0209589, IMG submission 187525) | Root nodule microbial communities of legume samples collected from California USA - Cow pea white BW (SPAdes) (version 2) | ecosystem: Host-associated > Plants > Roots > Nodule | place: USA...
AGTGCTCTGTTGTTTGGGTTCTGCCTTTTGACTCTTGACCTACTATTTTAACTATCTTAAATAATGTACACATATTACAAGACTTTAAACAACTAAACTCTTAAGTCTTCAATTAATCTCTTGAATCAAAGCATTCTTTTAAGTCTTCAACATTTTCCATGCATCATCATCAAGTCTTCCATACTTCTTCATAAGTCATCATCATCATCAAAACTCCTTATTGGAGGAAGATGTTCATCTTCTTCTTTTTGTCAACATAAGAACTAGAAGAAGAAGAAGGAGGAGAAGAAGAAAAAGAAGAAGGAGAAGAAGGAGAAGGAGGAGAGAAGAAGAAAAAGAAGAAAGATAAGGAAGAGAAGAAGGAGGAGGAGAAGGAAAAAGAAGATGAAGACGACGATGGCAACGACGACAAAGATGGCGAAGAAGACGAAAAAAATGAAACAGGAAGAAGATGAATAGTGCACGTTATTTACCAACAAATTTTTTGGTAATTATCGACGAATTTTTCGATCAATAATTACCAATGGATTTTGCGGTCGATAATTATCAACGAATTTTTCAGTCGATAATTACCGACAGATTTTTTTGTCGGTAATTATCAATCTGTCAATAATTATCGAAATGAATTTTTCTGTCGATAATTATCGACAGAACATGATTTCCGTTGATAAAATTTTACTGACAAATTTTTGACTGTCGGTAATTCTAGTTTAACAAAATAGATTTTGACCATTACTAACGGATTTTGACCATCAATAATATCAATTTTTCTTGTAATGATAATTTAATGAAAAAAAATTATTAGCCATTTTTAAATAAAATAGTAACCGAATTAATAAAGAATCTTATATTTATTTCACACATTATCCTCACAGCTAAGCAAAAAATTATTCTTAACTAACCAATTATATCTTTACCATCTCCACAGTTTCAATAATTTAAAAAGAAAATCAATAATTGAAGATAACTTTATTTTACAATATAACCAGTAATCCTAAATCTGAAGTATAGAATATAAATCAAAAATAAATTATTATAAATTTTATTTATAACATAATGTAAAATAAAAAATATTTACTCTATCATACGCGCTGCAGATAATAAAATGTGAGAATTGGAAAGGTAGAATTGTTTTGCCTTGATGGGAAAGGGATTGAAAATGTCACTTTTGTCCCTGACCTCGCCAAATCCACCCGGATCTTTAACAGGGGCAGCAAGGACAAAACGCACCCCACTCTGTGTTGTCTGGTCCTTATAGCTTAATCAAACTATTGTATAAGTGACCCATTTCTCTTTTCGTGTGGGCTTCATTCAATTCCCACAAATTAGTGGTTGGCGCATTTGTGGAGATGCGTGAGTTTCTCTACCTTATCGACTCTATTATTATCATCGTTAGCTCCAATACTTTATACATAAATTAATGTTAATAGTACCAGTAATAGTAAAAACACAACATTTGGTCAAATTCCAAACATCCAGTGTACAACAAATTGTATTTCGTGTTTCCTCTGTAAACAATATATGTATACATATACATATACTATATCTATACAAACTAAGAAAATAATTCTGATTACAAAACTTGTCACTCAGAAAATTTACAAAGTGAACTTGGAATAACATTAGATCAGTCACAAAGGCCAAGCAAAATCAGTCTCCGATGAATTGTGTGTATCTCAAACTGAAGCAACTTTCTCTTTTTACATTATACCGCATATCAACCCATATACTGTGATTAACGCCATTATGAGAGAATGATCTGTGCCAGCAGCCAAATCCAACGTTAGAACATCGTTACTCAGTACAACACCTGAGGGTGAGTGTTTCTGCTTTGCCTGCACAATTATCAAAAGGAACATCAATACCAGTTTCAAGTTTAAGTAATCGATATGTGATTAGGAAAATCATGTATTAATTAATTACCTCGGCAACAATTTGTCCATCAATGTTCACGATCCTAAATGCTTCTGCTTTGCCACTGATTCTTACTATGCTGTATTTCTGGCACCCCACAGAAATTTGGCAAGCTACTTTCCCTTTCATCATTTGGTTACATCTTTTTACTTGGAACCATGGTTGTTCCTGGGTGCCAAAATCTGAACTGATGCATCTGTGTCCTTCCCAACATCCAAGAGCTAGTAATCTCTGCAAAAGCACAGTTCAAAGGAAAAGGTTAGTCATCAAAATCTGATACAATAACCTAGGAGGCCAAAAATACCAACAATGGGAGTGATTTGTACCTTCTTTATGGTGCAGAGAACTTTGCCTCGTAGATCCATGAGATTAACTTCTCTTCTACCCTTTCTGTCATAGTTGTCAACTCTGTAAACGATGTCACCATTTGAGTCATAGACAGTGCATCCATTGGAGTGGAAGACGAGTGATTTCAACCATAGAGTGTAGGTTTCTCTTTTGGATGTGAGACACTGATTCTGAGGAGAAGTGGGTAACTGAGGGTAAACCTTAGCCATTTTGCAGTGTTTGATTGAGAGAAAAACACAAACTTGTGTTGTTGTGTGAAGGTGTGGAATAAGGGAATGGTCTTGAGCAACTTATTTATATGCCTACCCGACCCTACCTAGTTGGCACTTTCTTTGAACCACCTTTTGGAGATAATTCTATTTAATATATACAGCACCACTGGTAGAAGAACTTCTAATTAGTTAATCAATAACTGCAAAAAAAAAAATAATGACGAGGATTAAACCCCGGATTAATTAACCCTGTCAATTTCATCTCATTATTTATTGTTTATGTCTTTGTTTTTGGCTGTTATAATCATACTATATGTGGATCAAGCACTAATCCACCTTTCTAGGATTAAATTTAATCTAATGGAAAACGGAACAGTTATCATAAAACACATATGAAAGCACGAAGCTTATTTGTCATGATTGTACTACATAAAGTTGAAAAGCTTTTCCATTCCTCTCACTCACATTCTTCTGAACTACTCACCAAGATTTTTACAAAAAGCGAATGTGTGTCAGAAACACTGCCATGCGTTTTATTGCTTAAAAAAATAAGCATTAGCTTACTGATATACATTTTTATCAAACATTTGATAACTTTTTTTATAAGCACTATCATAAGCAAATATTCATTAAATACATGTTTTCAAAGAATATTCTTTGATTCTTGACCAAAAGCATTGACATGTAAAAAGGTAACCCTCCCTCACTATCATTTATGCAGGCAATGCACCATTTTTCCTGAGTTTAAATGAAAGCAATTGGTTGACAAATTGGGTAAAGTGGAGTTAGCTAAAGGAAGAAACGTTATAGAAAGGAACATAAAGAAAGAACATAAGGAAATGGAGAGTGGTGATATTCCATTAAAGCACGTTTAAGGCATTGGATTGGGCGTGGAAAACACAGTGAATTTTATAATAGAGCAGGGACGATGCAGATGAGTTAGTTTATTTGATGTGTTCTGACTTTCATTTGAAAAGTATTATGTAGAATTAAGTAAGCATGCACTTATCAGAAAGGTTTTCAAGTTCGTGGCAATAGCTGAAAACTTAGAGGGAGGACAGTTATAGATAGGATTAAAAACTAAAAATGGGTTTTGAAATGAACGTAGTTCGTTTCCAATTATATATATAGAATGGGTGGTCCTTGATGTGATTATAGTGCAGACATTGGTTGTGTAGTTATCTGTTAAAAAATGGGACGGCTGTGGCAGTTGATGTCACGAAAACAGGGGATAAATCATTTTTTATTGTATGCTTATCGGCTACAGTATAATTAATGATTATCCACTCCTCCTCTTTTTACTTTGGGAGCTAAATGGGTGTCATTAGGTAAACATAATATGCATTATTATCATTATTATTAGCACTGAACCAAAACCCATTGCTTTCATCATAACCATTATACCTTGAATTGGCTTCGTCAACGCAAGTTCATGGAGGTATAAAGGGTGTCGGAGGAAAGGGTTTGACTTTTTCTAAGGCATCATTATATTATCAAGCCTGGAATAGCACTTATATATTAACTAAAAAAATTATTTTCTGTTATATATATATCTTAAATTTAAAGTTTTAAACATTAAATTTTCTGTCTTAAAATTTTAATATGAAAGTAATATTATTGGAAATCTAACATGAATTAGAATTAAAATGAATTTATAATATATAAGTCGATACAAATTTCGTCTTACAAACTGATTTTGTAAGGTTGAATTAGACTTAATGTTCGTTAATATAGTATCAAAATCATTTGAATTTTATCATAATTAAATGTATTGGTTGTTTTGGTTGTTGAGCCTATTATGTCACGTGATATCGAATCTATTAATATTGAGTCCTAATTCGAGATGTATATATTTTAATATGAAAAGTTCTCTTAAAAATCCTAAATTAATTAAAAATAAAATGAATATGCCCAAAAATATAAAAATAAATACAAACTTAACTTCACTGATTAGTTATATTTATTAAAATATATAAATTTCTTATGCAAATTGGATATCTATGTTATGTCTCTATGTTGAATTCTCATCAAATATATAGCAAGACAAAATTCTTCCTACACTAATGATGATTTGTGAAGTTTATCTAAGGGGTAATTTCCACCTTTTTGTGACAAAATTTGATGAGGATTAGTATGGAATTGATACTATAATTATTATTTCGTTTTCAGGATGTCCTTTTTTGTTCATTAATGCGATTGGTTTAAATGCGTATTGTTTGCACAAGTCATACTCAATACATAAACCATAAAACAGGCACATGTGATATGTCTCCCTTCTGAAGCATGTAATTAATAGAGTTTTGTATCTACAGAAACATATTGGACCGAATCAATCAAAATATGTCTTTATATGTAATGTATTGTTAACAAATGAATTAATTGAAATAAAATTTCTGTCGAAAATCATATGCTGCAGATTTCAAGCTCAGGCCATATTAGGTGGCAACGACACTGACATGAATTCAGACAGGTAATATAGTATTATAGTATATATATATATATATATATATATATATATATATATATATATATATATCTTGAATCATCTATCTATGCACATACCTTTGATGCTTTTATAAACTTTTGGCTAATTGTTGTCTTCAAATGCAGTTCCACAAAAGACAAACAGAGAAACAGTAATAGCCAAGCGATACAGAAACCTCAGCAAAATTTTAAGGATATCACTATGGATGAAAGAAACTGTCTTTGTGTGTGTGTATATATATAATAACATGGTGGTAGAAGCAAACAACAAATTAAACTCTCTTCCTGTTAAGAGATATACATGAACAAACACCATGCATTAATTACACCAATTAGGATAAATAAATAAATAATTTAATTTTTTTAGTAATATTTCGTTAAAAATAGGAAAAAATTTCATGTACCTTTCTTCATTTTTCCGTACCCCAATTAAAAAAAATAATACTTTCTTCTTTTCTTGTTTATCCTAAAACATTTTATATTTTAACACAGAGTTGTTATTTTATTGGTGTTGGATGGAGTTTGAGAAGAAAAAAAATGGGTGTTTGTGTATCACCACCCTTAAATAATCAACTATGGAATTTTCAAAATGACCGAATACTTCATACTTACATTATAGTTGTGAAAAAAATAGGTGTATTAATATTGATAAACATTTCATTGTTCCATGGTTTAATTTGGCAAGCCAACAGTAATAGACATTATTTTTATCACGCAGCCTTAAAAGGCAATTATACGCCAAATCATACGATAAGGATTAATTAAGTTGGTAAGAAAAAAACAAAAATTGGATCATATATATATCAAGAGAAGATGAAAGTGGACAAAAAATGTTATGTAATTTTGGTCTTTTAATATATAACCGGGTCTGCTGATATATACTTGGTCTCTCATTTAACACGTTTTTATCGAAACTTTATGTTTTACGAAGTGGGATGGAACATCGTACCAAAGTACTAGAAAAAAAAAAGAAGTTCCTATACTATATTAGAAAAGAAAACTAATCAATCAATTGTGCTCTTTGTATTTGACTACTTCAAAACACATTTGAATTCTGTGTCTTACTCATAAACTGGATTTGCTAATTACAAAATGAAATACCATTTCCATAAACTAGATTGTCTAAATAAATGAATTTAAGAGAATAAATAATATGGGAATTTGTTCTCAAAATAAAACATCAGTATATAAATAATCTTGTTCAATATTTGTGGATGTGAAAAATACCATTGCCTTGCCATAGAAGTTAGAGAGGGCCAAATATTAATTAATTTGTTTAGTCATCTACCACATTTAAGCATAGAATTTAATTCGTTTAATATTATTGACATCGTTGATACGGTATTTATTGTCTTTAGGAATCACATTTTTTTCCCTAAAAAATTATCAGTTTTTATTTTATTTTATTTTGAGAGTAAGAAATCAATTATCCTCATCTATTAATTGATAAATTAGCTTAAAGCGTATGGTTACTAGTTTTATTCCTAAGCCAACATACTCCATTCGATTAAATTAATTTTGTGGAAAGTAATGAGTAGTAACACATTTCAAATACATGCATAATTTTATATGTCTTACTTTTGTGTTGCTAAAATATAATTATAAGAAATTATATCTTTAAATATATTTTTAAGTAATTATAAATTAATTATTAAATATTAAATATTTTATTAAAATTAAAACGTAAGAAAGTGTGTTAAAATGGCTAAAGGATTACGTAAAAATAATAGGAGAAAAGAAGAGGTGGAAAAAGTACTAATCTAGTAAAATATACGAGAGAAAAAACGAAATACAAAATTAATAGTTAATTATTAAGTTTTTTACTGAATAATTTTATTGGTGAAATGAAAAATAAATTAAAAGTTAGTTTAATTAATTGGATGCATCAAGCATGATTAAAAGACCACAAAGCTCTTAAAACAGATCAAGGGCAAGTTCATATTTAAAATTTAATAATTATATTATTTTATGTTGTATTATTTGTTTGTAATAATATTTAATTTTATATCTTTGTGAACGCGTAAGCCATTAAATGCGCACATTTTAAAATAAAATAAAATAAAACAAAGAGGTAAGAATATTTTATAATGTTTTTTTTTTTGTCTTTTTTTCAATTATTTTTTCTTCGATGTTAATTATATTTCATAACTTTGTTTCGAATTTGATAGCTAAGACCACCTTGACAACAAAAAAAGTAAAATCATTTTCTCATTTTAGTTTGAAATCTATTACTTATTTCCTTTTTTATTCTAAACTACCTATTCAAGAAAAGAAATGAAACAACTCACAAATACCTAACTTGTGCTTATTAATAAATTTAGATGATGATACGTATGTTATCATACTTAGAATACGTGCATTAATATGTTGTACAACAATCATAGTTCTAACACTTATCATATCATATACATTGGGATGGACATGTACGAGTTTCAGTAGCTATGATCATATATTATGTGTTTTATGAACAATCACTACATGTCAAAGATTTTATATATATTTGAATACCACAATTTAGAAAATTCTAAGTTCTAACATCTTTTTCATATTAGAATAATAAGAAAATGTTTATCATGCTTTTAGAAAACTATTTTGGAAAAGAAAAATTAAAAGTTTGACTCAATTGTATTATATATTTTGTCTTATACTTTTTCTCTGCTAACATTTATTTGTCCGTTATCATATAAATTCATTTTTTTTCGTAAATTATATTTTATTATAAACGAGTGATAAAAATTTAATAATATTTCTAGTAAAAACTCGATCAAGTTTAATTATTTTTAAATTTTTGTTTATTCACTTGTTGTAAGGTCTAGAAATTTATGCTTCGCTTGACTTGGGTCCAGATAGACGATGGACTCCAATGTTGGCCCATTTAAGAAAATATATACAACCTCCAGAAGCAGATTATTACGAACAAAAGCAAAATAGAAGTAACCTCAATTAATAAAATATCTGAAATGGAAAGTAATGTAATAACGAAATATTATATACGTAATTTTTATATAATCACCGCAGCTACCCATTAAATCTTAAAAGAAATATTTAGAAAAAAATTAAAAATACTTTTTATTACGAGTTAAATATGCTTTTTTGTCTTTAAATTAATTACCAAAGTTGTATTTCGTTATGTGCCAATTTCGTCTCTATAATTAATAAAAAAATGTGAAATATCATCAACAATAAATGGTTAACAGAGTTAGAGTTTATCTCTCCTGAGTGCTTCTCTCTTTCTACTCAATACAACCTTTTTGCCAAAAACTAAATAAAATTTTAATTTTCTAATAAATGTTGTAAATATTAAAAATAAGTAATATATTGAAATCCAAAATAGAAGAAGTAAATTAAATCTTTATATAATAATTATATGATTATATATATAAAATTGAATAGTATTTCTTTAGTAAAATAAAATAATCCAGATCTAATTCTGTTAGGTTTATTTGCGTGAGTAGATAACATTGGATGGTTGATAGTGAAGCGAGCCATTAAATAAGCCCAACAAACCTTGATAGTTTGATGGCCCATTATCGCGGAGGTGGTGTGACGCTGATGTTGATACTGAGCCCATACTTCTGTAATATACCTTTCCATAATAACCTAAAAAAGTTGAATCCAGTTTTCAAAATCTACACATATTTTAAAAATATTTATTTATTTAATTATTTCAGTTTTAAGATTTTTAGTTTAGATTTTAAAAAAAATATTTATTTAAATTTAGTTTGTTTAATTCATTTCCAATTTATTTAACTTTTCTAAACTTTTTAATTTTAAATTTTAACACATTAAAAGTAATAGGATTTTAATGCACTGGGATGGGTTATAATGAAACCTGAATTCTCGGGCGCTGCAAAGTAAAAAGAAAAGCTCCAATGAATGCTTAAGCGTGAAGTTAGATGTAATTATGAACTAAAAGATTCTGTTTCTGTGATTTCCCTTGAATTTAAAACAAGTTGCTGCAATGGAAAATTTGAAAGTAAGAGAGAAAATTTTGACTTCAAACCCTAAAATTAATTGGCATAAGCCACTTTTAAGGTCACTAATTTCACAGTGCTCTTCCTTTCCAAAAATTAACCAATGTTATGTGTCCCTGTGTCTACCTCTTAACCAAACTTCGAAAGTTCCAATTACTTGCTTTTGAATCAATTTTCATTACGAATGGGACAGATAAACTAACTTGTAAGGATATTAGCAAAAAGAAAACATGGTAGGGAATAAAGCAAAGCAAATTTGCTCTCACCATAAGAATAAGAACTAATTAGCACTGTCCCCAACATATTATGCTGACTCGATTAGTGTCGGAGAAACATGATAATCTCATCACTTTTGTTCATTAAGAATCATAGCCAAGAATTGTATTATTATGTCTTACAAAATAGAGTATTCTCTTTAATTAATTACTTTACTTAATGATAATTATCATAGATTAACTTTTTTTTTAGTTGTTTCTAAGACGAATTTTCATGAATAGGATGATTCATTAAGGTGGTAACATCTTTTAACATATATTTTTTATATCTACAACAACTTAAACTTGTTTTTATTTTAGTTATTAATAAGTTTAGAAGTTTAAAGCAAAATGTAAAGTGAGTTCTTTCCATATTTATATATTTCTTCTCGATCAAATATTAACAAATTTTCAATTTGAATATTACTATGTACTTTTCGAAGAGATTTATCATAAAATTTCAATAAAATTTTAATAATAACGAGATTAGAGTCATATATATATATATATATATATATATATATATATATATATATATATATATATCATCATCTTTAATCTAAAACTTAAAAAAAAATATATTTATGAATTTTTTACATATAATATTTTTCATTCTATTTGAAATATAAATTTATACTTTATCTCTAATCTTAATTAACTATAATATTAAGGTATTACGGATTGTACAATTGTTTTATGGTAAAGATCAGGTAAACTGGACCGAGTCACAATACAAGTGAGATTTTTTGAGAGATAATTATTGAGAAAAATATTGTTGCATCTGATATTAATTGTCCCGTAACTGAGATTAAATATATTGAGTTATAATTAAATATGACGCTTGATTTTCTGATGATCATTCTACTTTATGTTGATTAAGGAGACACCTTCTAGGAAGCTTGATAAATTCTTCTATGGCACGAAAGCAAATAGAGGAAAAAAAATGGTAAAGAAGATATTGATAGGACTATGGTAACCAAATGAAGAAAGGTAACAAAGAAGAGGGAAAGTGAAGTACTTGAGGAATTTGTGTTTGGTGTGGAAGAGAGAGTATTTTGAAAAGAAAAAAAAAAAAAAAAAGAAGAAGGAAAAAGCATGTGGGGGCCCTGATAAAAAGCATGCACATGGGGGGATTCTCCATGCCAGGTGAAAGGAATGCTTCCTCCAACATGGATGTGTGAGGATGCTGCAACTTCCACAAAACCTCAACCAGAAACCAGAAAACATTATATACAAAACATTATTGTTAATTAAGAAACTACATGTCCAGCATCGAATGCATCTTGAGTTGTTTCATTTGGTGTTCTGGCACAGCTTATGGGTTTTGAAGGTGCAATCTGGTTGAAGATGATTATTATTAATTAGGTTCCTTCCTTTAAATGTACTCAACCTCTTTAAAGAGGATCTTGCTTGGAAGCACTGTTCTTCAGGGCCCTTCAACTTAAACAATATCTTCATTTGTCTTTTTCTTACCACCATTAATACAAAATGTCAAAATCAAATCAAGTGCTCTTCTTATTTAGTAACCTTCCCCTTTATGTATCAACATTACTTTTCTTTCTCTATGTATATATACCTAAGTTGTTCAAATAGAAATACCAACCACTTCTTCTTTTCTCAACAAAATAAAATACCTACTTTTTACTACTTCATCGATAGCTTTCAAATTCAAAATAATATACATTAATGACATAAAACAATTATATATTCTTCTTAATTATCAATAATATTGATTTTGATTTTGTTTTAGTTAATTGTGTATTATTGCTATGAACTATTTAGTAACATGGTTGATGGTTGATAAATTTATGGTAGAAAATTTAGTTGATTGGTTTATTGTTGATAAAAAAAACAGAAATTAGAAAGAAAAGAAAAAAAAAATGTAGGGTAGGGGAAGGAGTTGTTATGTAATGAAAGACTAAAAATATAGTTTGACGCGTGACATTAGGTTTAATAATGGATTTAGATGGAGAACAACTGTGAACGTGGAATTTTCGAAGCATTTCGTTGCTTTTTCAAAAAGCACTTTTGCTTATCATATATATCACCTAACTAAACATCGACCATACAATTTAAATCATTGATTTGCTTAGTAGTAATATTCTTAATGAAAATTATTTATTAAAATTGACTTTTCGCGGTCGTGGTTCATTCGTGACATTGACTACTTAATTAATGGAAAAAAATAATTTTTTTTAGGAAATTGATAGAATTTATAACTTTGCATATGGGTGGAAATTACAAATGATTTACTTTCAAATTATCATTATCTTCACCCATTTATAAACAAAATTCTCCTTTAATGCCCATGAGAATTTTTTTTTTTATAAATTAAAAATTATGTCATGCATTAAAATTTTCATACAATTTTTTATTTTATTTTTTATTTTTAACTTATTTAAAACTAATTTTAATCCATATTTTTTTTCTTTTAATGTCAGGAATGCTTATAGAGTAATTTCTTTAAATGTATACAAACATGAGAGTAGTTATTAAAAAAAACATCTTTATTGTTTCTGTTTGTTTTTCATAAAATAACACGTACACTCTACTCATTAATACTTGTTTTTATTAATTAGAGAATGGGAGATTTAAAAACGGGTATGGGGAGTAAATTTATGTTGTGCGAAAAGTCAGTTCATGTCATTTTTGTCTTTATTATTTATTTGTTACAATAAATCGTTATATCTATTCTCATTACTCAAGAACTTGGACCACAAAACAACAAACTAACGCCATTTTTATTTTTACTTCAAATACATATTTGAATATTGTTTCCATATAATTGTATATGTCTTTTTTTGTTTTTACAGAAGTATAACAAGAATTAACTAATGGGTTGTTTTACTTCAAGATTCCTAATTATTTAACTTTCCATTTATATGTAGAATTATCATTTTTTCTTTTTACTTTTATCCTTAGAAAAATGTTTCTTTTAAGAAACATCCTGGTATATTTTTGAACTGCGTGTGAAACTTATTTGAATTGGCATTCTCGTTTAAGAGATTGAATATACATAAAAGTATAAATAGTGTTTGGGAGAGAAGAAAGCGATAAATTGAAGTGATAATAGTGGTTTAATTGAAGGAGAATCTGGATTTAACGATACCAAGTTCTCGTGTGACGACATAGAAGACGTACATAGCAATCAGGACCTCTCTATGGCAAACACTAATCACTGCATATAGCTTTCATTTTGAAAGAGAGATGCACAGTCCAAGTCCCAAGAACACAATACACAAAAACAAAATAATTTTTACCTTAAAGATATCCACAAACCGCCATTTTTAACATAATTCAAAATAAAAAGGTCCTTTTTTCCATCGGCCTCACTCAGTGCCATCAAAATCCAAACTTGGATAAACTCTCTTTGAATCCAAGTTTCATCCTCTTCTGGGTTGTCTTCAGACTTTGTATAGTCCAGTGTCAGTGTCACCCTCTTCCTCACACCTCTCAAATCCACCATTTAAAACTCTATCAGCAGTGTGCATTTTCTGAACTTCTCAACTTGGCCAAGTTTGTATCTTTTTCTTTTTTGGGTATAAATCCCTGCATGTTCTGGGAAATTCAGTTTCATATTCTTTTTTGCTGAGTTATACTTTTGTTGGGAAGACCACCTTGGCGGTGGCTAACGAACGAGGGAGAAGAAGAAGCAGAAGCAACATAGTGTAGAAAATTTTGGGAGAAGAACATGAAGTTGTGTACTTTACTGTTGTTGCTTGGTTTGGTTTCCGTGCTCTCTTTTGTGGCTTCTGTCAGGGTGCCTTCAAATGAAGGTAAGAGTTATGGCTGAGAACTCACTTTCTCTCTCAGATCTCGAGTTTTTGCTTGTGTTGACTTCTGTTGGGATCACGTAGCAAAATTTACCATTTCTGGTTCTTGTGTGAACTTGAAAGTTTCAAGATCGATTAATTGGTTTGCATTCTTGTCTTGGCTAACTACAGTATACATTCACAATAATGAAGCATTTACTCTGTTCTTTTTTAATATATTTTTGAGTTGTAGATTTTTTTTTTTCTCTCAGTTTGGGCACTTAGAAGATTCAAAGAAGCTGTTTATGAAGATCCACATAAGGCTTTGTCCAACTGGAATACTCTGGAGTCAGATCCTTGTGGCTGGAATGGTGTTTCTTGCACTGGAACGCGAGATCATGTCATCAAGCTGTAAGATACCATGGATCCATTATAACATGTAGTTCATTTCTTGCAATGTGACGTGCTTCATGAACCATGACTGAGATGTTTAATTAATGGCATACTTTCCTGAGCTAGCACATTCCTAAAACGACAGAGTGGATTCATTTTTTGCAGTAACATATCAGGGGCTTCGTTGAGGGGGTTTCTTGCTCCAGAATTTGGGAAAATCACCTACATACAAGAACTGTATGTTCCTTGTTTCTGCAATCCTTACATCATTCTCCAAACCTTGGTGATTCGGTGTTATTACCATGACTTATAGTACTTCAATATCATGGCTGTGACTAATTTTTGGTTCTTATCGCTGCAGGATCTTACATGGCAACAATCTCATTGGAATAATACCTAAAGAATTGGGCATGTTGAAATCTCTTAAGGTGTTGGATTTGGGAATGAATCAGTTATCTGGACCAATTCCTCCGGAGATTGGAAATTCGACCCAACTTATGAAAATGTAAAAGGACTTTATTCCAAAATTGGACTCTCAAATTATTTTGTGGACTTGTGTTTTCATTTCCATGTATTCCTGCAGAAACCTGCAGTCTAATGGGTTGACTGGTAGGCTACCTCCGGAGCTAGGAAATTTGAAATACCTTCAAGAACTTCAACTGGACAGGAATAAGCTTCAAGGATCTCTTCCTGGTGGTAGCAGTTCAAATTTTTCTTCAAATGTGCATGAGATGTGAGTAAATATTTTTGAAAAACCAGTGTAGTTTGTTTATGGATACGTTGCAGCATTAAAACTTGGATCTCAATCTGACTCATTATTCCTATTCAGGTATGCCTCAGGTGTAAATTTAACTGGCTTCTGTCGTTCATCTCAGTTAAAAGTAGCAGATTTTTCATATAACTTTTTCGTTGGCAGCATACCCAAATGCTTGAAGTATCTTCCGAGGTACTACTCTACTGATCTTCTTGTTAAGTTGCATTTTAGTCAAACCTCCTTTCTTAGAAAAGATGAACTCCATCATGCAGATCAAGCTTTCAAGGAAATTGTTTCCATATCAAAGACATAAAACAGAGGACTTTGGTGCAATGCGGTATGTATGACATAATATTTTTTGCATCTCAACTTGAACACATGATTAGGATTGTAACTACTTCGAAATAATGGATAATACAAAGTTTTGTGAATCGCATATGCATTTGATCCTTTGTACTATATCTGTTCTTGTTTGTTTTACATCAAATAATGAAATTGTTACTGAATAGCAGGTGCTTCACCGGCCCAAAGCGGTCCAGTAGTGAACCCAAAGTCCGAATCTGCTAACAAGCATGTAACCAAGCATAAAGAAACATCGAAACCTGCTTGGCTTTTGGCTCTAGAAATAGTGACGGGAACCATGGTTGGTTCTCTCTTTGTTATTGGTATTCTCACTGCAATTCAAAGGTGTAACAACAAATCATCTATCATTATACCTTGGAAAAAATCTGGAAGCGGAAAAGATTATTTGGCAATACATATAGGTTTGGTTTCTTTGCTTTCTGTTATGTGTTTACTACTGATGTTTTTGTATAGATGTTTTGAACATTTAACTCTATCAATGAGCAGACTCGGAGATGTTGAAGGATGTGACAAGGTATAGCAGACAGGATCTTGAAGTGGCCTGTGAAGACTTCAGCAACATAATTGGGTCCTCACCAGATAGTGTGGTGTACAAGGGTACGATGAAAGGTGGACCCGAGATTGCTGTAATTTCCCTATGCATCAAGGAAGAAAATTGGACGGGATACCTTGAGCTCTATTTTCAAAGAGAGGTAAATGAAATGAAACATTCATGTTGGAAGTCTCACATCGATAAGGTCAAATCACAATATATAAGTGGATGTAAACTTAATCTTATAAACCGGTTTTGTGAGGTTGAATTAGACTTAAAGTTCACTTTTTAACATGTCATGCTTACAGTGAGCAAGAATTGAGAGACAAATGATGAAATTACTCATTAAATTTTTCTACTCTTGATGCAATTCAGGTGGCAGACTTGGCAAGGTTAGATCATGATAACGCAGGAAAACTGCTAGGCTATTGTAGAGAGAGCAGTCCATTTACGAGGATGCTGGTTTTTGAATATGCATCAAACGGAACACTTTATGATCACCTGCATTGTTGTAAGTCACAGTTCTTGCTCGTGTACTAGTCTTTTTGTTTCAGTTCCTTAAAACATGAATGAAATCATAAATGCAGATGGAGAAGGGTGCCAGTTGTCATGGACACGGCGAATGAAAATTATCATTGGCATTGCACGTGGACTCAAGTATTTGCACAATGAAATTGAGCCACCATTCACCATCTCAGAATTGAATTCCAATGCTGTTTACCTCACAGAAGATTTTTCACCTAAGGTGTGTGTGCATGCATCGAGTTTAAGTTATAACTATGATTGTGCTGAATATCTTACTGCACTGAAAAATAAGGACGATAGTCAGTTAGCATACACCTATGTCTTATGTTATTTTTCTGATTGCAATGAACCTTAAATTTCAGCTGGTGGATTTTGAAAGTTGGAAGACCGTTCTTGAAAGATCAGAAAAAAATTCTGGTTCAGTTAGCAGCCAAGGTCCTGTTTGTGTTCTACCAAATTCCCTTGAAGCACGCCATGTCGACCCCAAAGGAAACATATATGCTTTTGGTGTACTTCTACTGGAGATAATCAGTGGAAGACCTCCATACTGCAAGGACAAAGGGTATTTGGTGGATTGGGTAAGAAACTTTGCCAAAATTTTGATTGGTTTTTCTATGGCATCACTTAATGCATCAAATGTTGAATGTTAAACTCATGTGTTGCAGGCCAGGGACTATCTTGAAATGCCAGAAGTAATGTCATATGTGGTGGCTCCTGAGTTGAAACATTTTAGATATGAAGACCTCAAAGCAATATGTGAGGTGATAACTCTTTGCATCAGCCCTGATTCTTCTGTCCGTCCATCAATGCGTGAATTATGCATTATGTTGGAGAGCAGAATAGACACATCAATAAATGTGGAGCTAAAGGCATCATCTCTGGCTTGGGCTGAGCTTGCCCTTTCATCATAATTCACTCAATAATACTCAACTAACCACACACCAAACACTGCTACTGAAGCAGACCTATAACCATAATGCATTTCTAACTTTCCATTTTTATCTATTTAGTTTTGTATCTTACCTGTAAATGATTGTTCACAAAAAAGGGAATGTGCAAGGGTTAATGCATCGTGAGGTAACCTTGTATAGCGGTGGTTGACACGTAGAAAGTGATAAATGAATGGAAAAAAAATGTGTTGGACAACTGTCTTTACTTCTCCTTTTCTTTTTTATGATTCTATCAAACATGTTCATATGAACATAAGAAAAGGACAGTTATATGGCCACTGGGTAATGCATGATTGATGTGAGCCAACGATCAAACATGTTTCTCAAATCAAACGCATCATTAAGGTTTTTGTATGGTTTTAATGTCCCTTTGCAGCTGTTGGAATCTTTGTGCACTTGGCCAAGTTTTGTTTTGTTTAATCCCATTCCCACAGACATGTAAATTATTTCCACTGCCAGTGGAGCATTTATTTTAGTGCCACGTTTTGTAAAGAAAGCAGCATGACATTAAGTCATTAACCAAAGGGCATGGCTTCTGTTATTGTAAAATTTCATTTGTATTAACATTAATTATCTTTCTAGTAATTCTATATCTAAAAGGATTCTAATTTTAATTTACCTAAATATTTTTTAAGTAAAGTACTATCAATCATTTCAGAATCAACTTAACTATAACATTAAATCGGTTGTTGGAGATGCTTGAAGACTGAACTGCACTGCATGACATTTCCGGATAAGATATTGCGGTTGAGTCAAGGATTGTGTTAGAGACAGACACAGTTCTGCGGAACTTTGAATCTTAATGTCTAGATCCATCGTACGTCTGTTTCTCCGAAAAGGACCAGTGGGCAGAGCCTAAAAATTATTAACATCCCAATATTAATTTGAGTGACAGGATGGTTGAGACCACTTTGAATGCATACCAGAAATTAGACATGTACAATTCATGTACTGTTCCGACAAAAAAATAACTTGTTTTCTTTTTGTTATATTCACTTCGAGAAGTAACAGTATTGATTTAATGAAAAGTTTCTTCCTTTCTATCTATTTATAAAATACAGAATTATTATTTTTAATTTCATAAAATGGGAATGGGTATGTCATATTGATTTACTTCTATTGAACATTTTGTATATTGTGGTTTTTTCAATACCTAAAATCACTACCTTGTTTATTAAATTCGTGTGTACATAAATAATATCATTCTAAATATTTTAAGAGTTAAAATATCACACTGTTGCACTAAAAACACTAGCTTGGAAATTAAAAGATTAAAGACAATCGATTTATACTGTACATATATGTATTATGCTTAGCGAATTTCTCTTACATAAAATATAACATCTATGATACATGTACATGCAACTCATTTTTGTATTTAAAATAACAATAGATCTAAATGAGAATGCATTTATTTCGATACACAATCGAAAACTCATACGACATTCACAAATGAAAACCAAAAACTGCTGTTGTACCACACAAACGATGCAAAACTGAAATCCATTCTCATGAAATTAATTCATTCACTCTTTCAGCATCCATTCTCATGACAGCTAAACTAGATCATAGACAGCTAGATATGTAGAAACAATGAGACCCACTTAGATATGTTTTTCATAACCCAACAAATTTTCAACTAACTTTCAAAATCGAGCAATAAAAACAAAATTTAGGAGATAAAATCAGTCAAAATTGGCGAGATCCACTATTTATGCTTGGAGCGTGAGTAGTGATTGTCATTTGGATTTCTCCTTCCACCGAAAACTGCCATTGCTTTCCTTATAGGAGGCTGGAAAGGAGCTTTCTTATCTGTGTGGTGGCTGAAGACACTATCTGGTGTAAAAAAGTCATCATCCTATAAAGGGTAATTAAGTAAGTTCAGGTTAATGTGAAATTAATTTGACTGGGGGACAAAAATGAAAGAATACGACATTATTCCCATGGGACATTAATCAATTAGATATATAAGTAGTTAAATACACAAAAATACACACAACCTGTTTGCTGGTTTTCTTCTTCGTTTTAGGATAAAGTACCCTTTGAGGAAGTTGGTCTTCACGGAGAATGGGGTTCTTTGTAGCTGCATCCCTTCCACCTTGGGGTAAAGGTAATGAAAACTGCACATCAAGTCAGGTAAAAGTCATAAAGGAATAAATGTGTGTATCAAGGATTCTAAACATATCATCATGTGAATGGCATTGCCAGTAACTTATAGAATGATTCTTGACAAACATTATTCTACACACTAAAATCAACATCTATCAACCAGAATATGTGGGATAAAATTTCCTATTAAGTCTTACATATCCACAGGAAAGGTATCATATGCATCATACTCTTATTCCAAACCTATTATTTATTACTCAAGTCACCGATGAATCAAGTTACCTAGTTAAGGTTTCAACATTCAAGACACAAATAACTCCAAACTAGTGCACCAAATGTCTGCCACCGCACACCTTTTTCTATTGAAAAAGACAAGCAAACTGAAAGACACGGGAAAATTGAACAAACACACTACTCACCTTTGTGCCACGTAATGTAACTCGTGGTCGGCGGGCTGCAACTACTATTCCATTTTCATTAACTGTGACAGCAACCTTCCTTAGTGTGCCACCATTCCCACACTTTGGACAGAAAATTCTACCAATCTCAGCAGTCACAGTGTAACAGGCATGACACTTGAGTATCCATCTGGAATGGAAATGATTAAAAGATAAGAACACATTAAAATTTTGCTATCATGCTGCATACTGTGTAGAATGAAAATATATAGATTAGAAATATTAAACACATGTCATTATATAATTATAATGTAACAAAATGTAGAATAAAACATCTAGGTTGAATATGCATTTGAATTTTTCTTTCACGTAGCAAAGATAGGTAATCCAATATTGTTGAAGCTACTTAAAATTACCTGTGCAGCTGGTGTATTTGTGTTCCTCCGGGTGCCCGCAAGCGCAAACCCATTTGGAGAAGAACATTTTGCATTGCAAAGTCACCGGTTATACATGCTACACTTGATTCAGACAAAGATCTAACCATCCAACTTTGCTCACTACCATCATCATCGGCATATGAAAAGTCAGCAGCTTCACTGGTCTGACTTGCAATTTCCAAGTGATTTGATTGGCTATGAACTGTATTTATCTCACTGTCACGTGATTTAGTGACCACATCTGCATTGCCATCAGGTACTGTTGCCACCAATCCAGTATTGTATGACTGGAGTTCTTCGGAAGATAAACTTGGTTTATTTTCCTCATCAAGAACTTCAAGAGAACCTTCCTCCAGTCTCATTTGCTGGAGAATCTCATATATACTTTCATTGTCTTTGTTCTCTTTTACCACCTGATTATTCTCAGACACAGCATTTTCAACTTGTTGAGGATCCCTTTCATGAACTTGCTGATTTAAAACACCAACATCCCCACCAACGTTATCATCCTTTCCTTCCAAATCTTGTTCATCTTGAGTACTGGATATCGACTCATTATACTCACGTCTAGCTTTCCTTCTCAAGTATCTCCTGTGAGTACTCCGACTGACAGCCGGCATCCAATCACCAGCATTGTCATCAAACTCGCCCTGCGACGCATCGATTCCATCAGCCACCATTGTTTTTCCCTCAATTTTTATCTCCTTTTTCTTAGGCGTGAATCTCCTAGGCTTCGTAAACCCATCCTCACCGCCATCCTGAATCCCCGAATCAGCTTCACTCGTCCTCTCCACAGAACCGTCCACAGTGTGATCATCAGGAGAAACAATGTTCAAGTTCAGATCCTGCAAAGGAAGGATTTTCGAATTGGAATTCATAGAGTCTTCCGCCTGTTCCAACGCCTCCCACTCTTTCAAATTAGGCACATTAGAACCCCACCCCGGCATGTCCTTCTCAGGCAACCTCTTCACATTCAACGTTTGCACAGGGGGAGGGGCATCCCTGAGATGTTTGGTCCCATGAATCTGAGCCTCCAACGTGTAAGTCAGAGCAATGAGCTTGATATCAACATCAGATAGAGTTTGTAGATCACCAGTAGCCCTAGCAAATTTGACAACTACAAAAAGAATATTTACATTAGAATTCCAAATTTCTAACACATAATTTGAAGCAAAAAATAAGAAACATGAAACAGTATAGTAATTAACAAGCAGGATTTAAAGTTCAAGGTTAGGTAAAATTACGAATACCTTTATTGATGGATTCCGGGGAGGGCTCCATGGTTTGAATGGAGAATGGGAGGAAAGAGAGTTTGTGGCGGGAAACGGGGTCACGGATTTCCTGCATAACTTCAGGGATGGAGATGAACTTGTCGGCGAGGCCGTGGAGCTTTTCGCCGGATTCGATGACTGCGTTGGCGTCCACAACGGCTACGGCGATGGCATTGGAGGATTCGGTGGTTTCCACCAATACTGGAACGTTGTGCTGCGGTGGTGGAGGTGGCTGCTTCTTCACCACGTTGCTCCAGCATGATGCTGTCGCCGGAACTGAAGTTGGAGGTTCTTCCATGGCGATGCAGAGAAAGAGAGAGGCGCGCTCTAGACAAGGGGTGAGTGTATTTTGATCTCAAAACCCTAGAAGCTAGAACAGAGGAAGGGTGCACTGTTTTTATTAAATTAACAGTTTATTTATTTTTATTTAAAAGCTTCAACTCTGTTTAGTTTATATAAAAATATAAGAATATTTAAAATTAATTTGTTAACCTTATAATCTTAAATATTTTCCTAAATATTACTAAAATTTTTACTTATAATAAATGTTATAAGTCTTTAATATGACAATTTATTTTGATTTTATATTCTAATTATTAAATGCCTTATCATATATTTATTTTTCTTTTACCATATCCAATTTGGAAATATGTAAGTAAAAAAAATTGAAAAAAAAAGTGGTTAAAACATCTTTTTTAAAATGCATTACTATAAATATTAATTTAAAATTTAAAAGAAAGGAAAAATGACTATAGAAATATATATATATATATTAATTTTATTTTTCTACTTTGTGATGCAATGTCATATATACAACCTCAATAAGAAAATATTAACAAAAATTATAATTATCTTTCCTATGTTTGTAACAAAAAAATAAATGTCTTCTTTTATTTGGGATGAAAATAGAGATGGTTTTTCGATCTTATTTATCGCTAATTGGTTAATTATTTTTCAAAACGTTTTTTAGACCAAAGTTAGTAATTAGTGTGTTGTCAATAATTAAAGGGGTACACCCACGTAACTTGTTTATATATAAAGTAAAAGTGGTATAATTATATAAACTCGTTCATACTACTGTGAATGATAGATAATGAATTTATTAACTTTACCTAAGAATCAGATATTAAAATTATGTTTCGTTTGAATATTTTATTTTATTTTTTTCTTAAAATTATCGATCAAAATCTATCACATAAAATAAATTAGACCATTGAATTTTAAAAATTAAATTTTAGGTTTTCAAAAAAATCTTCTAAATCTAACCAACCAAATTATAGAGAAGATGTAAATGATTGTAATTATCATTGTATTACATTGATGTACTTATTTAACCTCTTATTTATTAAAACGTGTTAATATATACGAAAAAAAATGAAATTATTAGAGATAGTTTTTTGGATAGATTTTGTGATTTAATTGCATAGAGAAATAGTGAAGATTAAGGATTGTTGAGTGCTTTAGTCTTCAATATCATAAATAGATTCATTATTTTTCAAACTTTTTTAGACCAAATTCAGTGATCAAGCTGGTGTTGTTAGTGCAACTTCTTTTCAGGGATAGTAACATTAGGATGCAGGTTTCACTATCACATGAATAAAAATTAAAAAACTCTAAGTTTATATCAATAATGTTAACCATAAACTTATACACATTTATTACTTTAAATAATTTTATCGTTTTCATGGTATATGATCACTGTTAGTTCTGATTTTTTAGCATTCAACAGTCATATATAAAGTAATTTCTGTCATCTGACACGTGAGAAGATGATATATACAGCAGGAAATTAAAAGATATGTATATCATCATTATCTGTATCGTACTATTCGATTATAGTACTTCGAATCGAAACAAGAGAGAAAGAAAATGAAGAAACATAATAGTTAACAAAAAAGGAGAAACATGAGACACATATCAGTGCCATCATTCTTCAGTAGCTTCTGCACAAAAACCAGCTTCATCAAGTGAAAAACCAAGTGGTCGGTATGAGAATAACGAACCTACTTAAGATATATAATAAATGCATGCTACTGATCTTGAACCCACCACTACACATGGCTTTTCAAAGAAGCCAGAAATCCAAGATCGCTAGAAAACTGAACAAGGATCGAGTACACGGAAGAATGATGCATATGCATGTCATTTTGGATTTGTGATTGCTGTTGAATCCAAGCTATAATAGGCAAAGAAAGATGGCTCCCAAGGTTGCAGAATAGTTGGGAATTAATCCATAACTTATAAGAGATAATAACAATGATGAAGAAGGCCAATTACATGGCTCGTGCTTTAACAAGGTCCAAGCTCATCTCACTTGGATCAGTTGCTTGCATATCAACTTGAATGCCATCCAATTCCCTCTTGAATCTATCCTTAGAACTTGCGTACACCATCTTCATCCTCACAGCTGAGGAATCTGGTGACCTGCACACGAAGTGTTGAAGATATTGTCTTAATCTGCAATGATATACATAATTTGTTTCTCCACAAAATGAATCATGCAATTGTATACACACTACATTGTAACTTCACATATTGTTCAGCCAGAACTATGAAATCAAAGGCAAATTGTATATAAATTGAGTACCATGCAATGAAGAAGATCTTGCTTTTCTGGCAGTTCTCATTAGTTGTGAAGTCAAAATCATAGACAGCATAACGACATTCATTTGGTGGAAAACAGGCCATAAAGTCCTCATAACTTGCCGTGGGGCCCCCTAATTTCTCAACCACCACTTGCTGTTCTTCAATTTTAAACACAACATACCTGTAATTCCTCTTTGATTTAAGCTCTTGAAACTTCAGTTTGCAATCATCATGCACAGCCATTCCGGACGCTGCATTTGCCTACCCCAAAATTTCATGTCCCGAATTTTAGATTCAATGATTGTTATTCGTTCTTCATCCTCAGATGGAAAATAAAAAGATTGAATTTTGAAAAGCAATGCAACTTCCATAACATTCACAGATGAAAAGCTAGGTGGCAAAATTGCTTTCTAGCTATCATCTTTGGGTAACAGTCACAGGGTATGATGATAACACATCATTTTAACCAAGAGGCAAAAGATCCCGTTTTGAACGAAAAACTATAACTAACAGCTTCTTAGAATCACACCAGACATGAAGAAAAACTTGAATTTAATGTGGGTACGTGCAAATACTATATACAATACTAATAGTGTTTCTCTTTTAAGACGGTGCATCCAAAGGTTATAGTCCATATTTTTTTTTTTTTTCAAAAGATGAAAAGGTAAGAAAAGGGTATTTATCTCGAAGATTATGAACAAAACATTGTGAACAAGTGTGCAAAATAGAGAAAGAGGGGACAAAGAATGCATACCATTTTGCCAGCAATGAGAAAGAAGCGCCCTGCGAAATGTGAATGAAAGGAAAGTGATTTGAGCAACGGAGATTGGAAAATGAGAACGATAGACCCAATGACTAGTATGCAGAGAAAATAACGAACAAAGAGCCTTTTATTTTGCACAACGAGAGGTGCAACTTTTAGAAATAGCATCTGAAAATTAGAACTTGAGGGAGAAATTAATGGATAAATTTGTTGCAATTTTTTTCTTCCGCCACAGGTTTATTTTTATCTTTTCACGTTAGTTTCTTTCTTCTGTATTCTATCTATGTATTGTTTCAATTTTTTGTTAACGGCAAATGGGAAATCACAGATTCTAGTAATGTAAAAAAAAAAAATCCTAAAATCAATTGATGAAATCAATCCATATCCCTTGACAGAATTTAAATTAATTGACCAAATTCTTTATTTGACCTTTCCTTTTAATTTCTTCTAGTATTTTAACTCAATTGCACACTTTAATCGGGAAAGAATTAGAATGTTGGAATGTATTAGGGTGTTAGGAAATTCTTATTAAACATTAAAGTAATTTAGGAGTCTATTTAAATGACTTTTTCCATAAAATTTTGGGAAAAAAAAAATATGAAAACAATGAGATCAACTTTCCATGAGTTAAGACTAACTTAAATATAAATTAAAAAATTAAACAGACTCTCTATGAGAGAATTTTACATTTTTTTTTATCTCTTGCAGGAATGCTTATGCGTAAACTCGTCCAAAATAAGGTACACAAGATAACTTGAACTCCTTGAGTTTTTCTTTCACAAAAAGATATAAAAAGGTAGAAGAATGATATTTAAAATTGTACCCTAATTCTATGCATTTTTTTTTCTCATCCAATCTTTAAAATTCTATACTTAAGACAATGTATAGCAAATAATAGAATTATTTCTTATTTTAATAATAACTTACTAGTCTAATATCAAATGTTTGTATCTTTGATAGTTTACTCTAATATCAACACTATCTACCACTAAAACACATTTTTATTCATGTAATTTTGAAGAATAAAATATTAAGTAAAAATGCATTCCTCCAAAAAGAAAATAAAGATGAAAAGTAATTATGATTTATTTTTTAAAATATATGAAATCTCTTAAATTCTTGTAATATCATAAAATCCTTCAAACCCAAACTACAAAATTCTAACAATAAAGTTCCTTTGAAATAAAATAAAATAAAATCATTACCTTTGTACAAAATCGTTTAAAATCCACATTATTTTTTTTATGTAAAAAGTCTTCTGAAATCTCAATTGAATACTCTTTCCAATGAAGGACTCTTTAAATCATTCTTCACAAAATCAGAATTTCAATCCCAACAAGTTAACCTGAAGCAATGAAAAAGACTTGTCCATAAAAACTAGATGGCTTTTACACTCATATTTAGAGTAATGAAGGTCTCCATAACATAAGCAAAGTAGAGGTCATTTTTCTTTCTTCAAAGAATCCCAAAGCACAGCCAGATCAACGTTGCCTCCTGAAAGTACTATTCCTATGTGGTTGCATTCCTTCCAAGAAGGATTATTCTGGAAGGTATCGGATAGAACAGCAGCAAGGCCAATTGCTCCACTTGGTTCTACAACAACCTTAAGAATTTCAAAACACAGTTTCATAGCTTTGATTATTTCACTGTCTTCAACAGTTATAATGTCCTCAACAAGATCTCGTACTACAGGCCTGTTCCATCGTAACATGGTGCATTAACAAGCACGACAAATCAAGAGAATTCCTCTGTAAAATAATACTAAATTGAAGAAAATCTATGACTGAGAACAAAAAAGGAGCCAAAACTTTATTTTCAGTTTACTATCTTAATTACTAAAGAACATTTTACCATGTGAAATCTCCAAGAAATGCTCGAAGACCGTCAGCTATAGTATCTGTCTCAGGCAATCTTATTATCCTCCCAGCTGCTTTAGATTGGGCGGCATCATCAGCTCCTTTAGGTTCAGCAGCTAAAATACGAATAGCAGGGTTGATGGACTTGGCAGCCAATGCTATTCCAGATATCAAACCACCACCTGCATTTTCATTAGTTGACAAACCAAGAAGCAGATGCTCAAATTAATGAAAATTTAACAGCATTTGGTTGACATTGACTGCAAAAAAGTGAACAAACCACTTATGGGTACCACTAGCGTATCTATATGTGGGGCTTGCTCCAGAATCTCCAAGGATATGGTACCCTGGCCACTGCAAGAACAATCCAATATGTTAAAAGTACAATTGTGTGCAAGTCACACGTTCCTATAGCATGTCAAGTTTCTTATGTTGAATAGAACAAAAAGTGACATAATATCATAGATTTTTCTTACAGCTTAGCAATCATTCAGAAGTGAGGTGAGAAATAAAAATAATGACAAAAGAGTATCAGAAGAGATGCTCAAGTGTCAATGAATTATAGCTAGGCCAGTAGAAACAAATAAAGCATAAAGCAGCAGTTAGGTTGCATTTGGCCCAGATTTTTACGGATTTCTTTAAAAAGAATAAGCTAGTTCAAAGTTCAAACACGATTTTAGAGAAGCGAAAATTGAAAGAAGAGAAGAAAAAAAAACCTTCAACACAGAGATGCCGATTGAAGGAGCTTCTACTTTTAAGAACTGGGAAAAAATTGGCCAAATGCTACATGATCTAATTGGTAAATTGCTATGAAAAGAATGGGTACAGGTACACCCCCAGTTTATCCCCCAAAAGAGTTGAATGGAAGGGCATCTAGACAGAAACAAATTATACAATCATCAACATTGTACTTGTACCTTAATATGCGTCCATCATTATACGGGTGTATAAAGATAGCACCAGTTTCTTGCCACACTTTGTTTGCAACTTCTTCCCTGGATTGAACATAGGCCTCAGACCAGACAATCTGACCACCATACCGCTTTACATTCTCAATTTTGCAAGTTGGGGCATTTTTTGGAACAACAATATATGAAGGGATCCCCCGTAGTTTAGCGGCCAAAGCCAATGCTGCAGCATGGTTTCCACTGATTTTGTAAAACACGATCAGAAGAGCTTGACAGACTCTGATTAGAAAAAATAAATCTAGATTTACTATCAAACCTGCTGTGTGTTACAACCCCTTTAGAAGCATCTTCATCGTTGAGAGAGAACACAGCATTGCAGGCACCTCTAAATTTAAAAGCTCCCCTGATGGTCATGGAATATAAGAGAAAGTATGTCATCGTTTTTTCTTCTTCACTTGTAGAAAATTATGAGGGATTGTAAAGTACATCAATAACTCCGAAAAAGAACAAGAGACAAAAAAACAGTATCCTAAATTCTGTGCAATTCATAAAAGATCCACTCCTCACCCCTTTTGTAAACATTCACACTTAAAGTAGAGCTGTCTTCCTGACAAAACATTCAGCGAGGTGGAGGACAGAAGCGGAGTTTTATGAACCAATGATTTGATTCGGTCATGTGCTTCTCTTATGGAGGAAATATCAGCAGCATATTTTCCTTTTGTTATTTTGCCCTCTTCTTCCATCTATGTAATTGGTTTCTGAAAGTCAACAAAGACAGATCAGTGTGTAGTTCTATCCTTGTTAGAAACAGAGTTTAACACCAACCCACCAATTTAAGTGAGTTAACTGTCCAACAAACAGTCAAACACACCATCAAACAGTTGGAGTAATGTGTCCCACTATTACCAAGCAACATCATTTCTATATATTGTAGGTAACTAGACATGTTAACCTCCATTTTTGAGGGGTAGAAAACTGAACCTTATTTGTGTGAGTTACAGTGTCAAAAAAGTTACAAATGCTAGAGACCCAACTCATCTAACTTTTTGTAAACCTAATGATCTCAAATTTGCACGAAAATAAAAAGAAGATTAGACTCAACACGATCTCAAACTAAAAAATTCCCATAATAGAGTGGGGCAATTAAAGTGTGGCGGAATTGGTAGAAACATGAATGAAAAACATTGGTACAACATTGAATGTTTATAAGAATCTGAAAAAAAAAAAAAAGGAATCTTGTATGTTTGAAAAGTGAAGCACTAGAATCTTGAGAAAAGAGATTCTGAAACTGAAATGAAAAAGAGAAAAGAGGTTCGGAATCCAAAACTTACTACGGAACAGTTGTGGTTGGTGGCACTCCTGCTCCTCCTCGTTCTCATTTCCACTTCCTAACCTTTTTAATATCTCCGCCCAAATAATTTTAGGGTTATTTTCTATTTTTTGTTTTTTGTAAGACATTATTTTCATTTTGGCTAAATATTTTGTAGAATTTAAAAACAATGTTTTGAGATTTTATAGATAGAGTGAAGTTTTAGTTTAAGATTTTGTAATTTTATTCTTTTATGATAATTTTTTTTTTCAAAACATTCTTTTAAGAAAGACAAATAATATTTAGTTTAATAATCTTGAAAAAAAATCCTAGGTTGACACTATATCATAGACATTAATAGATAATATTTGAACAAGTTACTTGAAACACGGACTTGAATGCTATAATATAAAATATTATGAGTAAAATAATAAGTCTCATTCTTAGAGAAATAATATTTGTAAAAATAAAAACCAAAACTTGTTAATTTACACACTAAAATATATCTAAATCTTTATTAACTTGTGAATAAAAGAACATGTTTAAAGACTGAGTCTCAATTCAAACGCAATCCTCTTTAACCCATCCAAAAAAATGGTTGGATTAGGATAAATGTATTTATGTGTCTGACTGAAAACCCAATCAACCAATTTAAAAAAGAGAACAATTTTGACAAATATTTAGTCATTTTGTTTGTCTTAAATTTATAATAAAATATAAATTAGTTTTCTTGATAAAATTAGAAAACAATTAAAAGTTATCACAAACTTTAAATTATGGAGTTTATTTAACTTTGTTTATAATCCAAATTAAATATTGTTAATATTTTTTTTCCAATAATACACCAGCTTTATTATTTTAGTGTAGTGTGTTTTATATGGAAGTTGAAAGAAAACATGAGACAGACTTACTTTCATCTCTTTTCTGACAAATGAATGTTCAATGACGAAAACTTTATTAGAGAATGCAAAGATCTAAAATATAGTTGAGTACAAGTGATATTTTATAAATTAAGCTTTAATATTTTATTACTAAAACATAGAGCTTGTAAATAGAAAAATCAATTAGTCTAATTTCATTTTATAAAGACCTTCATTTATTTATGGATTATTGTATTTTTTTTCTCTACCTTCTTTTTAGATTTTTTTATCTATGCTCATCTTTTTGAATATTATAAAATACTAATATAGAAGTTATACCGTAAATTACAACCATTTTTCTCAATCAAAAATTTCACAAGAGATAATTTTTATCTTCTTTTAGTCATTTTAGAATTATACATGTACAGAGGGAATAAATTATTGTAAGTGGTTCTTTTGAGTTCAAGATGAATCTCTATTTATCTAGATCATTGTGATATGTTCAAATTGTTAATCTGAATTTTATGTGTATATGTTACATCATATAGAAGTGGAAGTGTTTAGAGTTATAATAAGTTGGCGAGGCTTAGACCAAATTAGGAAAACCAGCTATTTATTGTTTTTTATTGCTATATTGTATGATATTGTGGTGTGAATGAAATTTGTGATGAAATGAGTATAATAGAGATGTTGGTTGTTATTGAAATGAGAATGTGAAGAATGAATTTTTGTGTGGTAACATGATTTGTCTAAATATGAATTTAATTGATATCAATTGGGTTAAAATCGACCGGTGAAAGGTTATTTTAAGACTAGTTATATAATTTTGTACTTTAACAAGTATTTAAAAGACTAAACTTTAATTAGTTTGAATTCTGTCAATTTTTCTTAATTATGCAATTTTGTTGAACAAGCTATTTGCCGAACAAAATTCTCAAGTTTAAAATTTAAGGAGCTAAAGTATTATACTTATTAGGTGATCAAATACTTGTCGAGTAAGTAAAAAAAGACTCTCAAAGAGTTTGGGTTGCCCAAAGAAAAACACTTTTACACAGAAAAAATATTTTAAATGAAATCCAAAAGACTTATAGTAATTGAACCATTAGGTGGGTTTGATCAAATTGGACAAATTCATTTAATTTTGCTCTCAAAATGAAATTAATTCAATAAAAGTTAAAGGGATTAATTGCTCACTAAAAATACTTCCAGAGAATAGCTTATTCAATAAGTGAGTATGATCAATGGACAAATATGAGTTTTTAAAAACTCTCAACTTTATCTTATTGAACGAACTTGTATGTTTTTTGAACAAAAGAGAAAAAAATTGATTATAAAAATCAATAGATTGAAATTATATATATATATATATATATATATATATATATATATATTAGTTAAAATATTAGTCATAATCTATCAGGAATGTATGATGTCAAATAGATCTATAATAAAACTAGAGAGAACATAAAAAATTCTAAAATAAACTTTTAGAGAAATAATTTCTATTATAAAACGAAATTTAATTAACTTCAAATCACCGGTTCCAGGTTCCATTAAAAAGAAATGAAAAAGTTAATTTTTTTTAATCATGAGTCAAATTTTATTGACAGACTAGTCTATGTTCTCAATTAATTTTTTCCTAATTAAACATTTTTTTGTCAAAACTATTTTTTGAGACGTAAAACGGTAGAAACTAGTTTTTTTTAGTACATCTCATTTGTTTATTGTATATTTCGAGTCAATGTTTGTTCCAAAATTATCACATTTTCATAAAGACCATACTCACTCAAATTTAAGATTTGGATTTAGTTTTGGACTACTTATTAGAACAAGTTGCTACTACTTATACTAACCAATAATAGTATCTTCTATTATTTATTTTATTAGTAGTTTTTTTTAAATTGAAGTATTTTATCCTAAAAATAGTTAATGCAAATAATATTGTAATTTGGATCTTATAACATAAAATGTATTAAAAATAATTATAGAATTATTGATAACATTTTTATAAAATATTTTATTTTTAATTAGTTTTTTTTCCTTTAATTTTTATGAATAATAAGAATTATTGGTGAATTTTCACCAGTAATTTTGGAAGGTTAAAATATAGTATACTCGAATTAAACGTAATTTTAATGTTTAATCTTTATATAACATTAATAAGATTCATCTTTTACTAGTTGCAAAGTAAAGAGATTTTTCTTATCACATTTGTTTTATCTTTTGTGTTGTGTGTAAACAAATAACACTAATTTTTATTTTACATTAAAACAATTAAAAATAATAATTAATAATTTAGTTCTTATAATTTGCTTTACGATTTAATTTAGTTCTTATGTTTTTTTATTATTTTTTTAAATGACTTAATGAGATTATTTTCATTAAGTTGATATTAATACCACGTAATTTCACGTGTCAGAATATATATACTTATCAAGATCTGAATCATTTTTTATTTTTAAAAATGTCAGGTGTTAACATCATAAATTTTAAAATATAAAATGACCTAGATTTTTATACATGACAAATTTAGATTTTGAAACAACATTTTTAAATCATGTTAACAACAATTTAAGAAAATGAACACTCAAAATCATTTTATGAAAATGGAGACTCAATTAACACAAAAATAAATATAAAAATAAAATAAATATAAAAATTAAACGACTAATTAAATCTTTCAAAAATGATGAATTTAAGGAATGAGTTGATAGTGAAATCTACTTCACCTATTATAAGCTTCAAATAAAATATATACATTATGGATATTTGAAAAAAAAAAACTAAATAAAAAAAGGGAATGTATGCAGTATAAGGTCACGGGAAGGTACAAATCGTAACAAAGGCTTTGCCTCTTGCTGTTATCATTCCTCCTTCTTTTTTAATTAATGTTGTGAGTTTTACGTGTAAGCCATGAATTAGGAGCTAGTTAATGACAGAATTAGTATTAAACTTAGGTATGATGTAAAAGTTTGTGGAGCATGAATAATATTTTACGTTGTGTAGGGTGTTATAAAGTTATTCAACACACGGCGTTAACTACTAAATTACAAAACAACCTCGTTCACTCTGAACACAAATTATTTATTTTATTTTTTTCGTCTGTTCTTTTCGTTCTCTGCTTAAATAGATTTATCAAATAGTCAACCAAACGTCATGACCAAAGTTTTCCCTTTGTTCAGACATGAAAAAAATAAAAATATTATAAGAGTACATAATATTTTAAGATTTAAATCAAAGAAAAACTATTTATAAAATCCATTTTTGTTAAATTTAAATATATATTTAGTTTTAAAAACCTTTCTCTCTCTCTGGGTTCTTGTCTTATCCTATGTTCAACATAGGAATAGTGCTTATTAATAATTCATTGGTGTTTGTATCATTATGTATTTTAAAGTTTCTAAGATAAGATTAGATAATTTTGGAGTACGTTTTATTTAAAATCTGCAAATTTAACTGGAAATATAAATTTGGAAGTGTAGATTTTCATATACTTAATTTTCATATTTTTGAAACAAATATTTATAGCACATTTTGTTCCTTTTTATTTACTTCAAAAAATACCAATGTTTTTTCAAAATGTTTTGTGAAATACCGTTTCAACACAGACAAAAAACCACTTAAGTGATATTTTAGATTGTTAATGCGACATTTGATTTTCTTTTATTCTAATATTTCTGCAAATGAATAATTAACGGGATAGAATCAGTCCTATGATAAAGAATAACAAATAAAGATAGTTTAATGAAATCGTTTCACTTATTTAAGTTATTTGCCATTTTTATTAATCTCTGTAAAACAGACTTAAGCGTTACTTATTTAAAACATTGTCAGTAATTTATAACTTAAATAAAAATGTCAATTATTTTCTTATTAGAACAGTCTAGGCTTTTTTAGCTAATCATCATTACAATGTGAGTAGTTCTCTCTTAATATAATTTCAAATGACATGATAATGATTAAAACTTTGAATCTCTTTACTATGCAACACAGGTTATCATTTATGTCAATGTTAACAGAATATTGGTAATCTAAAAATTAAAATTATGGTATAATAATGTTAATAATTTTAAACAATAGAAAATATTTCACAAAATAATAATTTAACTAAACGCTTATGCTCTTTACAAAAGCATAAAAAACTTGAAGAAAACTGTTTACTAAATCCGTACAATTGGTTCAATGCCACAGTTGTAATTTCTTCATTATAATTGATGTAGAGATTTGTGGCAGCAATATTGACAAAATAATTTATTATTTTTTTATAAAAAAATAGTTTTATGAAAAAATATGTTTGATCTAAATTAGGTGAGACATTTAAAATGATAAATAATTTTCTTACATGGAATTTGAAGTAACATTACACAAAGGATTAAAATCTGATTATGTACTTGGACAAAAATTGCGTCCAAACACATTTTAGGTTTTTCTAAGTATTGAAGAGTGTCTAAATTGTTTTATTACGTGACATTTATGTTAATGTGACCTTAAAGTACAACGTTTTTTTTTATAATATATTTTCTATGTTTTATCTTTCATATACTATTTTTTGTGAAAATATCATAGTTGCGAGTGAGAGAGTGTGGATTTCACATTGCAATTATACTTCATCTTAAATGAATATATTAATATATATATTATTTGAAATTGAACATTTATCCAATAGCAAAAAAGCCAGGGAATCTAATGCAGGAAAATACTTTTATTTTTTATTAATAAAATGTTGATTTACTTTTTATTCATAAAATTTTCCAATAAATAAAAATTAAATTTCAATATTTTTTCATACATTACTATTTTTTTTTCAAGCCATCATTAACGAACACAGGCCCACAGGGAACCCTGGATGTTTGCATTTGCATACATAAAAAAACGTATTCGTGAGTAAAAATCTTACGTAGATCAATGTTCATCCGGTTTAATTACCCATTAATTTCATTTTCTTGTGACCTATGCACCTGAAAATGTAATAAACATTAAATATTTTATTGTCGTGACATTTACTAATTAAATTCTCTCCATGTATGTTTAAGTAAATTATAATTTGGTACTAAAATTAAAAGTGTTGTATAATATATAAGAAATAATATATTTTTTCTAGGTCAATGTTTTACAAGAGGTATGAGAAAGAGATATATTTTGAATTTCAATCGACATCAAAGGAGTGTAATGATTATACGAAAAAAAAGATAAAAAAAAGTAAGGGGAAAGAGAAAAAATGGAAGCATAAAAGGAGAAGAGTTAGGGTGTGTTTTGGGGTGGTGTTAGAAATGGGAAGTAAATTTTTAGCGTTAGCGTGCTTGCGGAAGAATGAGGGTTCGGGTAACCTTTCACCTCGTTCTCACTATCCGTCGATGCCGAGATATCCGAAAGGTGTGACGGAAGAAGAAGGAAGCAGCAACGTTTTGCTGAAAGCGGTTTTCTCAGTCACCGGAATGACCTGTTCCGCCTGTGCTGCTTCCGTCGAGAAAGCCGTCAAACGTCTTCCCGGAATTCGCCAAGCCGTCGTCGACGTTCTCAACAATCGTGCTCAAGTCCTCTTCTACCCATCCTTTGTCAATGTACGTAATTATTATTATCTTCATTTTTTAATTAATTATTCAACAACATTGCATTCATCTTCAATTCATCACTGTGTATGCATGTTTCTTTTTTCTGTTTTTTGAAACCCTTGCGTTGCGTACTACACCTTTCACTGTTGTATGTTTTTCCTTTTCTGTTGCTTTGAAAGGTAGATTCAATTGAATAATAATAATAATAATTAAATTTTAATTATTAATTATAGTAAATAATTTAACATATAAAAGTTATGATTATTAAAAAACATATATATATATATATATATATATATATATATATATATATATATATATACACACACTAGCGTAAACACAGACGCTATATATTATTAAGTTATATATAGCGCCTGTGTGTATGCATTTTTTAAACTAAAATATTATTAGGTTAGTATATAAAATAAAATTATAATATTAGTAGATGATAATATTATAATGTTATTAAGTTAATATATATACTCAAAATTATATTTATTAACAATAAAGTGAAGTATATCAGAACAGATGAAAAAATAATCATTGATAAATAAAGAAGAAAAGAAGAAGCAGAGATAGCCGATTTTATAAAAAACTTATAAAAGTAATGATCAATTTTTAAAAATTTAATAAATTATTATATTTAAAGGGTAAACTTGGTATTTTGAAATGTAGACATAAAAAGAAGAATTCCCTTTATATA
>Ga0209589_1001926_pt1 | contig 35169 bp, 21 predicted proteins | sample CowpeawhiteBW_FD_187525 | JGI IMG/M metagenome (GOLD analysis project Ga0209589, IMG submission 187525) | Root nodule microbial communities of legume samples collected from California USA - Cow pea white BW (SPAdes) (version 2) | ecosystem: Host-associated > Plants > Roots > Nodule | place: USA...
CATCCCCATACCCATCCCCATACCCAATTGAAAAAGTCGGGGATTCCCCATACCCATACCCATACCCAGTCAATGCGGGGATTCCCCGTCAAAACGGGGACGAGTTCGGGCAATACCCACGGGGACGAGTTTATTTGCCATCTCTACTTGCAACTTTTATTCTTCATATTATTATTATTATGCCTTTCATTGCCTTTTAAATCAAGAGCACGTGAAGCTTGGTTTTTGTATATTTGCGTCTCCCGCCTCTGCACTCATCCATTCAACTCTTCCATCTCTATAATTACTCACCTATCAACACCCCATTTAAAAAAAAAAATCATCACAACCCTTTTTCGATCTTCTCCATTTTCAACTCGAAAATTCTCAACACGAAAAAACACTCCTTTATATCAACATTTCTATTCTAAAATGACTTCCAGAACTCTTTTCTTGCAATTTTTTTGTTTTCTTTTAATTAACCTTGAAGAAAGGTAATAACTTTTGAGTGGTTTTTGGTTTGTTCTTTTTTTTTTGCATATGTATTGTTATCCGTGTTGTTATTTGAAGGTTTATTTTGATGTTTCGGGTTCATTTTCATAAATCTTTTTAGGTTTCTCAAGTGTTTCGTAAACCTATTCTTGGGATGAAGAGAAGTTAATAATGTTTGATTTTGTATATCTTTGTTTTTTGGGTTTTAGGAATTTTTTTTACAAAAATTATATTTACAATTTTTTGTTTTGTAGTGTGTGGTGTTGTTCATCAAACACAAATAACGGGTACTCTGAAAATGTGAGTTTTTAGTTTTTTAGATTTTGTTTGGTTAATTTATTTTATGGTATATTATTCAGCTCCATCCAGTAACCAAAATAATCTAATTCGTCTTTCAAAAAAAATTTGATGATCTTACGATACTTTATTATTGGTAAGATCACATATCTTCAATAATTTTACGGATATAATAATATTTTTTGCCTTTATTTGAAGTAACAGGTGAGATTTTAGATCTTCAATAATTGTACTAATATAATAATATTTTTTGTCTTTATTTGAATTGTTGCAGTGGTAGCAAGAAAAAAAGAAAGGAAAAAACTGTGTTTTGCTTATATTGTATTATGGTTGCAACCATACTGGTCTCATGTTAGTTAAATATTTGTTTTCCTTATCGTGGTTGTCATTTGTTCTATGATGTTTGGTTTGTAACATGTGTATGGAGTAAAATTTCTTGTATTTTTACTCTCTTCAATTGTGATTATTGCAGTTCAATTGTGATTATTGCAGGTATCTACTTTACAAGATTTTCCTACACCAATCTTGTTTTGTTCGCTACAAAAATTATATTTGGCATTTTTGTACATATTTAACATTTTGGGTTCTAAAAATGTTTTACTTGAAGTTAGTTTTTCCTTTAATATTATTGGCATTGACATTATTGTATGTTCCGCAGGTGTTGGTTATTCTTCTTCAAAGTTAAATGTCTTTTGAATAGTAGAAGTTTGTATTTTTTGTTTAAATATAATATGATTTGTGAATTGATGGATGGTGGTGAACAGTGATGATATGAGTAGGGAGGTTCATATCCTGTTACTCTCGTGTGGGGATATAATCGAGGTAGGTTCGTATGTTTCGTGCTCACACTTGAGAGATGCTGCGTGCGGGGAGGTACGTAGCTGGTGGATCACGTGTGTTAGACTACGGGCGGGTAGGTCCGTAGAGCAGGACTACGAGCGGGGAGGTTCATAGAGGCAAGACCATGAGCGGGCAAGTTCGTGTGAGCATCATAAATCCTGAGTTCATGGCTAACTGTTTGTGTGAATTGAAGGTTGAAAAGCCTTGGGATATTAAGGTCTTGGCCAAGAACTAACTAGATGAATTAGATGGGTGTATTTTTTTTATCCGGTTATATTATATGTTATTAATTATTTATAAGCTCACCCTTTCTGTTTGTGATTGGCGATGTTCGTGTAATTCTTTATACGGGAGCAGATGATGCTACAGGTAATGATGGTGATGCATAGAGACAAAGAGAAGGCTAGCTTGGGGGCTCTTGAGATAGGGATTTTTATGATGTTATTTCATTATGTTGGATTTTAAAAACTTGTAATACAATTGTTATTTAGTTATGTTTAAATTATGTCGCATTGAAAAATATTTTAAAATTTTCCGCATTTGGGAATAATAAAAGTGACGATGTTGATTTCAATTTCTTATTTATTTATTTTTAATTAAGTCATTTCCAGTAGGGATGTTACATTTGGTATCAGAGCGAAAGTTTTAAGTTTTTGGGAAACTTGGGGAGTGAGCTTGTCGCGTTTTGTCTGTGAATATGTGTTGTGTTATTGATTGATAGGAATTGATTATTTTGTTATAATTTAAGTTGTTTATGTTAACAGCTGAAAAATGTGGCGTGCACAGGCAATGGCAAATATGAGGCGCAGAAATACCGTTGGGGATGACGAGATTGCGAATGCAATCCATAGGATGGTGGACACGATGCAGCCTGTTATAGCGCAGCCGAGGGCGATGATTCCACCAGTCAGACCGGTGACGATGGAAGATTTCATGCGTCATAAGCCAACGAAATTCAGTGGCAAGGCCACCCCGGATGAGGCAGATGCATGGTTGCGTGAATGTGAGAAGATATTTTGGGTGATTGAGTGTATAAAGGCCCAAAAGCTTACTTTTGCCACCTTTTTGCTGGTGACTAATGCAGAGTATTGGTGGATGGGGATGCAGCAACAGATGCAGACCCGCGAGGAGGAGGTGAATTGGGTCAACTTCAAGAAAAGGTTACAGGAGAAGTATTTCCCCGACAGCGCTAAACATAAGCGCAAAGCTGAGTTCCTCACCCTGCAACAGGGGACTATGTCAGTACAGGCATACATGGAGCGGATTGAGTATCTGGCGAGGTTTTACTCACATGCAGTTATTGAGGAGTGGCGCTGCAAGAAATTTGAAGGCGGCTTAAAGCATGAACTGAGGCACTTCATTGTACCGTTGAGGGTCAGGGAGTTTCCTGTCTTGGTCGAGCAGGCCAAGAGCGTTGAGCAGCTGGAGATGGGGCCCAGCAGGGTCAATCGACCCCAAAAGACCAACACTAAGGCAGACAACAGAAGAAGCCCTAGAGTCAACCCCAGTCAGCTTCGCAAAAGTTACGGTGCTATAACTGTGGAGGAGAGCACTTGAGGAGAGATTGTACTCAGTCGACGGACAGTGGGGAAGCAGTACTAGCACTCACAAGTGTTATGCTTGTGATCAGTCGGGGTACTTTGCTAACAAGTGTCTTAATAAGAAGACTACTACCGGAGCACGACCTCAGCTACCCTCGTTAGAGAGGCCTAGAGCAGCAGGCCAAGTCTTTGCCATGACCAGCATAGAGGCCACCCAATCAGGTAGTCTTATACTCGACTATTGTATATTGTTGGGTAATCAGGTTTTGGTCTTATTTGATTCAGGAGCTTCACACTCCTTCATATCTCACGACTGCGTGAAGAAGCTGGGATTGTCGACTCGTGACTTGGGATGCGAGTTAATAGTCTCGACACCAGCATTTGGACAGGTTTCAACAAATTATACCTGTGTTTGATGCTCGGTAGAAGTAGAGGGTAGGCGATTCAAGGTGAACCTTATATGCTTGCCTTTGGAGGGACTGGACGTCATATTGGGAATGGACTGGTTGTCAAGCAATCACATAGTCATTAATTATGGACGGCACAGAGTGGTGTTCCCAGAATTGGAGGGGATTGAGTTGATCTCAACTCACAGAGTCTTGAAGGAGATGGAAGATGGAGCTACTTGTTTCATGATAGTGGCTCAAGGAGAAAAGAAGAGTACCACCGAGTTGATCAGAAGTATTCTAGTAGTGGAGGAATATGTCGACATATTTCTTGATGAAATACCCGAGTTGCCACCAAGCAAGGACATAAATTTCTCTATTGATCTAATCCCTAGAGCGGGTCCAGTGTCGGCGGCTCCGTATAGAATGGCACCAGCAGAGCTAGCGGAGTTGAAAAAGCAGATCAAGTGCATCGTCATGGGGAGCTCTTGTGTTATTGGTGAAGAAGAAGGATGGGAGTTCGCGGCTATGTGTAGACTACCGGCAGTTGAATAAACTGACGATAAAGAACAAGTACCCATTATCGAGGATCGATGATTTGCTAGATCAGTTGAGAGGGGCAAGTGTGTTCTCTAAGATCCACTTAAGGTCTGGATACCATCAGATCTTAGTCAAACCAGATGACGTCCAAAAGACAGCATTTCGATCGAGATATGGACATTACGAGTATGTAGTAATGCCATTTGGAGTAAATAGTGCTCCAACAGTCTTTATGGATTACATGAATCGGATTTTCTGCCCCTATCTGGACAAGTTTGTGGTGATGTTCATGGATGATATTCTCATCTACTCCAAGAATAGGGAGGAGCATGTGGATCATCTGAGAGTTGTTTTGGAGGTACTTAGAGAACATCAGCTCTATGGCAAGTTATCCAAGTGTGAGTTCTAGTTAGAAGATGTACATTTTCTAGGGCATGTCATCTCTGCACATGAAATTGCGGTGGACCTAAGCAAGATTGATGCAGTGTTGAAATGGGAAAGACCGTGGACTGTGACAGAGGTACGAAGTTTCTTGGGATTGGCTGGATACTACAGGAGGTTTGTAGAGGGATTCTCTAAAATGGTGAATCCTCTGACTCCACACACTAGAAAAGACCAACCATTCTCCTGGACAGAGAAGTGTGAAAAGTGTTTTGAGGAGATGAAGAAGAGATTGACTACAACTTCAGTGCTAGCTATACCAGACACAAGTAAGAAATTTGAGGTGTATTGCGATGCATCCTATCAGGGTTTGGGGTATGTACTGATGCAAAAGAAGAGGTCAGTAGTCTTGCTTCTAAGCACTTGAAAGTGCATGAGAAGAACTACCCCACGCATGATTTAGAATTGGTTGCGGTAGTGTTCACTCTTAAGATTTGGAGGCACTACTTGTATGGCTCTCAATTGCAGGTTTTCAGCGATCACAAAAGCATGAAATACATGTTTGACCAGATGGAGCTAATATGATGCAGAGACGATGGATGGAATATCTCAAGGATTACGATTTTGAGCCACTTTACCATCCTGATAAAGCAAATGTAGTGGCGGATGCCATGAGTCGGAAGAGGATGCACATGTCGGCAATGATGGTGAAAGAGCTGGAATTGATTGACAAGCTCGGGGATATGAATTTGGGTATACAATTGGGAGAGGATTCTATCAGGTGTAGTGCACTAACATTGACCAGTGACATCTTAGGGATGATCCGAGATGAGCAGAAGAATGACGCTGAGTTGCAGCAATTTGTGAGTTGCCTGGGTACTCAGAAGGGGAAGGATTACAGGATCGTATCAGATGGCATCCTGTGATTCCGAGACAGAGTATGTGTACCGGGCAATTGGAGGTTGAGGAAGCAGATTCTAGAAGAGAGTCATAAGACACATTATCAGGTTCATCATCAACACGATACAATCAATTGAATACAGTCTCAATTCCATCTAAATATCTAGAACAAAATGTTAAAGACTCTTCAATCATGTATCCTTTAGCTATTGACCCTTCTACTTGTGCTTTATTACGAACATATGACTTCAATTTTCCTAGATACCTCTCAATGGGATACATCCACTGGTATTGGACGGGTCCTCCAAGCTTAGCATCTTCCACTAAATGCACAATTAAATGAACTGTGACTATAAAAAGGAAAGAGAAAATAACATCTCCATGTGACACAATGTGAGAACAATTCTACCTTGTAGTTGGTCAAGTTCATCCATTTTCAAAACTTTATTACACAATTGTCTAAAAAACAAACACATCAATCAAAATTGAGCAAACTTCATTAGGAAGTTTCTTTCTCATTGCCAAAGGTAGAAGTTGCTCCATCAAAACATGTGAGTCATGACTTTTTAATCCTCCAAGCTTATGTTGTTTGACATCAACATCTACTAATGTTACTAGAGTAGCCATTTGGAACTATTATGTTCTTCAAAGTTTTGAGAAAGATACCTTTATTTGCATTTGTTAATGTATATATATTAGGGAGATATCTACCATTCTCATCAGGCCAAAGATCAGGTCTAATATCCCAAAGTTGTAAATACTTTCATGCTTTTAGATTGTCTTTACATTTATTTGAACTATCATTCAACAATGTAAACACAACATTATCACATACATTTTTTTCAATGTGCATAACATCCGAATTGTGATGCAATAAGTTGTCTACCCAATAAGGAAGTTAAAAAAATATACTCTTTTTTCGCCATTGTTGAGTGTCTAACTTAGCATGATTAACTCCCTGGTGTCTTTTGGCCCGTTCTTCAAGTAATGGTTCTTTCCCAAATTCAACATTAAGATTTTGAACTTGTTGTAACACATCGTATCCTGAGACCGCCAAACGTGGATTTCTATTTTCTATAGTTCCGTCAAATCTAATTCTAGCTAGTCTAAATCTATGTCTTCCATCTAACCAACGACGATGACTCATGAAACAAAATTTACCACCTTTAATAAGTTTCTTAGGAGTTGTGTCAAAACTACATCTAGGACATGCCAACCCAGTATGTGTGTTCCATCCAAATAAGGTTTCAAGACCCGGAAAATCACTAATGGTCCACAATATAGCTGCATGCATATCAAACACTTCATTTCCATATGAATCAAGTTTTGATACCAATGCTCCATAGCTCTTTCAACTCTTCTATTAATGGTTGTAAATATACATCAATATCATTTCCTGGAGCTCACTTTTCAGGAATGATCATGAGAGAATGAATGAACTTTGTTCCATACACATCCAAGGCGGAAGGTTGTACGATATGAGTACAATTGGCCAAATATTGTGGCTAGTGCTTAGATTACCATATGGATTAAACCCATCTGTAGCCAAACCAAGTCTCACATTTCGAGGGTCTGAGGCAAATTGAGGATGCTTAAAGTAAAATGTCTTCCATGCTTTAGAATCTCTTGGATGCCTTAAGATGACTTCATTTGTACTTCCCGATGAATGCCATCGCATATGCTCAGCTATTTTGGAGGACATAAACATCCTCTGTAAGCGTGGCTTCAAAGGAAAATACCTCAACACCTTTGCATGAATCTTTTTTCTTTTATTACTTGTAGCACCAATTGTACCTTTTCTTTTTGCCTTCCATCTAGATGTTTTACATTTCTTACAAAAGTCCCTATTTATGTCTTCTCCAAAGTACAACATGCAATCATTCGGACAAGCATCAATTTTGGTGTAATGAAGACCAAGCTTGTTAATGATTTTCTTTGCCTCATAGAATGAGCGTGGAATTTTAGCATGTTCAAAGACATTTGCCAACAACTCTAGTATCATGGACATTCCCTTGTCACTTATTTTGCAAAGACATTTGATGTGATACAACTTGATCAAGAATGAAAGTTTAGAATATTTATCACACCCTTCATATAAACTTTCTTGACCATCTTGCATTAACTCAACAAAATCTCCAATATCATCATTCTCGACATGGCTTGACTCTGGACCTATTTCCTTATTATCCACTGTGTCATTGCTATATTGATGATACCCAAATGCATCATTAACCATGTCACATTCATTATCTTCTTGTGGCATTACACGTGTTTCATCAGTCACATTTACTCCTCTTCTCTCCCCATGTTGAAGTCACATTGTATATCCTTTTGAAAAAGGTTTAAGTATCAAGTGCTCATACACTAATTCACGATCCTGCCATTTGTTAAAGTTGCATTTTTGACATGGACATACTATTTTCCCCTTTACACCACTATAGCAAAAGAAAAGTCAAAAAATTTGTTTAAGCCATCCATATATTGAGGTGTGTTTCTTGGCATGTCTATCCAAGATTTATTCATTGGAAATAGGGTCTGTTCAAGCCAAAATAATTCATACATTATTTTAGGATAACAATAATGAATATAATAAAGGAGAATAATGAATTCTTCTTTCCTATCTAAAGTAGAAATTTGTTGAAAAAACCATATGTATATATTATTTCAGAGACTTCCTACTGACAACTAAGCATCAAGTAATATACATCCTAACAAAGTGTATATTTCTTACAAGTTTAATAATGTTTAAGTTTCTATCTACTAGTACAACTAGTCAACAGAAATGATTAAAAATATTTAATATATAATATCTAAAGCTAAGAAAATTACAAGACTAAAGTTATTTTTCTGCAGTTCACACAATATACATGAACATCAAAATCATAAAATCAATTGCTTTACTACTACTTTTTATGCATCCAGTATTATTTAAAACTTGTTAATAATTAACCAGAGGCAATGCAATTTGTGATTATTTGATATTTATAAAAAAAGTATTAACATAACAATAAACACTAAATCCTATCCAACCATTACATGGAGATGCCCTCTTTGAATCAATAAATGAATATGAAATGAGTAATGAATAGTTTAGCTTAAGCATATACTTATTTTTGTGTGAAGAAAGCAAAGGTGAGAGGCAGAAACCTGCAGAACTATTATTACTGGTGTTATTGTTAGTAAATATTAAGACCAAAATGGCTAACTAGTTGTACTGGTAGATAGAAACTTAAACATTATTACAAATATGGAATGAATTTGGAATATATAATAAAATAGAAGGATAAAACATAATGATTAAACTATAATACATAATATATAAGAATAAGAAATTCTTACATTAACTTTACTTGCAGAAACTGAATTAGTTAGTGAATTTGGAATGAACCTTGCCCATTGTCAATTAGTTGTGCAGCATTTTCTATACATCTTTATCTCACATACCAAACTTGGATTCAAAATAATTTATTTCCCCATGTAAATCATTCTTACTTGCTCATAAAGACAAACAGGAACCTAAATATAACCACATTTTAGGCATTCATAGATAGTTATCTATCTAGGCTAAGGTTTGGAGCATAATAAGAAGTGTTCTCTGTTTTTCTGTCTCTGAATTCTCTGTTTAGGTTAATGTTCACATAGGCTTTACATTTACAATTAATCAATCGAGTAGAATGTTTTACCCAAAGTGTGATAATTTAACCTTACATCTCACCACTGGCACTGGGAACGGAGAATGGGTAGGAGATAGGTGCTTTGTGCTGCTGGAAGCTCGAGTTTTCTTGGCAAGATATGGAAAACGAAATTGAATGAGATGAAAATGAAAGCATGTGATGAAATTGAAAGAGTAATGACACGAAATTGAAAGTAAAGAAGAAATTGAAAGCATCGAGAACGGTGAGGCACAATCGAAAGATCGATGACGAAATTGAAATCTAACCCTGAGCGAACACTAGGAGGAAGAAATCAGAGAAAAGAAAATCAGAGAGAAGAACAATTGCTTTGTCTTGATGAGAAAATTTGATGGCGAAGATGGCGGTGAGGCATTGCGTCTTGATAAGAGACACGCGAAGATGGCGATGAGGCATTATGTCTTGATGAGAGGCATGCAGAGATGATAGAATGAGAGGGAACGTGAGCCAAAGTTTCTAGGTTTTTGAGTGAAAATAAAAAATAAAAAAATTAGAAACTAAATTTTACTGGGGTTTCTTATAAAACCCCTAAAACTTAAAGAGGGTTTTTAAAACCCCCATTATGTTTATATCTTAGTAAGGGTTATTACAACCCCAAATAATAAACCCCTATTAAAATTATACTTTTTTGTAGTGACCTTTCTGTTTCAAAATAAAATTAAATTAAATTAAACTAAACTTAATATTAATGAACACTTAATTCAACTTGATGAGTTATTATTTCATGTTTTTATGACTAGATACAACGGATTTGTCCTCTATTGTTTATAAATTTCTACTAATTATTTATGGTAACTTTACCTTCCATGTCACATCTCAATATATACACACACAAAAAAACTAACTAAAATTAAATAAAATTCAATTAATTGACGTTGTTACTAGTCATGACGACTTCAGTTCAACTGCCATATACAAAAGAGGTCATGATTTGTGACGACTTTGCATTCTTAAAAAATTACAGACAAATTGTCCACACTTATAAGACTTCACTACAGAAGTCAACATCCATCATCCTTACGACTTCACCCCTTTTTGTAAATTAAAAGTCAACTAACCCTTTTAAAAAAAAAACCCAAAAAAAAAGAAAGAGAAAAAGCATGACATGGTTATGGACAATAACACTGTTCAACCACTATAAGAGCAACCACTGCAATTAGTACATCATCCACAATTTACCCAACGGTTGCACTTGCAGCATTTGCACATGCAAAGGTTGCACTCTACCATTCCTAACTCTGCTTTGCCATTCTTCTTTCTCTTTCTCTCTATTTTTTTTCTTCCTTTCCAACTAACTATAGAAATTATATTGTGATGCTTTCTAATTTTACCTTCTTTTCTGTAACGTCCCTACTGAAAATTACTTAATTGAAATAAATAAATAAATAAAGAATTGAAATTCAATCGTCGTAAATTTATTATTCCAACACGCACAAAAATTTAAATAAAAATTGAGTAATAAAGTGATACAAGTTCCAAATTATCCATTATACGAGGATAAAACATAAGAAATAAATCTCTAATGAAAGATCCCCTCTTATCTCTCTCTCCGGATCTACGCATCAACAGCATCATTTGGATTATCATCTACTCCCGTATGATAAATCACACGATCATCGCCAAACACAAACAGAAAGGGTGAGCTCATAATACATTAACACATAAGTTAATAAAATCAAAATACCCAACTAAATTATTCTAGTTAGTTCTTGGCCAACTTAATACCCCAAGGCTTTTCAACCTTCAAATCACACAAATAGTTAGCCTTGGATTCAGGATTTATAATGCTCACACGAACCTTCCCGCTCGTGGTCCTGCCTCTACAAGCCTCCCCGCTCGTAGTCTTGCTCTACGGAGCTACCCGCCTGTAGTCCAACGCACATGATTCACCAGCTACGTACCTCCTCGCACGCAGCATCTATCAAGTGTGAGCACGAAACATACGAACCTACCCGCTTGTATCCCCACACGAGAGTAACTGGATATGAACCTCCCCGCTCATATCATCATGTGTTCACCACCATCCATGAACCTACCCGCTCATGGCACAACATCTCCTGATCCAAGTCAGCATCAATGCGTACAAACAACACACGCGGCCAATACCTGCAGTATTATCGCTTGGCGCAGCCTAAGCGCCGTCAGGCGAAATGCCTGTGTAGACCGCCTAGCGGGACCTCCTCACCGCCAGGCGCCAGGCCTCTCACAAATCCATTGTTGTAGGGTCTATCGCTTGGTGGAGCACACCCTCCCGCCAGGCACCATGCGGTGCAGGGACTCCCTCACTGGTCATATCGCCTGGTGAGCATCAGCAGGCCGCCAAGCGCCACACCACTAGCACAGATTTTGCTGATTTTATGGCACCCATCAGACTGCCCTGCACTTTCGAAATACCTCTTAAGGTATTAACCTACTCTCATTCTTCAATGTCAAAATCGTGATAACATGTCACCATCATATAATTCAAGTACCTAAAATTCACAATTCTCAATCCCTTTATTCAAGGCCTCTAATTTACCAAGTATTTTAACATTTTCATAATCTCTAACTCTAGCTTATAGGAAAAGACTCCAAATTCAGTACATTAAAATTACACCGCCTACTTCTGCTGCACTGCAATGATACAAAATCCTTCACTCATTACCTTCCAATTAAGTTACACAATTTTTGGTGAATTCCCTAACCTGTCACATTAAAATTCTCCAACGTCTCTAAGTCTAGTATACACAGAAATCATATCTTCTCAGTTTCTACCGTTCCAATCATCAATATTCTTCATTCTGGTTTAAATTCTATATTCCTATCGACTTTCCCTTCACCTAATATGAACATTCTTCATACACTATCAATTTCTGGATTTTAATTCATTAAAACTTAAGCACAAAACTTTCATCCCTCCAAATTTCACTTCACGGACCAGATCCCAAAACCACAATATCCAGTGTTGCCCACTACCAAACTGGAAATCCCAGCTATCGCCTGGCGGCAGATCATGTGCTGCCAGGCAGCGTATCAAGTTTTGGAAAAATATCCCCTTTCCTTTCTTGCACGAATCCTCCCCCCTTTTCTCCTTCGTCATCTCGTCTCGCCATACACTAATTCGAATTCAAATGCATTCCCAGAAATACAAATGCATGAATAATGCCAAACTTAAATAACTCTTAGAAGTTGCAATCAATTTCCTAATTACCCTCTTTCTACCCTTCTCATAATCCCATGATCACCCATGCACCCTTGGTCCAAGGTTTCATCATACACTCAATCTCATTTGGATTAAAGCATAATTCATCACACACAATGTACATAAACAAATTTCCAGAAATCACAATGACTCATGAGCCAAACAACACAAAAAGAACCAGAACAGCTTCGCGTTGCTTGGCGGAAATTCATTGTCCGCCAGGCAGTTCATGACGCAACCCAATAACTGGGTCACTACTGACGCGTCGCCTGGCGGCATCATCATGCCCGCCAGGCAATTTCTAGGCGGAAAGCCAGAAACTTGCGAAAAATGACGTAAAATTGGGTAAACTCTCGTGCAATTATACATGGAAAAGCACATTTATTCATACACAAATCAAAACACAATAAACAACTCCCCTTACCTAGTAAATCCTTGCTCCTAATGGTCTTCTAGTCTTTGCTTTAAGATACCCAAGAGCCTCCTTTTTTCTACTCCCAAAAATTCAGCTATTCAAAGTCCATTATGGCTATTGTCTAGCTCTCTTGGCTGCCACTTTTTGCAACTAGGATTTTCTCTACCCTTTCATATTCATGTCAAAATAAAATTTGGCAAAAAGAGAGTTTAATTCGTTCTTAGCAAGGTTTGAACCCACAACCATTCAATCACAAAGCAAATGCACAACCAATTCAACCAATTCATGTTTTATGATAATTTTTATGATTTTAGGATTACAATATCACTAGTCACATATAAACATAACATTAAAATAATAAACATATTAAAATAACATACCATTGGCATACATAAGACTCAAATTCAAGTCCTCTCACACAATTAAGTACTCTCAACCATTTGAGCTAATACTTTTTCACGTCATAACAGTCTACATTAAATGTTATAAAGGCTCCTACTATCAGCATTTATTAAATAATTATTTATTAATTATTTAAATTTCCCTTGTCTTACATTTTCTCTCTTAACTTATATGTTTTTTTAGATAAAATAACAATAAATTATATATATATATATATATATATATATATAATGTATATATGGGTAGCTCAAGAGTTTGGGAGACCTAAAGCAAACTTAAAAAATGAAGTCTTTTATTTAAAATTTCTTTTTCAAACTTTTTATGTAAAATTATTTACTAAATTGTCATAATTAATTTCATTTGACGGTGTAGTACAACTCAACTTCTTAAGTCATTATCTCAGCTCCTACAGTCAAGATCCTAGCTTTTACAGTCCATACCTCAGTTGATGTACTCTATACCACATCTAGTGTCCGAGTGGATCCCTCTTCATCTCTCCTTCATATCATGATCTACCTACTGAGGAGGTTGTACTTTATGACAGTGGCAAGATCATTGTGACATCCATTTGTAAAGGATAAGTGTATACTATTATTTAATTTTTTTTGTAACTACTAATTCACTTATGTTCATTGATCTCTTTTCTTCTTTTTAGACGAGGCCTAACCACCATGCACCTAAGGCAATTGTGTGATTCTACATGAAATGAAATTTGGGTCAGAAATAAATAAATTGCACTAGTTATATCCAGTTGTTATTAGCATCGATGATGAGTGCTCATTTTATGTATTATCCATATGCATTTTAGCACTTATCTTGATTAATTACATTGCATTTATTGAGGATTTTACTCCATTTTGATTAGAATTTGGGAACATAATTCGGATATGAACATGTGTGGTTAATTCATGTTTTTTTTTTTTATGAATTTCTGCAGAATTAGAAGAAAGATAGCATAACAGATTAAGCCCTAGAATCAAAGCTTAAGCAACTCAAAGGTAGTTTCAAGAAGATCCAAATTCTACTTCCACAACTTGAGTAGAGAAGATAGTGACCAAGCCACACGAAGAAAACTTCACCATGAAACAGCCTCAAACTTCACCTTTGAAGAAAGCTCTGTGATTGAACAACACAAAACATGTTTAAGCTAAGAAGAAACCCTCAATTGAATGAAAGATCACAAGATTAGAAACCATGTTTGGAGCTGCAACCAACCCCCAATTTCATATAAATTAAGGGGAAGAACCCATGTTTTGTATCCAAAATTCCATTATAGATTATAGTTTCTCTCTCTAGAGTCTCTCTCTTTCCCACTTCATTTGTAATATCCTAAGTTAGAGGAGACATGATGAAGATGCAGTTTCTTCTATGATTGAATGTTAGAATCATCATAAGTTGTTGAACTTCCTTGTGTTGAGATTAGATGTAGTTATTCTGAATTATTGAACTAGTACTATTTTACTATTTTATTCACATATTCTTTCATGTGTTCGTGATTCAATTCGTATTTCATGTGTATTGAACTTATCAATCATTTGTTACATATATAACTTGAGTTAGGCGAAAGCTAATTCACCTTATAGATCCAATTGAATCATCTAAGGATGTTAAAAGTTAGACATGTCGCTATATGACTTAGCTGGCTAAAAGAGTCTTGATCTTAATGCAAAAGCCTCATCACTAGGACGTGGAGAATTCATCCTAAGTTAGAATGATTTTAGGTCCTAGTGTTGCAGAAAATGACCTAGGATTACATTAGTGTACTTCCATGAACAATAATTGTGCATATAAAAAGAGTAGTGAAATCCAATCCAAACACGTTTTATACACTTGAATTAATTTGTTCTTAGTTCTGGATCACCATTACTTTACAATCAAAAGTGAAAATCACAAATCCAAATAATAGCAGTTGACCAAATCCATATGGATATGACATTTGGTACTATAGTCGAACCAATGCACTTGATAGTGTGATTGGTTGCGAACTGGGATGTCATCATTCGACTAGCCCACGCATCATTTAATATATTAAATTATTTTTCCTACTTAGCATCGATTAGCCTACACTTCATTCGAATACTTAAAAATATTATTTGCTAATAGCGTTGTCCAACCCACATACATTTTAATATTTTAGCGTCATTAATAATTGGCATTATCATGTTTTTATTTTTGTTTATTTTTATATTTTATTGTTATTTTATTATGTTTTTGAATATTTCAAGTTTGGTTTAATAAAATTGGAAAAGATAATATTTGGTTTATATTTTGCAAGTAAGTAGAAATCTCAGAGATTTAAGAATATTATCAATAGAAATAGAATAATAGAAATAGAATCAGTAGATATTACTAAATATTAAAAGAATATATCAACAAAATAAGTTATACATCGAGTTGGTTACTTCAGTTACAAATCATAAGATTTGATTTATATATCAAACATATGAAATCTTCGAAGATATATATAAAGGATTATCTATTACAATTTATTCAAATACAATATGAAGTCCTAATTTTAGGCCTAGTGCAATTATTAAAGTCTATAACTTGAGGGCCTGACAGAGGTCAAAACACATTTTGGAGAGAAAGAAACTTGATCTATATACATTTGACCGATAGAAGGACATTCTAAAGGTTGGGGGCATTTAGTTTCAACATCAATCTAGTATTCAGTATGTCTAGAAATAGCCAACTCCCTCATTCATGGGGTTAGGTGTAATATATTCTTAATTCTTCGTGGATTCATCATCCAATATAATTATTTTCCATCATATCTTATGTTTTATTCTTGTTTTAACTACATAGTTTATGAATAGTTTGGGAAACATGATTATGATCTTCAACTACATATTCTAGATATGGTGCATATGTGGGAGTACTAGTTGATCCAAAAGATAGTTTAGGAAATCTGAGTAGCATAAAACAATTAATTGATTTCACAGGTTAGACATAGATGTGGTCATTGGTCATTCTTAACATAACATATAGTTCATTAATGAAAACTTAATAATAAAAATTGCTAAAGTTTTTATTACTCAAGTTTAGTTAGATGAGCCTAAATATACACATTAGATGAGTACATTCATACACTCATCAAACGAGTCTAACAACACATATTAGACAAATTTGTCAATACACTAATTACAAAAGTCTAACAATATACGTTAAATTATATGAGTCTTGTAACATACATTAGACAAGTTTGTTCATATACCAATTAGACAAATTTAACAATACGCATTAAACGAGTGTGTCCATATACTAATTACATGAGTCTAGCAATATATATTAAATAAGTTTGTCAATATATTGATTAGACGAATCTAACAATACACATTAGACTAATCTATTCATACATTTATTTGTATCTTTAACGAATTTAATCTACATATTTTTGAGTACCTTTTATATTTTTAAAGAATCTACTCCATTTTTGGCAAATGATTTATTCTTTTTTTTTTACACGTTCTACTTTTTAAATTTTTATAGACATGTTTATTTTCTAACTATAAATCATTTTTCAAGTTAATTTCGGTCAAAACTTAATATAAACTTAAATATTTATTATTTCTTTCAGCAAACTTTAAATATATTTTAATAAATATACAAATAAACATCAACCCATACATAAATACGAATTTAAAAATAATTTAAAATTTAAATATAAAATAAATACATTATGAGATGTTAAAATATTTTCATATCTAAAAGTATCTTTCAATACACCTTATTCACAAATTATATAATGTTTATACAATTCAAATGTTATTTTCAGATCTGAAAATATATTTCAAAATTAACATTTCAGAATATAGGTTTTAAATATATTTTAAAATATATAATCCAAAATATGTTTTCCAATCCGCAAATATCTTTCGAATTGCATGAGTGCAAGAATAGAGGTAATTTCGGATTTATGTATTTTATGAATTGCAGGAAAAAAAGGGAAGTGCGGAAGAAATAGCCTACAATAAGACATATATGTCGGTTAAATGTCTACTTTTCTTTATTTACAAAAAATACACGTAGAGTAATCAATTGTAACTTTCCACATTCTCTGTAATCTCTACTTCGATTTAGATGACTTTTCTTCAAACAAGAGATCTCATAATTATATTTATATAATTTTACAAAAGTAAAAGTATTACCCTTTTCCAAGCATATATTATCTTTCTGTCTCGAAGCAAATACAATTATTTTCGTGGAACATAAAATCTAGGTAACTTTCAAATCTACCATCAACTTCTTCACATCCTCAAACTTCAAATTTTATCCACCACAGACAACATAATAATAAAAATAGCTGTAAAAAACCATAAATTTAAGACGAATAATCATTAAAACAACAGGTCAGTCATTCTTAATTGGAACAATTCAATGGCAAATGGAAAACAAGAAATAGTACTGGCTATCAAGTTATAGGCAATTGTTGATCATCAAATTGGATCATCCATTTAGCAACATAGAGTTCATTATAATTCAATGCAGTTCAGCAATTTTTGTTCCTAATACACTAAATCACTTTTTCGGGTGTTCTTTAATCAAACAAGATGCTGTTGAATATTTCATACATTTCGGTAAGTGGCCCAGAATGCAACTAAAAGCATATGGTTGAAAATATATTAATATTACAGTAGTTATAATGAGTTATAATATGAGAAATTCCTTGTATCACAACATTGTGATAATATAAACAGGAGAACACCTACCTGTTTCGAAAATTTTCTATCTTTGACCATTATGAATTTTGAAGAACGCATTAAACAAATAGGAGCAGCTGCTACAAAATTTCCAAGGCCTTTGCTATGATAGGCAGAAGCTGGATCATGGAGATGATAAAGGCTTTTGCTATGGCAGGAGTGACCAAATAGAGCTGAGTTTTACCTGAAGACTAGTCACGAGAGAAAATACTGAAATGCCTCCCAAAATAGAATGTTATTCTTATTCCATATTACATTTTCCATCTCTAAGATACGGGGAAATTGGCAAGATACTGAACATTTAGATAAAGACGGTAAACTCACTTTACAAGAGCCAAAAACTAAATAAGAAATGAATACGGCTCTACTTACCAAGTTGATGAAGTGAAAAAAACCTTTCTTCTATTTGTAATTATCACTATTTAGGGTATTCCCAAAAGCACCGAAACCACGCCATGTGCTGTTCTGGCTTCACTTTCTATCACCAAAACCACCAGATTGAGCCCAACCAAAACCACCAGATCGATCTGAACTACCAAATCCACCAGATCTATCGGAGCTACCAAATCCACCGAAACCTCCTCCTGACAGACTTGAACCAGGGCTGCCAAAACGGCTAGAGCTTGGTCCTCCAAACCTTCCTGTCTCGCTGGAATTTCCATGGCTAGATCGGCCAAACCCGGAGTTACTGTAACTGCCAGAACTGGAATTTCCATAGCTAGATCGGCCATATCCAGGACTACGACCAAAACCTGTACCTCCAGACTGGCGATCCCTCATACCTCCTGAAGAACCAAATCGACCACCACTCCATCCACCAAACATGTCTGCTGATCCACTCTGAGCATTAATCTTTGCTAGCTGATAAACAAGAATATTGGAACAAGATATGAGCAGTTAATCACTATACAACGTAAAAGTAACCTATAATATAAAATCGTATGAAGGGTTAAAGAATTTCAAGGGCAAGATAAATAATTACAGCCGAAGAATTTGGCCTTTCACATCTTGAAGATCAAATAGGTGCATAGGTAGAATAAATTGTAACACGACAAACACAAAAACAAAATTCAAATAAAAGATTCAAGCACTATCAGTCTACAATGACTCAATTTTCTGTTAATCCGATTTAGTTAAAATGAAAATCCATAACAAAAGAACTCCTGCCACTCCGTTATTAGTTACTAAGAGTATGCCGGCAAAAGCTTTGAAAAATGTACATAAAGCGAGGACAGTTATTTCCACTACCAAAATTGACAAAAAATATTCACTTTCCTCTTACTCATAATTCAACAAACAAAGAACTTCAGGATTTCTCATCAAATATTTCCCATGAACTCAGTTCTAGATCAGAATCCATGTTGTAACATTTACTTTCACTTAACATTTTACCCTTCATGAACCAAGAACATACAACTAACAGGTTTAAAACAAACTTTAACTTATATTTCAATATTATTTACTAACTAAACCAAAGCTAGAGCCATGGACGTATATCGATAATTGAGAATGAAATTTGATAGAATCTTGTGATAAGGAAATGTGCAATCAGCATTGCAGTATCAAATACTAAAACTTAATGTCTTATCTAATTGTCATCACCCTTTAATGATTTGAGGTATTTTAGTCAGAATTTGCAGCTTTTCCCCTACCTGCTCGATGTTATGAACATCAAAGGTAAAATAGGTAGGTTAAAGACAGTCTTTCATAACTCAATCACAAACTAGGAAGATATTCACCACAAAGCTCCCTAACTTAGAGAGGTACCACATTCCAATGCCCCTTTAAGGTTAACTGGATTGGATCTATGGAAAGAGAATAGGCTACCCATCTTGGTGCCCCAAGGACTAGAACAATATAAGCAAAGAAAGCTACCATATGGAAAAAAAGAAAAATCACCTCAGTAAATTTGCATCCAACATCACGCTCAATAGTCCTCAAAGTCCTGAATTGATCTTCTGAGTAAATAAGAATAGCAGCTCCTTTCTTCCCAGCACGGCCTGTTCTTCCAGATCTGTGAACAAATATCTCTGATGAACTGGGAAGATCATAATGTATCACCTGTATGAGAAAACCAAGTACAAATGTATAAACAGATTGAACAACAGTGTATGTAAATGTGTTGGCATATACACAGAATATATTACAGTAACGCATAAAAGCTAAGAGTGAAAAAGATACACAAACAAGCAATTAATAGTGAAAATGAAAAAATAATACAAGACAGGTAATAGTGAAGACAAGCAGTTAGAAAGGAAACATCACCCAGTAATTTCCCTTCAAACTCAAAATTTAGGGGAATCCAACAATTAAAATATGATAAACATGATCATGTCCCCCCTCCCCTAATTTATTCGACAACAATAAAGGAAGAATTACCATGTAGAATGTATAAGTTTTTCTTGAACCTTAATCAACTATCAAAATCCAAGGGTAATACAACAATTTCAAACATGTTTAGTAAAATAAAACTTACGAGATCCACATTTGGAACATCAAGGCCACGTGATGCAACGTCAGTTGCCACTAAAACATTGAAATGGTTGTTTCTGAAACCAGCAAGAGTCCTTTCCCTCTGAGTTTGTGAAATATCTCCATGCAAAGGCTCACATTTAAGGCTTTTAGCCATTACATATGATAATCTATCAGCATCACGTTTGGTTTGAGTGAAAACAATACACTTTCCTCCATTTGCATGTTCCTACCAAAGTATATACAATTAGGAAAGGCATACAGAAGCCTGTCTAAGACCCAAACATACTGAGTTGCAATCATTTTAGTAAAAAATATAAAATATAAAATAGATTCTTATAATAAAATATCAATCATATCACTAATTACAGCTGATACAAACGTAAGGAGAAAAGATTGAATCTAAAGTCATACTGTTATCAGGGGTGCAAGAATCCCTGCTTTAGTGCGCATATCAGATGCAATAGAGTACAGTGAAATTCCATCTGCCAACTTCTGATCAGAATCTCCAACCTATGGCACCAAATAGTTCCCAAGTAGAGAATTACAAATCAGCAATAAGGATTCTGCAAGTTAATCTCAACCGTTCTTATTTCTTTTCCTCCTTACAAAGTAAAATTCATGAAAAAATGTGCAAAACTGAATAAAGATCTCATGCTGCCGTATGATTCCAAATTCTATATAATACCTTCTACAATCATATTTAAAGATAAAATTTATATAGAACCACTGCTTAATTTATATAAACATGTCATAGAAAAATAGTTATACAGGCACAAATATAGAAAGCTACAATTTCTTCTGAAGGTTACACATCTACTGCCACCTGCATATATACACACATTATATAATATTTATGAGATCTATATGCATAAAATTTCTTGCTCAAAAATTACCCTAGACAATCTACAACTTTTACAACAAGCCTGACTCTGCACTTTAATTTTAGGAACACAGAAGAGTTCATAGTCCAACTTGTGGAGTCCAGTAAATGTATTTATCCCAGTTGCAGTGAAAAGAATGTGATAGGAAACCTATTATGCCAGTTTCAGACTGACAGACATTATATAATATGATAAATTTGTCTGTAATTTCTAGGTATTTGCGTGCCTTAATGTCATTTTTTTTAAGATTTTGTATGCCCTTTGGTAAAAAAAAAAAAAGGTGGCGTCAGTAAATAGCCATGCTAGAATGATTCTTCATATGGGACATAAACTGCCTTAGTTCCCCAAAAAATTGATTCGTTTCGAATTTCCAAAATAATTTTAGGGCCTTTCTGCTATGCAAATTCCTAGGATAGGGAGATTCTTAGTTCTGTAACTCAAAGGGAATGGCAGCTAGCCTTAAAGATTATATCCTGTCTTTGTATTTCATTTCATCATAATCACAATTAGACACCACAAGTTGTAGCTCTTCTCATGAGAGTTTTCTGCATACAATAACTTTACCTTGAATCCTATCAGATAGTCTAATACATATAGATCATTTGATATAACAAACACTTTATGTGTTATTGAAATCGTATTATAAATATAAACCTTCTAACATGTGTTTTGTTCCAGCTAAAGAATTTACAAGATTTCTCACAACCTACAAAGAACACAATGAATACAATAAACCTTAGAAAGATATATTGTTGGTGTGTGTTCTTCAACCTTGACTGTTACTTCTATATAAGGCAATATTTGATCTTGCAATGAGTATGTGTAGAGACTAATGACATTAAGCACTTATGCTTGACTACACTTAAATAGCTATATATTATTTGAATTGTTTCCTTAAGCAGAATCAAAGATATAAATGTTGTGAAGAACATATCAAAACATTCCTTAACAATTGCTCACAATCATAAAGATAAAGATGGAGATACAACTCAAAGTCTCCACACATAATCGTTGCAATATCAAATATTGCCTTATATAGAAGCAACGGTAAAGTTTCAAGAAGCTATATAAAGAGATCAAGTTAAAAATTGAAGAACACACCAGCAATATATCTTTCTAAGCTTTATTGTATTCATTGTGTTATTTGTGCTTGTAAATTCTTTACACTATGATGTTTTCCCAAGTGGGCTTAAAATGTACTATCTGTGAGAATGATTTTCTTTAGGCTCGAGAGTTCTTATTCTTGGAGGGAGATTAAGAAGGTATAACCAAAAGAGGTTTGTGTATTCGTTGTAATTATTTAATTGATTAATGAAATCTCTTGAACAATGTATTTACGGGAGAACTGAACGTGGTTCGTGAGTTGGGGTGAACCAATAGAAAATCTTTTGGGTACTTGATTTATGTTTACTATATGGTCTAGTCTAGAATTGTGTGAAAAGAGTCTAAGGCTCTATTCAACCCTCCCTCTTCTAGAGCCAGTTGTTCTATCAGAAATCACTCCAGCCCTTATGTATTGAAATTTATTTCGCCATAGATCAAAAAATCCTAAGCTTCAGAAGATTTCATTGATTAAATTTGTTAGGTATCTTCTAATTTCTCCTCAAAACTCTCTTTGGCCCATGTCATACTAGATTCGACATAATTCCAACAGAAATTAAATTTGAAAAATTCATTAGCCTGACTTGGCATAATTCCAACAGAAATGACATTTGAAAAGTTGATTAACATTTCTTACTGGTGCCTAAAATAGATGTGTATACTTACGAGGTCAATGGTAAGGGGATTGTTTAGGTAATTTCGGGTGATACTCTTTATCCAAGATGGCATAGTTGCTGAGAACATAAGAGTCTGACGATTTGGAGACAAATTTTGCAAGATGTTCTCCACAGCTTCTTGAAATCCGACTTGAAGCATCTGATCAGCTTCATCAAGAACAACAAACTTCACATCCTTCAAATTCAGTGCCCTCCTATTGAGAAGATCAATAATTCTACCAGGTGTGCCTACTACAATATCTACACCATAATTAAGCTGCCTCATTTGTTGTTGGATAGGCATACCCCCATAAAGACAGATCGTGTCCAGTTTAGGTGCAGCTTCATTAAATTCCTTCTCAACCTGCCGTGCAAGTTCTCTAGTCGGAGCCAAAACCATAGCCAAAGGATCTTTTCCTCGCCTGCAATGATCAAGACAAAAATTTGTTTACTTGAAGAAACAAATAAGGTTTAGATAGGACCATTACCGAATCCTACTTCCAGCAGAAAACAAGTAAAATGTACGTGTAACTAATATAAAGTACCCATGCTTAGCATTTAGCTGAATAATCCTGTCTAAGATGGGTATCCCAAATGCAAGAGTTTTCCCAGTTCCTGTCCTAGCTCGACCAATCATATCACGTCCCTGCATTGCAGGTTCCAGCACAGCTCTCTACAACAACAATAAATAATTGAACACCTCAAGATCAGAGATAATAAATTTTGTAAACACGACGTATCTAAATATAAAATATATTATCCGAACTTAAATCAATTCTTTTCACCACAAGTTTCTAATAATAATACATGAACTCACGCCCAAAGTATAGCAACAAGGGACCTTTGTAAAATTTCTATTAACAAACACGTTTGTCTTCTGTTTAAACCAAACTAAGCCAAATTCAAACAAATTACCTCAATGTAAATCAAATCATTTCTCCATGTATAATGGCAATAATAATAATAATAATAATAATTATTATTATTATTATTATTATTATTATAAATTTGAGTGTTCAACTTCACTGTACAAGAAGTGCATGTTCAAGAGTCATTTGACATACCTACCAAATTAAATACATTTGTCTCTATATCAAATTCATATATCCAGAAATAAAATGTCTTCGTCTAAATAATTTATCATATAATGTCCTCCTCAATATCAAAAGTTTTATCACTCTAAATTTTATTAGATCTAATATATTACTCATTATTAGATAGTTTCGTACCATAACATGCAAGTACACAACGACTTCATAAATGACTGTTCCTTATTTATCAACACATGACCATGAGTCTTCTGTTTTAAGAGAAGATTCACTATTTATAATACTAAAAAAAAAACACTTCCGTGATGTGCTTAATTTCATCATTATTTAGTAAATATGATATTTTGTTTTACATATTTTTTTAAAATATTCAAACTTTAAAATGTCCTTACAATATACGAAAAACTTCTAGTTGCTACAACTAAACTAGTAAACTGATTTCGTAAAATTTTCAGACAACCAGTTTCAAGCTTTTTACCATTTCCCTTCTCCCAACTACAAATCAAATACGAACCTTACAACATTAATTAACGAAGCTAAAAAACTAAAACCAGAAAAAATTAAAAATTGTAAAGAAAAGTGAAAACAACAGTAAATCGACGTTTACCTGAATAGGAAACAGCTTTGCGATCCCTTTCTTGGCTAAGGCCTCCACGATCTCCGTCGAGATCCCGAGCTTCGCGATCTCGAGTCCTTCGTCGCAGTTCGTGCCAGAACCTACATCTTCGTTGGAGTAGTCGCGCTCCACTGCGAGCTGCGCTGCGCAAGAAACCGGCGACGAGCGGAAGTTCAATGGTCCTGATATCGCGTGCAAGAACCTGATTCCAACTCCGTCGTTGGAGCCACCGTGCCGGAGGGCGGCGAGCCCGCTTTGGCGCGAAAGCGGTTCGACGGTGGCGAGAGTGGCGAAGAAACGGCGCGAGATTACGGAGGAGGATCTTCTGAGGATCAAGCTCGTCATGTTGATGACACTGACTGGTGAAGAGATTGAGGTTTAGGGTTTTGTTCTTCCAATCGATGAAGAAGGCTTCGAGAGTGCGAGTGTGAAGTGGTTGAGAAGGGTTTTAAGTTTCAGGGTTTTAGGGTTGGAAATCCTGTGTGGACAAGTCTACACACCTTTTATACTTCACATTAATACTACAAAAAAACTTCACATTAAATTTAAAATTAGTATAACAGATAAATTACTTTGTAAGAAGAAAAAGGAAGAAAGATTCACATATATTAACAATTATTAGTTTATGGATAAATCAATAATTTGATTTATGTTAATTTAACTTTTAAAAGAATAAAATATTAATTTTAATATACAAACAAATCTTCACATTATATTTTATTGTTAAACCTTTTTTAGGATTATTTATTGATAAAAAGTTTAAAGGTTAAATATATTTTTTTCATATAATTTTTAAAAATTGTATTCTATTTCAAACTAATTATTTAAAATTTTAACAATTTTGTTTATGTAATAAGAGAAAGTTATGCAAAAGAAACAGCGTTTACAAGTTTGTTAGATGAGAATCTCATAATATTATATAGGCAAAAGCACTATTTTTATGTTTTTTTTTAAATTATCGAAATGGGATAAGTGCTAAAAAAATTGGGAAGGTGGATAAGTCGTATTAACGAGGTAAGATTTTAATGTGAACAAATCTTCTTAAGATGACACAATTTCATTGTGAATAAGTGAAATTGTGAATAAGTGAAACGTTATAATATTTCAAAAGATTGGAATGTTGCACCCGCTATAATTTTGTACCGGTGTAACTTTGGTTTTGGTGCAATATTATGTTTTCGTTTTGATTTAATGATTAATGCAAGAATTATGATTTATGACTATCTCAAGCACATTGCAAAATTGGTTTTGAACGTTGGTGAGCTTTATGGATTTCAGCCCATTTTTTCTCTACACATGTAAATAGGTGGTCTAGTGCTTTCCAGAGACACCCTCTCATTTTCTTTTTTCTTCTTTCTTCGAGCTCTCTTCTATCTCCTTTATTTTCCTTCTAGTATCCTGGGTTACTTACCCTTTCAAAAGTACTTTGTTGCTAATTTTTAGATCCTCGGAAAATCTGAAAAAGTTTTTATTGTATCCTAGGAGCTTGTGCAACACACTGTGAATAAGTCCTTAAGGATAATGAATATACACACCTCAAAAAGTGCTCTTTTATTCGTGATTTATTGGATAAACAACAATCTTAAGGCCTTATGGTTGACAACATCAACAACTCTACTCTGGAGAATTAAAACATTTTCGGAACTCAGATTATCTTTGCAAAACCATTTCCGGATGTATCAAAAATTGAAGTATTCTTTAGACAAAACTTCTGACGCTGACAAGAACGTGTATCTACCCTTTTAGACATGTATGGAGTAGCTATGACTCTCTCAACTTCAAAACCTGACGAATTCAGTAGTCTAGCAAAACAAATTGAAGATTAGACTCATGCAAACAAGGTATGCCGACAGACCTTACTTATTGTCACGTTTAATGATTTGTTCGATGTGTACTGCTCATATAAGAAATTTGGGATTCGTTGATTTTCAAATATATTACTGAAGACATTCGACAAAGATTCGTCATAGGGAATTACTACCGTTAGGAGATGATTGAAGGAAAAGACATTAAGATTCAAATCAACGAATATCACAAGCTACTTAAAGATATCAAAGTAAAGAACATACTTCTGTATGATGAGTTTGTTTCAGAACTTTTGATCAAGAAAGTGTTGTCATCTTGGACTGACTATAAACAACAACAGAAACACATGCACGAACAAATGATGCTTCAGGAGCTCATTACACACATCATAATTAAAGATACCAATAGGAAATAGTGTGCTATAGTAAGGGCCAAAGCATTATCTACAAAGGCAAACGTGGTAGAAGATAAACCTGTTTCAAAAAGGTACGAAAACAAATTTGATCACAAAAGGAAAAATAGTTTTTGAAATTCCCGTCCCAATGGATCTAACCACACCTTCAAGAAAAAAAGTAATTGCTTCGTATGTGGGAATTCAGACCATCATGCACCTCAGTGTAGGCATATAGCAAGAAACGACAATCCTCCTAGGGCAAATATAGTCCAAGAGGAAGATATTTTAGTTGCGGTCATTGCACAAGTAAATCTGATGACCAATGTGAGCAAGTGGGTGGTAGAATCTAGTGCTACCAAGCACATATGTGCAAACATAAGTGTTTTTACCTCCTACACTAGTGTATGAGATGGATAAGAACATGTTTATCTTGGTGATTCCATGAAAATTGTCCTAGGAAAAGGAAAGGTTCTTCTAAAACTCGTATCTGGGAAGACTCTGGCCTTGAGTGATGTGCTACATGTGCCCTCTATCAAAGTTAATCTAATCTTAGTAGCACTATTGGGAAAAGTGGGGGTTAAAATGTCATTCGAATCTGATAAGATTGTAATGACAAAAAATAATATTTTGTGAGGAAGGGATATTGTAATCAACGTCTCTTTGTACTCAATATTTTAAAAATTAGTAATGAATCATGTTCTTCTGCTTATATCGTTGACTCGTATGATATGTGGCATGCTAGATTAGGACATGTGAATTCCTCGTATAGTATGAAATTGCAACGACTAGGATTAATTGGTATGTATGATAAACAAAGTGGTAAATATGATGTATATGTAGAATATAAAATAACAAAGAAAACATGTTATCATGTAGAACGTCAAACTGATTTGTTAAGGTTAATTCATACTAATCTAGTTGATTTAAAACAAACCATGTCAAGAGGTGGTAAAAATTATTTTGTAACATTTATAGATGATTATTCTAGATACACCAAAGTGTACTTAATCAAACGTAAGGATGGGGCCTTTGATGTGTTTTTAACTTATAAAGCGGAAGTAGAAAATCAATTGAATAAGAAAATTAAGAGGATTAGATCAGATAGAGGTGGTGAATACGTATTATTTAATGACTTTTGTGTAAAAGAATGTATTATCCATGAAGTAACCCCACAATATTCACCTGAGTCTAATGGAATAGATGAGAGAAAAAAAAATAAAAGAATGATGTGCTTATTAGTTCTAGAGTACATGATAACCTTTTGAGAGAAGCCCTTTTTACTGCATGCTTTTTACAAAAGTATAATACCTCATAAGAAAAAGGGTAAAACTCCCTATGAGTTGTAGAGAGGTTATCAACCTAATCTTAAATATATGAAAGTATGGGGGTGCCTAGCTAAAGTAATAATACTTGATCCTAAGAAAAGGAAAATAGGCTCTAAAATCATTGATTGTATGTTCTTAGGTTATGTTGTTGAACATAGTGCTGCTTATAGGTTTCTTGTTCTTAAAAGTAATGTAATTGAACATAATACCATTGTGGAGACAAAAAATGTTGAGTTTTTTGAACATATATTTCCTTTAAAGGTTACTGATACATCTAAACAACTTATAGATAATAATAGTGATGCCATGTGTGAGGTTTTGAGAAGAAGTAAAAGACAAAGGAATGAAACTTCTTTTGGAGATGACTTTTATACATATCTAGTTGGAAATGATCCAACAAGTTTTTTAGAGGCTATTAGGGCTACTGATGCAAAACAGTGGGATAAGGCTATTAGGACTGAAATTGAATCAATTGAGAAAAATAATACTTGGACCTTAGTAGATTTGCCTAAAGGAGCAAAACCCATGGGTTGTAAGTGGATCTTTAAGAAAACGTATCATCCTGATGGATCCATAGACAAATATAAGGCAAGATTAGTAGTAAAAGGTTTTACTCAAAAACCCAACATAGATTACTTTGATACTTTTGCCTTTGTGACTATGATTTCCTCTATTCGAGTTTTGTTAACTCTAGCAACTATCCATAAGCTAGTGATACACAAGATGGATATTAAGACTGCTTTTTTGAATGATGAATTAGAGGAGGAAATTTATATGACTCAACCTGAAGGGTGTGTTGTCCTTGGTCGAGAAAACAAGGTGTGCAAACTTTTAAAATCTTTGTATGAGTTAAAACAAGCACCAAAACAATGGTAGAAAAACTAGATAATGTGTTACTTTGTGGTGGTTTTTGTAACGTCCCTACTGGAAATTACTTAAATAAAATAAATAATTGATACTTAAAAATTTCAAACGCCATAATTTATTATTCCCAAACGCGGGAAAATTTAAAATTCATACAATGCGCTTAAAATCCAAAATAACAAAATCCATAAAAACTATAATCGTTTACAAGTTCTCCAAATTTAAATAACTGAACTAAAATCATATATAAATGTAATTCAAATCCCATGCAAGCCCTCTTTCCGTCTCTAGGCATCATCAGCATCACTTGGAATATCATCTGCTCCCGTGTGACAAGTCACACGATCATCGCCAAACGTAAACATAAAGGATGAGCTCATAAACAAATATCACATAAATTGATAAATAAATATTCACCCAAGTTACTTTAGTCTAGTTAATTCTTGGCGAAGACCCTATTGCCCCAAGGTTTTCCAACCTTCAAGTCACACAAATAATTGACTATGGACCTAGGATATATGATGCTTCCACGAATCTGTCCGCTCGTGATTCTGCTAAGACCTGAGAAATTTAATTAATTAAATAAAAAATTAATTAATAAATGCGGGTAGTGGGAGCCTTTATGACATTAAATGTTGACTTGTATGATGTGGAATAGTACTAACTCAAATGGTTGAGAGTATTTGATTGTGTTGAGAGGACTTGGGTTTCAGTCTTATGTATGTCAAATTGTGTGATATTTTAATTGTGCATTTTTTTGATAATATAATTGATCGTGATGAGTGATAATAAAATTCTAGATTTATAAGAATTATCATCACTACTAAAAAAAACTCATATTTCTTACCAATTTTGTTTTGATTTTTTTTGTAGGAAATACTTATAAATTTTGTTATGAAAAAAAAAATTGCAGGAAATTCCTGCCAATTTTTTTTGCAAAATATTTTGTATAAAACACTTTTCGCAACAAATTTTGTAGGAAATATTTGTGAATTTTATAATTTTGTAGAAAATAATTACCCACGAAGGAATTACCTACCAATTAAAATTCTTAAAAAAAATAGCAGGAAAAAGTATTTTCTTGCAAATTTTTTAACAAATTTGCAAGAAAATTCTCATGTAATATGAGAATTTTTAGTAGTCATGAAACATGAATTGGTTGTGTATTGGTATAGATAATTGAATGGTTGTGTGTTCGAACCTTGGTCTACATAAAATAACTTTTTTTTGCCGAAATTCTTTTTGGCATGACTCTGAAGGAACAGAAACCCTAGCCGCCTAAGAGGGCAGCCGAAAGGAATTATAAAACCACCATAGAACCAATATTGAATAACCATTTAGCTAATTTTATTGGAATTTTCGTTTTACTATCATTAGGGTTTATCAAAGCATAGTTAAGTGACCAATTAAGGGTGAAAGAGTGGTTTGTTGGGGCTGCCATTGGTGCATACTGTGAGCAGAGAAGTTTGAGAGTAAACACAATGTTAGTGAGAGAGATAAGGAGCTTAACGGAGGTGAGAGCAAGGAAGGCTTCGTGGATCAAAGAGCTAGCTTAAGTGTTGCAATTGGAGCAAGGATTACCAGGTTATGGGAGTTGTTATTGGTTTTGATGTAATTAATATGTATTGCATGATATGTTGAGTATTGGTTATGTTTAAATTCTACAATTTCGTGATTCCTATTCGGGTTTCTGGAATTTTTCCAGAAACCGCCTGACAGTGTGGAAGGAACCGCCAGGCAACACATGCGTTTACATAGTTTTCTAGGTTTTTCCCAAAAACTGCCTGACAGTACAATTGGCCCGCCAGGTGACTCATCCTGCATAACCCAGTTTTCTGGGTTTTATATGAATGACCTGGTAGTGATGGACACCCGCCAGGCGACACGAGCTACATTGCTTTATTTTTTATGTTTTGCGCATTCTGGGAATGTAAAGGACTCATGAGAGTCTTTATGAATTGTGATATTAAGTACCTTGACAAATTGGGTGGGAGAACCTATGATTTCTACAAACGCGATGAATTCAAGATTTCATGGATATTAGGGTTGTGCCAATTGAGGAATTTTGGGTAGCATGATTTGTATTGCAATTGATGGAAAGTTCTTGGTATAATCGATTGGTAATTATCTATCTGTGGAACGGAACGCATTAAAGAGTAGTTATAAGGAAAAATTGATAGAATGATATGACTTTTGGAGAATAGACTTCGCACAAGTGCAAAACCAAATCTGGAATTTTCCAGAAAGTGATGCACCACCCGGCGGCTCGTAGGTTGCCGCCAAGCGATAGCGAGGAAAGTGATAGTTGAGGTTGATTTCTGTGTGGCTCGAGTAAGGGGTGCTGTTAGGGGTTCAAGTCGAATTAAATAGGAGGAAAACTAAGACTACGTGCATGAGAAATAATGGAAGTAGGTAATGGTGGGGAGTATGTATTGATCGTAAATGGTTAAGTAATAAGCATGAATGGGTTGTGTGATTGGTGTGCTTTGGGTATAGGCGCATTGAGGTCAAATGTAGGATTAGAAGGGGGGCACTTGATGCAAATACCTATAGATATGAAAGAGAGATAGGACTACTCGATAAGATAGCAGTAACATTAAGGATTACACTGTGGATACCTAGCTTTGCCATAAGTTAACAAAATTGCACACCTTTGGGTTATATGCTTAAATTATAAAACTAACAATTGATGTTTATAATATGAAGTATGATGAATGGATATGTGGTTGAAGGTAGCTAATGATGTTGTGGGAGATCTGGATGGGAATGGATAGGGATTGGCTGCCTTAGGATTCATTCAGGATTGACTAAAAACCAATACTACACAAGTATTGGTGTAGCACCTAACAGTGGTGTTTGACCCGCCAGGCGATAGTTACAATCACAGTGGGCTACTGGAACGTGTGGCGCTTAGCGGCGAGGATAGTCCCACCAAGCGATGTCTGCAAGGTTAGTGGCTCTTAGGACGTGCAGCGCCTAGCAGCACGAGGCTTCCTCTAGACGGCCTGAAACTGGATTTCCCCTGGCGGCTCTGGAGCAGCATAAGACGATAATGCAGGGGTAGCACGCTTGTTTGCTTTGGATGTTTGTGGTCTACAAGACTTTGGTGATACCTTAAAGATCGACTTGCTAGAGTGTTTCTTGAGTTGTGGCTCGTAATGTATCTCTTGAGTTGTGGCTCGGGATAGGGGTTAAACACGTGGCATTCCTTGAGTTGTGGCTTAAAATGACATCTCTTAAGTTGTGGCTCAGATTGGCGAGTGTTGTCAGTATGAGTGTGCAAGTTGTGGCTCGTACGGATGGGTTTAGAAGATTGCCCTCCTCAATAGTTAGCTGACGAGTTTGGTAGTCTTAGGACATTACGAACGATGTTCGTATTGGGAACTCCACCTGGTGTTACAGAGTGTGGTCCATAGCAGGTTTCCCGCACGTGTTCTACAAGTTGTCGCTTGTCGGTGTGGCAGCAAAAGTATCTTGAGGTATTCATCTAAAGACGTAAAACATGGATAACATGGTGGTGGCCATGTGGCTTTGTATCAAAGGATGGAGTTTCTTTGATGAATGTATGTTTATATATATTTGAATTATTATATGTTTCTGTTAGCTCACCCTATCTGCTTGTGTTTGACGATGATCGTGTAATCCTTTACACGGGAGCAGATGATGTTGCAGGCGGTTCTGGTGAGGCTTAGTATCGGAGAGGGGCTAAACGAGAAACATTTTCATGGAGTTTATGTTTTATGGATTTTAGTTATCGCTTATGGATTTAAATAATTTTTGTAAACCTTTTGATATTGTAAGCGAGTATTTTTAATTGTAGTTTTTCGCGCATTATTGATGTAATAAATGTTCTAAATTTTCCCACGTTTTTGGGAAATGAACTTTTAATAAATGAGGTATTATTCATATTTCTTTATTGTATTATTTAAATTCGTAATATCTGACCGAGATGTTATACTGCCTCTAAAAACCTCCTCGCTCGTAGCCCAATTCTACGGACCTCCCCGCTCGTAGTCCAACACACGTGATCCACCAGCTACGAACCTTCCCGCTCGCAGCAGCTCTTAGGTGTGAGCATGGAACATACGAACCTCCTTGCTCGTATCCCCACACGAGAGCATCATAAATAGGTGGTCTATCCAGAAACATACCTCTCCTTCTTTTCTCTTCTTTCTTCAAGCTCTCTCTCCTTTATTTTCCTTCTAGTATCTTGAGTCACTTACTCTTTCAAGAGTACTTTCTTGTTAGTTCTTAGATCCTCAGAAAATCTAGGAAGTTCCTGTTTCATCCTAGAGGGCTTGTGAAACACATCGCGGATAAGTCTTTAAGGGCAGTGAATATACATGCCTCAAGAAGGGCTCTTTTGTTCGTGATTTGTCAAATTAACAACAATAAGTCGTGTTAAGATGGCATGATTTTATTTCAAAGTATTTTTAAAGTTGAAGTTATGTCAAGTTGACACTAGTTGAGCTTAGAGCATTTTAATCTAAAGTTATGCCAACTTAGTACGTTTTTTACCAAAATTGATCTAAAGTCGTGTTACCTTGACATGACTTCAAGTTTAAAATACACTAAATTGAAGTCGTGTCAACTTAACATAACTTCTATCAAAACGGAACTAAGGTTGTGTCAACTTGACACATCTTCAATTTAAAATGCAATGAATTGGAGTTGTGTCAACTTTGCATGACTTCTATCAAAACTGAACTAAAGTTGTGCCAATTTGATATGACTTTAAGTTTTAAAATGCACTAGTCTAAAGTTCTGCCTACTCTTTGCATGACTTCAACATTAAAAATGTTTCGAACTAAAATCATATCACCTTGATATGACTTTTTTCACAGTGAAATTTTGTCACCTTCACACCACTTTCATAATTTTTTGAAAATCTCAATCATTTTGATAATTTTGAAAACAAAATTGCACCTTGTCTATATATTATAATATAGATTTTAAAGACAGAATATTATATATATATATATATATATATTTTATAATTTAAACAAAACATAAAATTTAAAAGTAAATTAGAAGAAAAGTAAATGTAAGTTAATTTCACAATAAATTAAGAATGATAATACAATAACAATAAGTTAAAAATACTGGTGTTAACGAAGTTGATTTTGTTTTATATTTAGAGATTAAAAATTAAATCATGAACAAATTCACTATACACAAATATATAAATATCAATATATTATTTATATAAATAATAAATTTTATTTTATTTTGAAGAAAAATAATATTATTTTATTTTAAAAAATTGAGATTCAATTAAATTATATATATATATATATATATATTTATTTATTTATTAAAAACTAAATTAAATACAAGACAATAATATTTAACACTAATCATAACCGGTGATATAACAATGTTATGTCTCATATCAAATGGCCTCACACATGGACATTAGTAAATTTTATACAAAGAATTAACAAAAATTTAAAAAAAAACATTATAAACTGACGCATGACATCTTTATTATCACTTGGAAAATACTAACAAAAATAGCTTAACCGGGTAAATTTAAAAAAAATTAAAACTTTGAGAAAACAAAAATAAAAATGAGAACCTTCTTGTAACTTTTTAACATATGAAGATAAAGAGTAATTAAATATTTAAAAATCTAGTTAAAAATATATATGAATAAAATGTTTATTTAACAAATATTCCAAAAGGAAATAATTATATATATATATATATATATATATATATATATAATCACTTCTTTCATGATTTAAAATATTATTCCATATTATCTAATTTAAAACTATATTTTAAATTCTATAATTTGAAATCTGAATTGTACAACTTTTTAAATTGTATAATTTAGAAGTACATTTCAAATTGTTTTAAAGAGAAATGAGTGTTGATCCTAGGACAAAGGTTGATCATACAAACCGAGGAATTTATTTGTTCAGGATTCTTTCATGTTCAAATCAGTAAAAATATAAATTATAATAAGACAGAATAAGTATGAAAAGAAGTGCATACTCCTTGTAGTTAGGGATGGCAACGGGGCGGGGCGGGGACGGGTTTCGCTATCCCATACCCATCCCCGCATAAAAAATTCATCCCCATCCCCATACCCAAACCCAACGGGTATCAAACTTTTTTCCAATCCCCATCCCCATCGGGTAACGGGTATAATCTCGTACCCATACCCGTACCCGTGTTCTAACTACTTTAATATTAATTTTTATAAAAGAAAAAAAATTACGGTAAAGAAAACATAATATTATGAAATATT
>Ga0209589_1001927_pt1 | contig 35168 bp, 22 predicted proteins | sample CowpeawhiteBW_FD_187525 | JGI IMG/M metagenome (GOLD analysis project Ga0209589, IMG submission 187525) | Root nodule microbial communities of legume samples collected from California USA - Cow pea white BW (SPAdes) (version 2) | ecosystem: Host-associated > Plants > Roots > Nodule | place: USA...
CATATGTATATATATGTATATATGTATATATATGTATATACATACATATATACATATGTATATATACATATACATACATATATACATATGTATATATACATATATACATATGTATATATACATATATATATATATATATATATATATATATATATATATATATATATATATATATATATATATTAAAGGTAAAGAGAGTTTTTATTCGACTTTGTGTAATTTAGTTTATAATATGCAATTAAATAAACAATGATTTAATATAGGATTATAATATATTCGAACTAATCTTAATTATTTGCTTAATAGCTTTAGTTAATCAATTTTATAAAAGTGGCACAGTTATTAAATATATTATGTAATACTAATAGAGTTTCATTTAAATATTATTAGTCCATCTTTCAAATTTGGACTAAATTTAATCTTTCAATTCTACAAATGTGTGGATTTAATACTTTCAATCAAATTTAGTTTAATTTATTTGACATTTCAAACACATTTTATGATAACATTGAGTTATGTATATTATTTGATAATTTTTCACTTTAATATTAATTAAAAGTCGAATTTAAAAAATATTTAAAATGTAAAATAAATTTAAAAAAGTTGATTAAAATAATTAAATTTACATATTACTAAAGAAGAGATCAAATTAGTTCAAAATTTTAAGGAGATATTCATTTTAATTTCCAAGTTTCTAAAGTAAATATGATGTTTACTCTATTGTTCAATCGTATCTATCATTTACATTAATTAAATATTTCAGTGGCCACAAAATTAAACCCATTTTAGTAAACTGTTAATTGATATTCGTATTCTTATCTATGTTATCAGGAGTCGTCAGGGTTGCAACATATATAATGATGATATTCCATTGACAAAAGACAAACAGTTGAAAAGAAAAACTTAATTTGTCATAGCTTTTTTGGCCCAATGTATCTTCTAATGTCATAGAATCTAATTTTATCAGGCCTTTTTTATTTAGAACTTGTTTATAAAATGCCATTAAAAAGGTAGAAGAATGTGTATTTGGATAAAAGAAAATTCATAAAAAGTTAAAAAAAATAAAAATAAAGAAAAAATATAATAAATTCTAAATTAAAAATTAAAAATTAAAAATTAAAAATTAAAAATAAAAACTTAGAAATGTTTTATTTTTTATGAATTAATTTTAACTTTTTAAATGTTTATTTCATTTGCTTTCTTTTATTTACCTTAGAATTTGTTTAAAAGTCCATATGAAAGAAGCCTGTATAAACATTCAATTTTTTCTTAGTTGTCTTAACAGGCTTGCCTCAATCTTATCACTAGACAACTTGGGTGAGATTACTTTACTTCTCAATTGATCTATATAATATAATGGAAAAATTATTTTCAACCAAATATTTGTTTATCATGGGTGAATGTCATTAGTCACATATAATGAAACTTAAGTTTTAATATTTGCTTAAAATTATTTATCTCTTAAAGTAAATAATATAAATAAATTTTAATTTCCATTTAAGTGAAAAAAGAATTTTTTTATGTTAATAGTTTTATCATTCAAATTTTATGAATAGTTCATGTGACGTATTTCTCCATTCTGCAACTTAGGAACTGATAAGTTTTAATAATTACTAAAGTTTAGACAATTTTCAGCCTTTTAATATTACTTAGGTCACTTACTATTAATGTCTTATATATTTCTAAGATTAATTTTATATATTCCTAAGATTAATTTTTTATGTCTTATACGTTCATAAGATTACTCAAAATCTATCCAGTGTTGTTCAAATGTTGGAGAAAAGTTACAAGATCTCATTTGAAAATAAATATATACCTTTGAAAATAAATATATGTGTGATCAAAGATGCTAACAACCTCGAAGTATTCAAAGTCCACATGAAAGATAAAAGATTTGCGTTGGATTTGATGAAGGAGGAATGTGCCACAAATAAAGTAAGTATGAAAGAAAGATCAAAATCAGAAGAAAATAAATATCTCTGAAAGAAAGTAGATGTCCAAGTGAAGAAAATAGATGGAGGTCCACATTCTAATATTCATAAAAGGTCCAATGTCACTACCACGAAATCCACAATTGACATAGAAGATGATGCTGATAGAAGAAGAAACACAAAGAAGAATATCAAATTGAAGAAAGATGTAATGCCATGGAAGAAAGAGAAAAACAATAATTGCAAGCACAAAAAGAGAAGAAAACAAACACCAAAAGATGGATAATTAAAATCAAATATGAAGATATAAAATTTAAATAAACATATATAAGTAAGGAGGAATGTTGAAAATATTACTTAATATCTTTTTTATTTAAATTAGTTTCTAGGAAATATTTTAGTTTTAGAAATATGTTTCAGTTTTAGAAATTAACTATTATTTTATATTAAGAGTGAGATATTGTAAATATTTTATACTTGATATCCTATTTATATTTTGCTTTATATATAGGGTATATCAATAAAATACAAAACATGTTCTTCCGTATAACATATCACATATGTTAGGAATTTTAGGATTTTTGAAAATATGAGAGAGATGGGAGAGATATATGTGATATGTTATACGGAGAAACATGTTTTTGTATTTTATTGATACCTTATATATAAGAGCAAAATATAACAAATATCAAGTATAAAATATTTAGAATATCTCATTCCTAATCTAAAATAATAGTTAATTTCTAAAATTGAAACATATCTCTAAAACTTAAATATTTTCTAAAAACTAATTTAAATAAAAAAGATATTAAGTAATATTTTCAATATTCCTCCTTGCTTAATATTTGTTTATTTAAATTTTTTATCTTCAGATTTGATTCTCCATCTTTTCTCCATCTTTTGATGCTTGATTTTCTCCTCTTTTTGTGCTTGTAATATTTGTTTTTCTCTTTCTTCAATTTGGCATCATCCTTCATATTTCTTCTTATATCAGCATCATCTTCTTTTTCTTTGTCTAGTGTGGATTTCATTGGAGTGACATTGGACCTTTTGTGAATATTAAAATATGAACCTCCATCTACTTTCTTCACTTGGACATCTACTTTCTTCCAGAGATATTTATCTTCTGATTTTGATCCTTCTTTCATACTCACTTTATTTGTAACACATTCCTCCTTTATAAAATCCAGTGCAAATCTCTTGTCTTTCATGTAGACTTTGAATACCTCTATGTTGTTAGCATTTTTTTATCACACATACTTTATTTTCAAAGGAGACCTTATAACCTTTCTCTAACAATTGAACAACACTTAACAAATTCTAGGTAATCTTAGGAACATATAAGATATCAAAAATTAATTTATACCTGAATGAGTTTTAATTGAAATTGTTCCTGTACCTTTCACAGCAAGTTGTTCTCAATTCTCAATTCTTACCTTGGAAATATTTGATTTATTGAGTTCCTTGAAAATTTCTCTATCATGAGACATGTGGCTTGTGCAACTACTATCTATAATCCAATCTTTTGTAGATTCATTGGTTGTGACACATGATGTTGTAAGAAGTAGTTCTTCCTTTGATTTATCCTCCACAATTTGAACATCTTCTTGAGAGTTTTTAGATTTGCATACCTTTTCCACATGTCCCAATTGACCGCATTTGTGACATTTGACATCTGGCCTCCACCAATACCAGTTGGGTTGATGACCTTTTCTTTTACAATGGGGACAAGATGAAAAACTTGTTTGTTGTTGTATTTGCTCCTTCTATTTTTTCTTGACTATGAGAGCATTCTCTTCAATGTAATTTAAATTACCTTCAACCACCTCATGATCTTCTCTCATCAATCTTCGTTGCTTTTGTGCTTGCAAGGCATGTATCACCTTTGTAAAGGTAATTGTAGACAAATCTTTTGTGTATTCTAAGGAAGCAATAGATGCCTCAAATCTTTCTAGCACCGTCATTAGAATTTTCTCAACGAGTTTGGAATTTGGAAATTCCTTTCCCAACAATTTTATCTTGTGGGCAATGCCCAACAATTTGTTTGAGTATTCTTTGATTGTCTCCGACTCTTTCATTCTTTGCATCTCGAACTCCCTTATCAAGTTCAAAACTTTCATGCATTGAATCTTCTCGTTTCCTTCATATTTTGCTTTCAAGTATTCCCAAATTTCTTTGGGAGACTTTAGAGTCATGATCTTGATCATAATCATTTGTGAAACACTTGCAAACAAGCATGATTTTGCCTTTGCCTTTCTCGTTTTCTTGTCTTTATGCACTTTTATTTGAGCCACAGTGGGATTTTCAGACAAGGGAACATCATCTTCCTCCAGACTTCCCATAGATCTAGCCCCTCTATATATGTTTGCATCCTTACCGCCCATAGATCATAGCTTTCACCATCAAAGAGTGGAATAGTGACATGTGACATATTTCCTTCCATTCTATCGGCAATAAGAATAATGGCTCTGATACCACTTTAATGGGATTTTTAGGGCTTTTGAAAATATGAGAGATATGAGATAGATGCGAGATATATGTGATATGTTATACGGAGGAACATGTTTTTGCATTTTATTGATATATCCTATATATAGAATAAAATATAACAAATATCAAATATCAAATATTTAGAATTTCTCACTCCTAATCTAAAATAATAACTAATTTCTAAAACCGAAACATATCTTTAAAACTGAAATATTTTCTAAAAACTAATTTAAATAAAAATGATATTAAGTAATATTTTCAGCAACATATATCTCTCATTTATCTCTTATCTCTGATATCTTTAGCAGTCCTAAAAATTCCAACACCTATAATCTTCTAGAGCTTCTAAAAAGTCTCAGGTTTCATAACTTTAGTTATCAAATTTTCAATATGATTCTAGGTTCTGTAATGTACCAACTTGACTTCTCCATCTTTTATAAGAATATTCGTTTTAAGTTAAAAATAACAACCTTTCACCAAGCTCCTCAAAACTAGTTTCAATCAAGCTCCATAAATCCTTCGCAAATAGAAAAAAGTTTCATCAACTCACTCCAATAATGATAATGTAGACCATCAAAGTGGAGAATTTTGTCTTAGATCTTTTTGACAATCTTTGTGTTGTATTCTCTTCTCTCTTAGCTAATTGCAACTTAGTTAAATATATCAGGTCTGGTTTAAACTCTGATATCAGCTTGTAAGGAATAATAAAAGTATATAAAACTTGTAAATTGATTGATATTTTATTGTACCAAAATAGTTATAACCTTTATAGAACATATAACAACAAATACCTCTTCATTTCGTAGTTTCTTTATGTCAATAGTATTATCATTTACTTCATAACCTCAAAAACCTCTTCAATGCAAAAGATAGACACACAATATTGACATAAATCAAACATGTTTGCACGATCAATGTGATTCTGCTGATTGGAAATGAGACCAGTACTCTTTCACAAGTTGCTTGAACAGCGATCCTTCTTTCGTCATCAACTTCGTTGGTTCATCATACTCCACCAACCTTCCTGTAAAACAAATAAAATGATAAAAAAAAAATCTTCACATTTATTCTAATAAAAGATTTCAAGTGTGAAAAACGAGTACCCCATATTCCAGAAGGTGTCTAAATCAACTAACCCATTGTTTATCACATTAACCTTTAACTATTGAATGTAAGTAAACTATATGCCAAACAGCATGCCTATGCAATGCATGGTTGTGCCAAACCAAGTGGAAAGGTTTAGTTTGATATTAACATAAGAAAATGGGTTATGGATAATTTGATAAAGATTTGTTGAAAAGGATAAAGGTTTTGTTTTTCTATATCCAAATTACCATCACTGATTGAAAGAACCATAGTGCAATCCATCACAGTTGGTATCCTGTGTGCTACTGTTATCACTGTGCAATCTGCAAACTCAGTCCTGATTGTTTTCTGTAAAATCAAATCAGTTGCATTGTCAATGGAAGCAGTAGCTTCATCCAACACCAATATCCTACTTCTCCTTAAAAGTGCACGCCCCAAACAAAATAATTGCCTCTGTCCCATGCTCCAGTTTGATCCATCTTCAACAACTGCATAACAACATTTTTCTAGTTGTTATTAACCAGGTAAGTTACTTATGACATAATATCACCATCAATATTTCAAAAAACAGTTTATGACCACAATTGTGGCTGCATCAACCTCATTTCTGCACAATTTCCCACAATACTATGTATCGTGACAAAACCCAACTGAGATTTCAAACCTTGATTACCATAACGTTGGCAATAATATTACCTGGGGAGTTTAGGCCCTGAAATTTCTCTTGGACAACTTCTCGTAACTGGCATTTCCCAAGAACCTTCATATTGATGAAAAAATTAGGCTACATTTGGAAAGTTAAGCACAAAATAAAGAGAATGTGGTTGGTTTTACCTCCCATATCTCGTGATCAGAGTATTGGGATAAAGGGTCCAAATTATATCTAACAGTCCCATTAAAAAGAGTAGGATCCTGAGGTATAACACCAAAACGTGACCTCAAATCATGAAGGCCAATAGAAGATATGTCTATGCCATCAACTACAATTTTTCCACCTGCTGCCTCCACCAGACGAAATAAGGCACTGATAAGAGTGGACTTTCCACTGCCTGTTCTTCCAACGATTCCAATCTTGTGTCCTGCTTCAAATGTGCATGTGATTCCATGAAGTATAAGTGGTCCATCAGGCCTGTATCGTACCTGTTTTTGTATAAACAAGAAAATTACATAAGCATATCATTACATATTTGAACACTAAGATTCACATTTTAAGTAAGTTCCAATTACCTGCAAGTCATTTAGTTCTACTTTACCAGCAACTGGCCAATCTGAAGGAGGACGATTTCCTTCTACTACTTCTGGGGCCTCACTCGGTATATGCATATACTGATTTATCCTCTCTACAGAAATTATGTAATTTGCTAGATTGCATTGACTCTGAATTGAAAATACTAGTTGAGCATTTAGTGTAAGGCCATAAGAGAGAGCCATGCCAATGAATCCTAGAACAGAAGATATTTAAAATTAATATACTTGCATCAACAGAGATAATGATACTGTTTGGTGATAAAAGAAAATTACTATTAAGATAATTGTAGTGCTAAAAACCATGATATTTCACATATAACATGACAGAAGTCTCACCAGAGCTGAAAGTCCCTGGTGGAAGTGTAACCATGCATAGTGCGGTGGAGGAAAGAAGTACTGCACTAACTATTTCCAATCTCTGGATCAGCCACTCATTTGAGGCAAAACTATGGAAGAAGGGACTAGCATTGATGTCAATTAGATGAAGACTCTTCTCAAAGAAACGATTGTCTTCTTCAAAGGCTCTTATTGTCACAACTCCAGCATTAGTTTCAGCTACATGATTAGCTACAAAGGACTTTGTTGTGCCATTCATCCGCATCACTTCTTTTGCAGTGGAAAAGTAATATTTCTAGTTTTAAAAATGAAATACTTTGTTCAGTATCTGATATTAAACACACTAAAAGATCAACAAAAAGTTACCAAAAGATAAAAGCTAACAGAACAACGAGCATTATATGGTCAAATTTGATAACTTTCCCAATGCCAGTCAAAATAGAAGACACTATTTTAGTATCACAACACTTTTAAAATAAGAATTTGCCATTACCTGCAAGCGTATTGCAATGTAAACCATCGGTACAGCGATAAACAAGATTTGCCAAGTGATAATTGCTAAAACTATGAGGTTGGTATAGAAGTTTGTAGTACCTCCCACAGTATAAGCAATAATAAAAGGGATATCAATATCCATAATGCTTAGATCTGATGAGACCTGCATAGGAAATCACTATCAAAATATCATCACAATTCACAGCATGGAAAGAAATCATTTAATATACATACCCTACTAAGTATTCTTCCCAATGGTGTAGAGTCATAAAAGGACATCGGTGCACGAAAAAGGGAGTTCGTTAACTGTAAAAACAAATATTTTGATGACTGAATGCCCAAGGCAACTAGAAGTAGAGTTCTGATGAGCAAGAAAACAGTAGAAAGAGCCCCAATCATGCAGTAAACAACAATCAGCCGCAATGTGCTAACTTGGTTATTGTCAACATTAGCAGCCATCCATGAGTTCTGCAGTATCTGGCAAATGACAAACAAGAGGTGACAAAGAGAAGTCACAAAGAAGTATATATAGCCTTTCGTCTGATTCAGATACTGAAGGTAAGGCTTCAACCCTGTGTCTCCTATCTCTCTCTCTTCTTCCTTTATTAACTGATTTCCATATGTCTCTTTTAATTGATTCTCCTTGGAAGCTTGTGTAATCTCTTTAGCAGATATTGAAGGCCTCTTGGAAGACGAAACATTCATAGTCTTGTTAGAACCAGCAGTTTTCTTGTGAGCATTAACAAGATCTTGGAATTCTTGGCTCGTGGACAACAAATGATGATAAGGAGCAGATTCTAGGATTTCCCCATTTGACATCAACTGAGGAAAAGATAAAAAAAACAAACTTCAGTAACTTCCAATTCATTACTAATTTACTATCACTAGTTATGTGCAGGAAACTGAGAAAAGAAGAACTTTAGCATAACCATGTCCTGGTTTCATTGAATTACCAAAACAGAATCAAACGCTGGTAGAAAGTCAACTTGATGAGTCACGAGTAAAACAGTTTTCTCTTTAAGACCATCCATGATGTATTCCTACAAAATTTAAAAACCATGTTTGAATAAAGAATGTCTCATATTGTAGTGTGTGAAGTAAGGAGGATGACATTACATTAAACAAATTTGTTGCAGTATGTGCATCAACAGCACTAAATGGATCATCCAAAAGATATACATCAGCATTCTGATAAAGAGCACGTGCAAGTTGAATTCGCTGCTTTTGACCTCCACTTAAGTTAACTCCTCTCTCACCTATTTGTGTGAGGTCTCCATGGGGAAACAGCTCCAAATCCTTTAGTAGTGAAGATCTACGAAGTGTTTCTTGATATCTATGACCATCCAAATCTGATCCAAACAAAATATTTTCCCGTATAGTACCAGTCTGTATCCATGCTGTTTGAGAAACATATGCAAACTTTCCATAAACTTCAATCTGTAACTCAATAGAGAGAATTAAGCACTTATTAATATTACATCTGAAAAAGAAGAATAAGAAAAAATAGTACTGAGTATAATGAGTTGAATTCATATGCTAAATATAACTATTGATTATACGAAGTAGAAATGTCATCGACATTATAGACAATAACAGTACCCTAAGATTTAATAGTGCATTGTATAATATAGGAGGAGCATGAAAGAATCAAATCTTACAGTTCCTTTTATCATTGGAACCTCTCCAAGAATTGTAGCCAAGAGGGTTGATTTGCCTGAGCCAACTTCACCACAAATAGCAAACTTCTGCCCATGTCTGATCTCCAAGTTTATGTTCCTCAGTGTTGATTTTGATTCATTACCTTCCCATGAAAAGTCAGCAGATTTGATTTTAATTGACCCTTTACTGCCATCAAAACTTTTATTCCTGAAATTTGCACTTTGCAATTCAGGTGCATTAAGGAATTGAACAATCCTGGCAAATGCCACTTTTGCTTGAATGACCACCCCAATAACATCTGGGATCGCTGTAATTGGCTCCTGCACAAGACGTATAGTGGCCACAAATGTGAAAAGATTATTTGCATGCAGAGGAATATTCAAGAAGTAACATGTCCCAAAAGAAGCAGCAGAGACCAAAACCGGTGAGCTCCAAAAAAGAAAGATGTTGTACGCCTTTTTCAGTTGGACTGAACGTAAAAGTTTCAGTTCCAAATTCCTTAGTCTTTCTATAGCCTTTCTGAAATGAGTTTCCCATGCATAAAGCTTCAGCACTTTCATATTTGTTAGAGCCTCAGAACTGGCCTTCAATCGCTCATCTTGTGCCACCATGAGTTTGCTCTGAAGCTTATGCATCAACTTTGCTAGTGGAGTGTTGCAAAGCACAGTGAGAACTATCACTACCAATGAGGATATTGTTGCTATTCCAATAGCATGGAAAAGTATAACTATAGCAATACATATTTGGAGGCATGTTGTCCACGACTGGTGAAACCAATATGGAAATTCTCCAATTCTGTAAGCATCCACAGTCACATAATTCATTATCTCACCACCAGAGTGTGTCAATCTAGCTGCACTTGATAACCTCAATAGTTTCTTATAAATGGCTGCAGTAAGCAGTGATCTAACTTTCATTCCAACAAGCCTACTGCGGAAATACCACTGTCTTTGAGACAGGGACTCGATGATCTTAATAATGAAAAGTGATACGACCAATACATAACCCTCATATTTGAAACTTCCATTACCCTCAGAAACTAATATAAAAGCATTCAGAAGTACAGGACCAGTGGACAAGGTGAGTACCTTGAGCAGAGCAAATAATCCAGTCATCAAAATCTCTCTCCTGTGGCACCAAACTATGGTCCACAACACTGATGATTGTGATAATGGTTCTTTTCCTTTTTCTCTGTTCAAACGTTCTAAAAAGGACAAGTAGCAACTTTCTGTTCGATCCGATTCTCGCAACTTCGGCATATCCTCATCCTGAAGTGTTTCCTCTTGACCCCTTTTCATCAATGGATTCAACCACCAAAATGACATCTTACTAAGGAATCCAGCTTTGGCGAATGGAGTCACATGATTATCTGGATCAACTTCACTACAGTGATCATTCAAAGCCTCGTAAAGGCCTTCATCAATTTCTCCGTCAGTGTCTTCACGTTTATGTACTTTATAAGTACACAAGAGTAGTAAAATTGACACTGGTAAAGACAGAAAATCTAAAGCTTCCTTGAAGATCAATTTTCTGCTACTAATTGCGTAAGACATGGATATAACACAGAAAATAAATGAAACAAATAACGTAACAAGAGAAAGCAACCACAACCATGATCTTGAAAGTTGTTTCAACTGAAGACTTACACTTAGGCCTACAAAAAGCCATCTGAATCCTTGAAAAAGCTCTGCCAACCACAACTTAAGAGGGAAGAGAGTGTGTCTCTTTCTTAATTCCTCCTCTAAAACCCAAATGCCTAAGCACACATAGAACAACCCCAGAAAACCATTGGTCATGGCAGACAGTACCTGCAAGTTTGAATATCTTTCCACCTGAAACTGACCACGAAATGGTTTGAACAAAGACTTCTGGATCAAAATGAATGCTAGCATGATCATTAACAAAACATCAAAGCAGATGATCAAGAATTGGATGGTGCACGTAGAAGGATCTTTCAAAAACTTGAAGTCGTAACAGAAGGGTGGTTTTCCTCCATTCCCAGGACAATCAGTTTCTCCACAAGCCATGCTCCAAAAATCCTCCATCACTGTAAGTTTTCTCTGCCGCTTAAAATCTGATATGAAGGACAAGAAAGTTATATCTCTTTCTTAACAAAACATTGTCCTAATATTTCTTCTTTTAAAAAGTGAACCAAAATACCAACTCTAACGAAAGATGAACCCATGAAACTCACTCCACAAAGCCTATCTCTGCACTGTTATCTAAGACAGAATCATCTGTAACAAGTTCATATTTAGAAAAAAATATATATAAAATAAGAAACTGATAATATTACTGTAAAATGTATAACTTTCCATATTTAAAAAATTTAACCATACTTTATAATATAAAAAATATTTATCCCAAGTAGTAACATAATTTATATCTTAAACCCCTTAAAATGTATTCTTTATACTTAATTTACAATTTTATACTAACAAAATTATTATTATTTTTTTTTTACACCGCAAACATTACTTGACTATCCATTTTTGGAGATAAACTATTGTATATAGAAAGAAAAGAAAAAACTAAATATTGAAAGAGTATACTTTTATATTTATAAAGAAAAAAAAAACTAAAACATAAAATAATAATGATAATGATACTATAACAACTAAATTTTGACAACTTTCTCTTACAACCAGAATTGACATACTTTGAGTGGTTTTGAAATATAGGAAAATGAGAAAATAAAAAAGATGAAAAATTACTTAAAAAATGACAACTTAGATTGTACGAGAAAGTTGTCAAAAATTTAATTGTTATAGTATAATTTTCCAAATAATAAACACAAAGTAGATGTAAACATTTATTTCATGTTATAAAGTACAATGGCCCTTTGTACTAGTAATATTAATATATATATATATATATATATATATATATATATATATATATATATATATATATCACTCTTTAATAACCATTCAATTATGATGGTAGTTAAATTTCACTTGATTTTTTCAAAAAAATTATTTCATCTAACTTATACTAACATTACATATATTTACATTAAAATATAAAAATTCCGTAGATATGAAGATAAAAGCTATTTAACTATTCAAGGACTAAATGCATACCAGACTTAAGGGCATAAGATGGATTTGAAGAATAATGAGCCGTCGTTGAATGAATAAATTTCAATTATATATTTCAGATTTGAAGGTAAAAGAGTAATTTGAAAATTTATAAATTATTTAACTTATGTGATAATTTTTTTAATAAATTAAAAAATTTTACTTTATCCTTGTAGCTAATTATTAATATTATTATTACTATTATTTAATATAATTATTACTATTATTTAATGTTATTATTAATATCATTAAATATTATTATTTTAATAATTATTATTATTTATTATTTATCAATATTAATTATTATTATTATTAATTGTACTACAATTAATTATATATTCATATATATGAATTACGGAATTCTTCCATCACCACCGATCATGAATTAGAAGTAACGGGTAAAATGACTATTTATTCTTGCAAATCCTTTCAGTTTTGGAGAGATGAGATTTGAATGGTATGTTATAAATTGTGAGGAGATGAGATTTGAATGGTACGATATAAATCCGTCTTTCCATTCACTCTCACATCATCATTAGGGACACTCGTTGAAGTGGGTAAGGTATGGGACAGTATTCTACTCGTCGGATAAATATTCATTTTATATTTGTATTTATATTCATGTAAGTATCTATATATATTTTTAATATCAACAGATATCAATAAGTATCCATAAATTATATCCGTATATATTTTACATTCCTAATCATCACATGGTAACACGCATGAAGCTCAACATCAGTGAAATTGATAAATCAACTCATGTGAACACTATATCTGTATTTCATATGAACTCAAAATTTTAAAACTCTTCTACCATGCTGTTGCAGGTTTAGGTTGGTTTTAGGGTGGTTTAAATCAAAATACTCAACCCTTATCGCTAGTTAGGAGATTGTTGCTGCAACCCTTTTGGATCTGAAAACATGAAACATAACACTCAAAAGAATGGAAGGTGACAATAGAGAAATTCTGATATATGATGATACTTTTAATTCTTCTAAATGTTTAAGTTGTTATAGTGAGTGCCCACATACGTACCTAACAAGCACCAGTTAGCGAAAATCAACAAGCTGAATTTGGAGATGAAAGATGAATAAAGTAACGCCGAAAAGGAAAATCTGGTGGATATGTAGTATGGCACAGAAAGAAATATAATAATCCTAAAGGACCTTTCAGTGTATGGAACAAGATCTGTTTGTACTTTTATCACTCCAAATTTACTTCATGTACATGTACTAAAAAACCATTTTGTCAACTTATAGAAGAGAGAGACTAACGTAAGACAACTGTTAGAAGACAAACATGTAAATAATTGTACAATGAATTTTTCTACTGGTACACGTGATTGCATGACTTTGGGTGTAGGAGTAAAACAAATCTTACAAACAATTAATCTGAGTATATAATATTCATACAATAAGACAGTGAAAGCATTGAAATCAAGGAGAATGGAACAAATAATATATTAAATAAAGAAAAACTACAGCAGCTATAACACGAAACCCAAATGAGTGCATGATCGATGGTAGAAAAAGTAAAAATGCCATTGCCAACCACTTCTACTTATTTTATTGTATATATATAATATAATGGTGAAAGTAAATTAAAAAAATTATATTGAGCACTGGAATGAATATGATTGGAAGAATAAGTTGTTAAGAACGTGGCCTTCTCTTCTGTAAAAGCGAAAGATTGTTTGTCCGTGTTATTGTAAAATCAAAGTTAGGTGTCAAATATTCTCTTATTTTCCATTTTGTCGAAGATAACCTTGTCTGGAGCGAAAACGAGAGGTCGTAAACCAGAAGACTGAAGAGACAAAATCGTTGGAAACCCTAGTACTTTGTCGTCATTGATCACGTGATGTAAATTTAAAATATAATATAACCTTAAAAATAAGTAAATTTTAAGTTTAAGATTATTTTTACAATGGATTGCAAAATAAAATTTGCATGGGCTTAAATAATATGATTTCATCTTATTTTTTGTTAGACGTAGGGTTTTTGTTAAATGGTGAATTTTAAAGTTAATTCAAATTCAAAAAATTAGTTTGTAATATAAGGTCTGTACTCATTGGATATTCTAAATTGACTTTATCTAGTTTATACGAGACTTCCAACGCACTTTCTCATGATGAGGCATTTACATCCCTTGAGAGAAGGACTAGACATTAATAGATTATCTAATCTGATAACAGGTGAAACAATAAATCCAACAAACAATCAAATTTTGTTAGGATAGACTCTAACCTACTCATATATATCGAGTGCAAGACTAAACATTAATAGGTGGTCTGATAACAAACAATAAACTCAACAAATAACGAACTTTGCTAAGATAGAATATAACTTGACTATGATACTATGTTAAAAAATGAATTTTATATCTAACTCAATCTTACAAATTTGATTTATAAGATTAAGTTATACTTAATGTCCATCTTTTAATAATTTTCAATACATCACATTAAACAAAGAACTAGATATGTGAAATTAAATATTTATTGATAGTCTAACAATAATTTGATAGTAAATGATAAGATAAGAGTCCATAAATTGAATTAAGATAAGCTCTAATATTAAGAAGGGGAATTTTAAACTTAACTCTTACAAATTTAACTGACCATGTCACTTTTCTTTTCATGTATTCTTCTAACACTACTTATGATATAGGTGAACAAAAAGTAAAAATACTATTTTTGTTTCATTTTTACTATTGGAATAATATGAAATTATTGTTTAGAACTTTAAAAATAAACATAAATATTTAAAATGTATAGCATAGGCTTACGCTGATGTAATATCTATTTTTATGCATGAAAGTGAGGGTATCGTGACGGGTTAAAGGTACATGGACAAATGAAATTTGTAAGTATATGTGGAATTATAATATAAAATTCATATGATTCGGTATTGACATTAATATAATCGAAAGTTGTCTTGGTTTTGGCGAAAGTAGTTTTGACATATGAGCTTTCATTTAAAATTATAATGGAAAACGCAAGGTTAGAAAAATATATATGAGCTTTTATTATTGTTTTTATGCTGAGTTTCTTGTCTTTTTTACTTGTTTCTTTTTTCTTTCGCTCATCTATTTGTTTTCATCTTTTCACGCCGAATTATTATGTTATTTATAATTTTAATTTTTTATACAGTTTAAACTAAAAAAGATTTTCATTAACAATTGAAAACAAACAATATTTCATTTATATGATACTATATGAAAATTACGCAATGAATGTTATAAAAATAAATAAATTCAATGTAATTAATAATAATTTAATTTAAGAAATAAAAAATTTAAAGTTTTGAGAATAAATAAAAATTAAATTTAAGTAATGCTAAAACTTATTTTTTATATTTGTTATCTTATTTTACATTTACCAATTAACTTATTAATTAGTTTACCGAACATTTCGAAGTAAATAAGTTAGTTTATCACTTATGAACTTAAAAATTAAAAACTTTCAACTAAGAGTTAGCATTATTGAATGATAGCTGCTCATCTATTTTTTGCCAAAAAAGATAATAATCACTTCAACTTATTGAATATAAGAGCGTCATTCACAAGAAAACTTTCATTGAGTTTTAGAAAAGGAACTTTGATTATTTACTTTATCTTTTACATTATTGCATAAGGATAAAGAAAAAAATAAATTATTAAATCAAAATAATGATAGAGAAGGAGTGATGAAAAAATAGAGAACGGTAAGGGACAGGAATTGGAAAATGTAGGGTGAAAAGGGTTAGTTAGGTATGAATTGTTGGGAAAAAAACTTGTTCGGAAGAACATAACGTCTTTACTTTAAAAAATTACCCTATTAACAGAAAGATAAGAAAAAAATCAATCAACACAAAATTATAATGTGAAAACTTAAAAATTTGAGTAAAATAGTCGGTCATCACTACCAAAAAAAAAAGATATTATCGATGGTTAGAATCCATTAGAAACAACCAATATCCATTGATAAACATGTGTTTTTGATGGATTATTGACAGGCACATATCCATCAATAAAAGGGTCGTAGATAGGGATGGCAACGAGTCGGGTCGGGCACAGATAGTGCCTACCCGCAACCCGACCCGCCAAAAAAAATTTGTCTGCTACCCGCGGATATTTTTAAAACTTGTGGGTACCCGAGAATACCTGATACCCGTAAATATTTATATTTATATATATATATATATATATATATATATATATATATATATATATATATATATATATAAATTATAAATTTTTTAATATAAAATTATAAAAATAAAATATAAATTAAATTAAATTATAATTATAATTAAATTTAACATAATAAAATAAACCATTAATTTTAATTTTAATTAAATTTAACTTAATAAAATATAAATTAAATTTTAATTTTAATTTTTTGCGGGTAACGGATACCCGCGGGTACGGATAGTATAATACCCGTACCTGACCTGTTTATAAGTGGGTATTAAAATATTTGTTACTCGCTACCCACGAGTAGTAACTATCTGTCACGGATTTTATTCGCAGATATCTGCGGGCACGAGTATTTTTGTCATCCCTAGTCATAGATAATATTTACTAACAAATTATGTCTTTCAGTAATTACCGACAGATACCAAAGGATATGTCCATCAATAATTACCAAAGAGCATAATCTGTCGATAATTACCTACATCAGGTGGTGAATTTTTTGACGAATATGGTGACAGATTTATCCGTCAATATTTTAAATGTCATTTTTCAGTGCATTCTGCAATTCTCTTCCCAATTTTAGATAACTAATATCAGACCTGCAATCTCACATATGTACAATTAGACCTGCCAATCTCATAATTATCCTAGCCAAATAATCTAAACAACTATGCAAACAAATATTTTAATATATGTCTACATATACCACACAAACATAAATGTTCTAATAACAACATTGAGAGCAAGTCCTTTTGATACAGGAATAATTGTAATACATGTTGTAATCAGTGGCGGAGGATCATTAGGGCAGGGGTGGCCATGGCCCCCCTCCCCTCCCCCACAATTTTTAATTTTTTATATTATATATATTAATTATTTTTAATTTTTTAATTTTTTTATTATATATAACATATAAAAATTGATAAAAATTAAATGAGATATATTTTTATTTATTTTATAAGGCATAATATTTAATGTTAATAAATATTAAAATATAAAATCAAATGTAATAAAATAAAAATATTTATTAAGATATTTTTTATTTTCTTTCTCATTGTATTTTTCATTTTTTCACAAGTTATATTGATTTCACATTTTCACATGTTTTCTTTTCGTTTTGAGAAGAAAAAAACAGTTAAATACAAACTTATTCTTTTTTCTTTTATTTATCATTTGTTCTCTTTCATTTATGAAGACAAAAGGTAACTCTCTCGCATTACTTGATAGCGAAATCTTTGTTTAATAGTTAATATTATTTTTTACCTCATGAGCCTTATATTTATTTTGTATGATTATAGGAAAAAAAATGATTGTACTATGTGTTTTTTTATAATCAGCTTTTAATGGGAATTGATTGTCATTGATTTTTTTCTTTTAGTAACTTAATTTTTATTTTTTTAATTAAATTATGATAAATTATTTTTTAATCTTAAACTTAAAAAAGAAATAGGTATATTGATGAAGAATAAAAAAATAGATTTATTTCTTAAAAGTGATAAAAAGAAAGCTATTGGTGAAGATGAAATCAATACAAATTCAATATCTTAGCTTTATGTATCCTGAATCATGATACAAATAATCATATTGTTCTATTAGAGAAACATGTTTTATATTAATATTTTGGAACATGTTTATCTTTACATTGAAAAAGAAATAGTTAAAAATTTTAGTTTTGACTCAATTATGGATGAGTTCAAAAATCTGAAAAACAAAGGACAATTCTTTGTATATGTGTGATTTCTTTTGTAGATACACGATTATACTAAATTATTTATACATTTTTATTGTGTTAATGACAATAATTAAATATATAAATTTTGAATTTTGAGTATATTATTTTGGCTCCCCCAACATTATTAGTCAAGATCCGCCATTGTTCATAGGTATTGTTTGAACTCGTCCTCGTTTTAACGGAAAATCTTCGCATTGACTGAGTATTGTTATGAGTAGGGATGTCAACGAGGTGGATAGGGTACGGGTAGTAGCTCCCCCATACCCTATCTGCTGGATAAATATTCTCCCCGTACTTGTACCCAAATTCGTCGGGTATCCGTTATGCGGGTAATCGCATAATTTTTAATATCCACGGGTACCCGTGGATATTTAAAAAAAATAAAAAAAAATATTTAACAATATATTTTAATCGTAAATTCAAATAAAATACAATACATAACATTCATAAATTTAAACAAAGTCCAAAAACTCATTTAAATAGTGTTAAATGACAGTTTACAAAGAAGTGAACTTTTTTAAAACTAATTGATAAAAAAATAACTCATTCAAAATTAATATGTTAGTATTTTAATCATGTTTTTTTTTATTTTAATTTAAATTAGAGTATAGCGGGTACGAGTATCCATGGGTACAAATACTATGATACTCGTACCCATCCCGTTAACATGCGAGTATTAAAAATAAACGTACCTGTTACCCGCGAGTATCCATTTACAATATCTATTTCTTACCCGTTATGGATTTTATCCACGAATACCCGTGTACGGATTTTTTTGACATCCCCTAGTTATGAGTATGGGTAATACTTGATTTCTCAAGTACCCCTAGTTTATTAGGTAACCTACACACACACACACACACCTATTCATATCTCCGAGGTCTTTTTCTTCTTATGTGTTTTCAAATGTGTATTATCAATTATAGCGAATCAAATAATATTTAGGTCTCACATTTGATTATTTCTACTCCTTTTTAATATTTTTATTTATTGTTTTATATTTTATAATGAGAATGTTTGATTTTGAGTGTTCAATTGCATAAATCCTTAATTTTTGTTTTACTGAAAACTTTTTGTTTTGCTAAAACAATTTTCATTCAATGGTTTTACTATTCAATATATGAATTTTTTTTTTTAAATATCCAAGGTATTTCTATCTTATGATAATCTTAATTATACATTTGACCTATTTTTCTTTGTGCGGTTTCATTTAATGGTGTAAAAATATTTCTAAGAAATATATTTGATTATTTTTACTTCTTTTTAATATTCTTATTTGTTATTTATTTTTATCATGTGAAATTTTGTTTTTGATGATTTTTTATATTAGTATTTTTATTTTCTAACTCATTTTGATAATATTTGTAATTTTATATCACTGGAATTATATAAAGACATTTTATTTACTATAATATAATAATTTAAAGTGATTGTCACGAATCTTATTTATCACAATTGAATATAGATTGAAGTTCAAAAGATGAAAGATCTAAGGTAAATTTAAATTATCACCATTGTCTTGATGCTTGTTTCAAACCATATAAGGCCTTTTTCAATTTGAAAACATGGTTAGGATAGAGATGATCCTTAAATCCAGGATGTTGTGATACATACACTTTTTCATTTAGGAAATCATTCAAGAATGCAATTTTCACATCCATTTGATGCAATTTAAAGTTACATATGCAAGTAGATGCTAAGAGTAATCTCACAGCTTCTAGCCTAGCTACAAGTGCATAAGTTTCACCAAAATCAATGTCTTCTTCTTCATTATATCCTTTAGCAACTAATCTAGTTTTTTTTCTTACTATAGTACAATCTTCATCCATTTTGTTTCTAAAAAACCCATTTGGTTCCAATTATATTCATATGATCAGTTTTACGCACTAGAAACCACACATCATTTCTTATGAATTGATTGAGTTCATCTTGCATAGCAACAATCCAATTACTATCATTCAAAACATCATTCACATTCTTAGGTTCAATTTGAGATACAAAAGCAACATGTTCACAAAATACAATCATATGTCTAGTAGATACTCCCTGTTTGATATCACCTATGATGTTGTCCTTTGATAAACATCTAGGCTGAATCCAATCCTTGGGCAAGTTGTTGTCTGCAGCTTTTTCAGACGACTATTTTTCCTTTTCAGTCGATTGATTTCCTGCAGTAGAGGTTTTTTTTGCAGCAGAAATCTGTTCCTGTAGTAGATCTTCCTCATCTGCATTCTTTGACACTTGATCTTGCAACTTTGGGTTAGTTTCATCAAATACAACATGCATAGACTCTTCAACAGTCATCAATCTCTTATTATAGACTATATATGCACGAATTTGTGTAGCATAGCCTAGAAAAACACCATCATCCACTTTTGCATCAAATTTGCCAAAACTTTCTTTGTCATTATTTAAGATGAAGCACTTACATCCAAATACTTTTAGGTGACTTAAAATAGGCATCCTCCCTTTGAAAAGATCATAGGGGGTTTTCTTCAAAATTGACCTAATCAACTCTCTATTTAAAACATAGCAAGCAGTGTTGACTGCATCAACCCAAAAATACTTAGGTAGTGAGTTTTCATTCAACATAGTTCTAGCTAGTTCCTCAAGTGACCTGTTTTTCCTTTCAACAAACTTGAGAAATGACACATCCCATCATATTCATTTATGCACTCAAATAGATTCAAACTCTTTTATTGACTTGAACGTCAAAGAATATTTTGCGGATGGATCTTCTGTTGTGCTTTAGTCTCCAAGAGTATTTACCAGGAGTGATCGAGCTACATAGATCTTGCTGTTTGTCAGAAGTTGAATGTCCTAGATTCTAGTAAAAAAAATATATATATATATATATATATATATATATATATATATATATATATATATATATATAAAAGGTTATATAAAGTAATTAACAGGAGATCGACTGATCCGTGGCTGTATTCATTGTTCACGGATGGCATATGTCACTACAACTAACGGTGGGGAAACCCAATGGAACATTTACCCTTTGGTGAAGAAAAGAAATTCGAGAAAATAAAAAGAAAAATGAGAAAGAATGTGAATAAAAAACTAAGAAAGGGAGTCATATTTTGTCTTATTTGATTGTTTTAAATATTGTTTTTTTTGTAATCGTAAACACTTAATTGGAAAGAAAGGGCCAAATAATAATAATAATAATAATAATAATAATAATAATAATAATAATAATTCTTTCTTAAAAAAACAACAAATGTGCCACTAAAATTACGAGTTGTATATGGGGTAGAGTTGAATGAACTAGGACTAAATCTACGACCATATTCACTGATAGCATGTGACAGTTTAATAGTGGTTGAGAAAGCCGGAGAATTTCTGAATAAAAAAGAAGAAGATAATATAAATTTATTATTTAATATTTAAATACTCCATCAAGACGCATTAGAATCATACAAAATTATTTCTACTTTCCATTTATTTAATTAAAAAGAAAGCAGAAAGTTGATTTTTTTTTCTTAAAGATGATTCTGAAAGTAAGAAGTAAATGTGAAATGAACTGACACTTCAACATCTTAAAAATATATATGTTTTTTTATGAAGGAAAATTATTTTTAACAAAATTTTTTGTTGACAAACTTTTAATTATATATCATAGTGGTTCTTAAAAATTATTTTTTGACAAAATTTTGCTTACAAACTTTGTCAAAAGAAAAAGTGTTAAAATATCATAATCTTTTTAGAAATAAAACAAATTTAGATAAAGCAATATCATGCAAAACAAACATAAAATGAAAGAAACTTTAGACTAAATAACTTCTTTTCATTTGAAAGTTTTATACTTCGACTCAAAAGAGAGAAAAAACATATTTAAAATTATGGCAAAATAAGTTGGGCCCAACGGGTCAACCTGTAGAAAAAAACGTGGATTATGCCAAGAATTTTGGTCCGTCAACACATATTAACTTGATTCGTTTGGTCCAGCCTGTTGGGTTGCAGGACAAGTTGACTACCGGCTAGCCTATGACCCATATCAATTTTTTTTGTTTTTTCTTTTTCACCTTTATTTATAGCTAACATAAATAATGAAACCAAAGTTCTTTAAGAGTTTATTTTCATGAATGAATATGTGATTTTTATCTTCATATATTATTGTAGTGTACTTCTATTTATCTTTTCTATTCTAATCAGTAATTTAGTAGGCAATAAAAAACAATCAAGTTAAAAAAACATTTTTTTTCTTTTCTATCTCATGAAATTTTATTTGGTATTATAATCTAAAATGTAAATAATTATAATTTATTTCAAAGTATTTGATATCGAAAAAATAATCATCCTCCTAATATTGAAGTAGTAAGAAAATGAATACGGGTATGTGTACGAAATTATACCCGTTATCCAGTAAAAATGAAGATGAGACAAAAATTTGATATTTAAATTTTAAATATGAGGATAAAGATGAATTTTTTCAACAAAGTTATTAGTGTTAATGTTGACACAACCCACATCTAGAGACTGACCCAAACTGAGTGTCCCAAACACTCATGTTGACGTCAAATAATTTCAAAACACAAAAGTCAGTGATATCATTACACATGAATTTGGTAGAAACATTACCTAACATTCTAATGTACCATTTGATATATTGAATGATATAATAATGTTAATAACTTGTTGAAATCTAGTATGATTCCTCGTCCACAAAATCATCTATGAGGAATAGGTAACAACATCAAGTTGGATGTGTTTAATTAGTAAACTCTCTTGACAATTAAAGAAAGAAATTAAAAGAGATTAAAAACTTTAAAAATAATATTTATCAAGAGTTAAAATTAATTTCACATTAAAAAATATTCATTCACTCAAAGTTAATTCTCCGTTCACATATAAAAAGCTTTTAAATTCTTTAAAAAATTATTTAACCCCTTTTTAACTCGATTTATTTTTAAATTCTTTAAAAAATTATTTAACCCTTTTTAACTCGATTTATTTTCTAACAAACACACCATAAACATAAAATAATAAATGGTTAAAGAAAATAAACACATGTTGTGAATACCCAATTTCATACGAGTGAATAATTTTTTCTAAAAAAAAAATGTGAAATATTATTCTCTTCCAAGATTTTCAAACTTTAATTTTAGCAAAAAAAAGATAAAGAAAAGAAAAAAGAGAGATGAAAAAAAGGAAAAAAATGAAAAAAAGAAGGAAGAGCATAATTTGTTATCACACTCCCCTACCTGAGCCCAACAACTCAACATATCTTTTACCTTTTTCGGATATTAGTGATATGATTCTAATAATTAAAAGCAAGCTTAATTATCATTTTGGTCCCTAATTTGTTGGTTTTGTTCATTTTGGTTCCCTTATTTTTTGTTGGTTCAATATGGTCCTCTAATTCTTTAAAATTGTTCAATTTGGTCTCTGCCGTTAAAATGACGTTAACACTGTTTCTGTACATGCCACGTGTCATTTTGTGGAATTTTGTAATTTTTTTTTTAAAATTCTTTTAAATTTTTTAAAATTTGTTTTTAAATTTTTTTGAAAAAAATTAAACTGCCACGTGTCACTTTATGGTTGTGACACGTGTCAACTTGATAATTTTTTTAATTTTAATTTTTTAATTTAAAAAAAATGCCAGGTGGCACATCACAATTGTGTCACGTGTCAAACTATCATTAGTTGTTTTCAATTTAGTCCCTCTATTTACAATTTTGATTCAATTTAGTCCTCCAATTTTTTAAAATGATACAATTTTGTCTTCTCTAATTTGAGACTAAATTAGTAATTAAGCTTAATTACAACTTATATATACATGTTAAAATCATTTTTATTATATTTATAGATCAAATTACTCCTTCTAACTATTGAAATTATTTTTTTTTACATGTGTACAAAATTTGAAGTGTGAAAAATTACAAGTAAAAAATGTAAAAAAAAAACATGAGTATTTAGGGAGAGATTTGATGTATAAATGATAACAAATTATTTTAATATGAATGTATAAATTGTAATTAAGTTTAATTATTAATTTGGTATCGAATTGGAGAGGACAAAATTGAATCATTTAAAAAAATTGGAAACTAAATTGAATCAAAATTGTAAATAGAGGGACTAAATTGAAAACAACCAATGTTAGCTTGACACATGGCACAATCGTGACCTGCCACGTGGCATTATTATTATTTTTAAATAAAAAAATCTCAATTTGACGTGTGTCACAACCATAAAGTGACACGTGGCAGTTTAATATTTTTTTTAAAAAAATTTATAAAAATTAAAATTTTTTTTTTTAAAAAATACAAAATTCCATAAAATGACACGTGGCATGTACGGAAACGGTGTTACATCAACTTAACGGTAGGGACCAAATTGAATTATTTTAAAGAATTAGATGACCAAATTGAACCAACAAAAAATAAGGGGACCAAAATGAACCAAACCAACAAATTAGGGGACCAAAATGATAATTAAGCCTTAAAAGCAATATCTCTTTATATAATAAGAATCAATATTACTAATTGGGATTGATTTTTGTGCTCTGATTTGTCAAGAGTTAGAATCAATATTATTGATCTTGATTGATTTTGTGCTCTGATTTGCTATGATTTGATCTCATAATGTGCTGCTATCATGACCAATTCCTTCTCCTTATATTGTTCATTACAATTAAGACTGAGATTGCATTGATATTGCAAGATGTGAGTATAAATGCACACTTTATCATGTGAAAATCAGGGACCGAAAAAAATATTTCCTACACTTTTCTAATTCTTTCCAATCACCACTCCCACATATACACCTCATTTTTTTATCTCTCTCTAAAAAAAACATATTGAAGGAGATAAGAATCGAAAAAAAAGAAAAGAAAAAGACATTCTCTATACTCTCTCTTTCTCTCTCATTACCACGCACACAAACACATCTCATTTTTATCCCTCTTAGAAAAAAAACACACAAAAATATTATAAAGAGAGGTAAGAAAAAGAAGAGACAGAAGATATGTCATTGTTAGTTTCTTTTTATTTTCATTTATTTTTTTAATTTTCATTATATTTTTGGAATCATAAAAAATTGTTTTTTTTTTCATTTCTTTGGTGTCTATTCGTCCGCTCGCGTTGCATGACACCCATTTCAGACTTTCGTTCCTTTTTTTTTCTAAAAAATATATACCAATCTAAGAATAAAAAAATAGCTTTCTTTTTTTACTCTTTAATATATATCTAGTTGCTCACGTCGCAGTAACATCCACATCCACTTTTAAATAACTTTAAAAAAATATTAAAAATTTATAAATAATTAAAAAATGAAAAAAAATAAAAGATAAAAAAAAATTTATTTCAAGTGTCTGTCTGGCCACTCGCGTCACGTGACACCAATTTTAAAATAATTCAAAATACGAAAAAATTAAATAAAAAGGTTTTCAAAAATATCAAAAAATTCAAATTATTTTCCAAATAGTTTTTGTAAAAGAACTACGTAACCTTGATTCTTCATTGTAAATGGAGATACGTAGGTAGGGATGTCAAAAAAATCCGTACCCACAGTGGGTAGGAAACAAATATTAAAAATGGATACCCGCTACCCGCGGCTACGAATATTTTTTATACCCGCATGTTAACGGGGCGGGTACAGGTATCATAATATTCGTACCCGTGGATACTCGTACCCGCTAAATTTTAATTCACAAAAATACCTTTATATATATATATACATATTAGTAAAAAACATTATGATCTAATATTTTCTAAGTTGCACATCTTATCTTTTTCTGTCTTCATTCTTCCAGCTTCAAGTATTGGTACATTGTCTTCTTCCAAGTACATTCCTTAACACTTTTCTCTTTCCCTTCTTTGAAATTAAACATATACATCAAATCCTATAAAGACAGTGACGTTTGTTTATGGTATGCTTATTGTCAAATGATGGAATCAAAATAAGAATAATTGACACGTGACAGTTGAGGTTTATTATTTGATTATTTTTCAGGAATCAATCGGAGAAAGTGAGCTTGTTGATCAAAACACTAATTAAAAAATTTCCATTGTGTTGAATGTCATTTTATATTTATTTTTATAATTATTTAAACTTGTATGAACTTGAGTTTGTTTGAACTTTATTTAAAATTTATGACAGTGATGTATTTTATTTTATTTTATTTTATTTAAATTTATGATTAAATATTTATTTTTGAATAATTTTGTAAATACCCACGGGTACCCGTGGATACCCGCGGATATGAAAAAAATAAACGGGTATCCGCATAACAGATACCCGACGAATATGGGTACAGGTACGGGGCGAATATTTATCCAGCGGGTAGGGTACGGGGGAGCTACGACCCGTACCCTACCCGCCTCGTTGACATCCCTATACGTAGGAGCGAGGATTAATTCTTGTTGGACCCAAAAAAATATTTTTGTTTCTTTTATACATCCTTTTATTGTTACTTTTGGAGAAAATTAAATATTTTGAAAACAACATAACTTTTGCATATTTAATTAAAGGTATCGTCTTAAGACGGGCGTTATAGGGTGCTAATATCTTCCCCACACGTAATCGACTCCCGGACCCAAAATCTAGTTTTTCGCATACCTTGTTTTATCTTTTTTGGTTTTTCCTTAGTTTTCCAAAATAAAGTATGGTGGCGACTCCAAACTCTGTTTTTACAAATTTTATTTTTGGTTCGTTGTCCCGTTGCAATTTCGGTTTGGACAGATGGCAACTCCACTTGGGATGCTAGAGAGTCAGACCATTTATTTGGATGTGCAAAATTGATGTGGTTTTTCTTCATATTTTTTCTTTCTCATTTTTTTTTTCTTTTTGGGTATGTGTATTTTTATCTCTTTTTATATTTAGAATAATTGTATGTGTATATTCTTCTTTATTTTGGTATTTGGAATGTTTGTTAGGTGGGGGGTTTGGATATACATTGTATTCTCCCTTCACACACACACATTTTGTTCATTACATGAGTGGGGCCCTATACCCAAGTCTGAGTTGCTTAGAATTAGAGGGGATTGTGTAGCATTATCATAGTGAATGTACTTCCCAAGTGGTCATTTTGAGAACCTCAGCTAGAGTTTATTTGTTTCATTGGTACTCCCACTTCTTGTTGTTTACCAATTGTCGGGGAAATGCCATGAAGTGGGTCATAGCTCTAGTGACCTTGATCTTTAGGTATTAGAAAATTATCCTTGTGAGCACATATACTTTGCCCTAGAACTTTAAGTGTCGAACCTATGTCAAATTAAGGTACTAAAGGGAGACTATTTGCATCATTTACCCTAACATTCCCTTGTATATAATAATAAATTCATCACAATCACACCATTATAAGAAAAAAAAAGGCAAAATGCCTCCTAAGGCATAAACATACATTTCATTGGCATATCATGTGAATAAGTGTCCAGCGAGGCACAACCATGCATTGCATTCCCATTCTGTGGTCATTCACGGTACCCTATCCATAGCTTCAAACACATAGCATGTATATGCATAATTAAAAAAAAATCCAAAATGTTTGCACTGCAATAAATTCAATTATTTTCCACTTTTTTTTATCACCAAATTCTTGGAATCTTTCTTATGAAAAATGAGAAAATAATAAAACATTCTTTGGTCAAATCAGTGGATTGAATAAACAAATAAAATTTGTTTGTTATCATGTCTTTTGAAGCATCATATAGTCTTGCATACATGAAATTGCTCAAATCCATCTTCCTTTCCATCTCTCTTCCACCATAAACCTTGTTTTCATTTTCATGGAGGATTATCATAAAGGGGACAAATACCTTAAAAAGGATTACCATAAATTCTCTGAACACAAAAAAAAAAATCAGATAGACTGAAAATTTTGAAGGACAGTCTAGACAAAAATAAGACAAAAAAAGAGAACAAAACAAAAGGCATCTTGTCATATGAAATAAATTATTTTTCTGTGAATTAAATTGTTTGAGAAAAACAATTATGATTTGAAATGATGTGTGACCATGTTTCTTTATCCAAAAAAAAAGTAACTATCCTTTGCTACCCCATTTGAACTTTCAAAAAAATTTCTTTCAAATTACCCTAAACAAGGGTCACCCTCACATTGAGGAGAATTAATATAATGTTTGCATTTGTTTCATCCAAATGATAGTTCACCAATACAAAAATATCAAAAAAAAAGAAACAAAATAATATGGTCATATCAAGAAAGAAAAAAGAGAAGCAAAAGTTTAGAGAATAAGAATAAAAGGTCAAAATATAAAAAAAAAAGGTGAACAAGAAGAAGTCAAACAAATTCTGAATGAAACATTATTCAAAGATCCTTGTTTGAAACAACCATCACATCACTTTTTGGGCCTTTAATATCATTTACATTCATACCCATAGTTTTGGCAATGATACAAGCCTTTCGAAGGTTTTTATCTTTAGGGTTTAGGGTTTAGGGTTTAGGGAAACATGCTTTTGCACCCTAAGACCATCATAGGCTCTCACACTAAGGGCAAACTTTTGAAGTCCCAATCTTTTCCTTAATACCATCAATAATTGGGGAAAGCCCAAACACATTTTGTGCCTCGAGACCAATTCAAATTGGGAGAACTCCCTAGTTAATCTTCATCACCTCATTCAAACCTTTTCAAGCCCTTGGTAATTTCATGCATGTCATTCAAATAGTGTTTCAAAAGAAATGATTAAAAAAAGTGTTTGTTAGTAAATTGATTAGACCAAAGAAATGATTTGAAAAAGTAAAAAAATATCAAAGTTGAATGATTCCATGAATTCAAAATAATAATGAAATGGGAATCAATTCAAATTTGTTTTCAAAAAAATGCAAAAGAAAAATTCATACATCATACCAAGTCATGCATACATGAGTCATTCATCTTTTCGAATAAAATAGTTTCCACCTTTCCAATCAAAACCCTATTCACTCATATGAATGATTATTGAATCCTTTCGTTTTAGAAAGAAGAAATTAAAAATAAAACATAATTTTGTTTCTATGATGTTTCTCAAATTTATGGTCTTCTTCATTCATATGAATGACCAATATACCCTAAGCCCAGTTTCCACACTGGCCCCCAAGCCCAGTTTTCACATTGATCCCCAAGCCCTGTTTCTACATTGGCCTCCAAACCCAGTTTCCACATTGGCCCTCAAGCCCAATTTCCACACTAGCCCCTAATGGATTTTCTCATCATTGAGGCCCCCTACGAGGCAATGGTCATCGATTTCTTCACATCAAGACCCTCTGCAAGGCATGGTCATTTTTTCTTTGTCACATCGAGGCCCTCTAGGATGCAATGGTCATCGATTTCTTTACATCAAGGTCCTCTGCGAGACAATGGTCATTGATTTCTTTCCTTTTGATATAAACCCTCTCCTCGGGATTTGTCTAATATGTTTTTTTCAAAAAGTCAAAAAAAGAAAATAATAAAACAAAGTGATTTGTCAGATCGTGACCCTCTACATGGTAATGGTCACTGAATCTTTTGGATATAGACTCTCCCCTCGGAATTGGTCTAATCTTTTCTCAAAAAGTCAAAAAAAGAAAAATTTCGGATCGGTACCCTTTACATGGTAATGGTCACCAAATCTTTTGAATAGACCCCCTCGACGAGATTCGTCTAATTTAGTTTTTTCAAAAAGTAAAAAAAAAAAACAAAAAAATTAGTGTGTCAAATTAAGACCCTCGACTTGGTAATGACCACCTAGTTCTTTTCTTTCAGATATAGACCATCTCCTCTGGAATGGGCAAGTTTGTCTTCAAATTTGTCTTCTTTTGAAACCAGAACGAAATTAGTGTTTTTATCTTTACTTATCTTTTATTACGATAATATGAAAAAGTCAAATTTTCATATTATCTAGCAAAATCTAAGCAAAGAGGGACAGCTGTCAATGCCCAATTTCGTTCGAGTGAATAAATTTTTCTTTTTCAAAAAAATAAAAATAAAAAATGTGAAACATTATTTTCTTCCAAGATTTTCAAACTTTAATTTTAGCAACAAAAAAAAGAGATGAAAAAAAAGAAAAAAGAGAGATGAAAAAAGGAAAAAAGAAGAAGGAAGAACCTAATTTGTTATCACACTCATCTTCATGAGCCCAACAACTCAACATATCTTTTACCTTTGTTCTAATAGAGAAATTAGTGATATGATTCTAAATTAAAAGCAATATCTCTTCATATAATAAGAATCAATATTACTAATTGGGATTGATTTTTGTGCTCTGATTTGTTAAGAGTTAGAATAAATATTATTGATCTTGATTGATTTTGTGTTCTGATTTGCTATGATTTGATCTCATAATGTGCTGCTATCATGACCAATTCCTTCCTTATATTGTTCATTACAATTAAGGCTGAGATTGCATTGATATTGCAAGGTGTGAGTATAAATAGGCACTCTATTATGTGAACAGGGATCGGAAAAAATATTCCCCACACTTCTCTAATTCTTTCCCATCACCATTCCCACCTATACACCTCATTTTTTTATCTCTCTCTCCAAACAAAAAAAAAACATATTGAAGGAGATAAGAATAAAAAAAAAAGGCATTCTCTATACTCTTTTTTTCTCTATCATTACCACGCACACAAACGCATCTCATTTTATCCCTCTTAGAAAAAAAAAACACAAAAATATTATAAAAGGAGGCAAGAAAAAGAAAAGACAGAAGGTATGTCATTGTTAGTTTCTTCTTCTTTTGATTTATTTTTTTAATTTTCATTATTTTTTTAAAATCATAAAAAGTTGTTTTTTTCCCATTTCTTTGGAGTTTGTTTGACCGCTCGCGTTGCATGACACCCATTTCAGACTTTCGTTCTTTTTTTTTTCTAAAAAATATATACCAATATAAGAATTAAAAGATAGCTTTCTTTGTTTACTCTTTAATATCTATCTAGTTGCTCACGTCGCATTAACATCCACATCCACTTTTAAATAACTATAAAAAAATATTAAAAATTTATAAATGATCAAAAACTGAAAAAAATAAAAGATAAAAAAAAAGGAATTTATTTCAAGTGTTTGTCCGGCCACTCGCATCGCGTGACACCAATTTTAAAATAATTCAAAATACGAAAAACATAAATAAAAAGGTTTTCAAAAATATCAAAAAAATTCAAATCATTTTCCAAATAGTTTTTGTAAAAGAACTATGTAACCTTAATTCTTCATTGTAAATGGAGATATGTAGGAGCGAAGATTAATACTTGTCGAGCCCAAAAAAATATTTTTGTTTCTTTTGTACATCCTTTTATTGTTACTTTTGGGAAAAATTAAATATTTTGAAAACAACATAACTTTTGCACATTTAATTAAAGGTACCGTCTTAGGACGGGCGTTCTGGAGTGTTAATATCTTGCACACACATAACTGACTCTCGGACCCAAAATATGGTTTTTTTCGCAGACCTTGTTTTATCTTTTTTGGTTTTTCCTTAGTTTTCTAAAATAGACTATGGTGGTGACTCCAAACTCTGTTTTTACAAATTTTATTTTTTGTTCGTCGTCCCGTCGCGATTTCAGTTGCAACACATGTAAATAATAATTAAAATAAAAAGTAAATTTCTCTCTCTTCATCACGTGTCAATTTTTGGTTTTTTTTTTAAAATTTTTTGAATTTTTTTTGAATTTTTTTTGAATTTTTTTTTGAATTTTTTTTTGAATTTTTTACACTTGTCACTTCACAGTTGTACCACGTGTCAAAATGACTCAATTTGGTCGCTATATTTGTTTTTAGTTTCAATTTAGTCCAAACTTTTGTAAAAATGAAGCAATATTGTTCCTCCTTAAATTGACACTCAATTTAATTTTTTGTATACAACTTATGATGATATTCTTAATAAAATTGACATTTTTATTAAATATTTGTAGAAATATTTTTAAACAATTTTTTTTTTAGTTTTATTATTAAACAAAGTTAAACCCCAAACTTAATTTCAAAAATTAACAATTTTGTCATCATATATAATGGCATCAAGTATATCATATTATACAAACTTAATGAAGATTAAAAATCAAATAACTTGTTACACATAAGTTTAGGAAATAAATTTCAAGTTCAAAACAAAACCAAAGTCTAATGTTTTGTATAGAATTTAAAATTAATTTAAAATATTTATAGAAATATTTAATAAAAACGTTAATTTTAGTAAGGATATCACCATAAGATTTATAAAAATGTAAATTAAGTGTCAATTTAAGGAGGGACAATATTATTTCATTTTTAAAAAAAAATAGAACTAAATTGAAACTAAAAACAAATATAGGAACCAAATTGAGTTTTGACACATGACACAACAGTGAAGTGACACGTGTAAAAAAATCAAAAAATTCAAAAAACATTCAAAAAAAATTCAAAAAAACTAGAAATTGACACGTGGCGTTGAATTCAACACCGTTTGGTAAAACTAACGATAAGGACTAACTTGAATCATTTTTAAGAAAATGAGGACCAAATTGAGACAACAAAAAATTTGAGAACCAAAGTGATATTACTTAACAAATAGAGGGACCAAAAGAGTAATTTAACCTTATTTTAACTAAAAGTCTCTGGGATGATTTCTTCTCTTGTGTTTGGTTATTTAGAATTTTTTAAATTTCAAGACATTCAAATACATTAAATTTGAATTGATTTTATTTCAACTTTTTTTTATATTTTTCAATGTATCGTTTACATAAGACAATTCTTAGTGAATTTTATTTTTCTTGTTTAGATAAAGTATTTCAATTATCACCAAAACCAAAAATTATTTACATATTAAATAAATATTAAAATTAAAAAAAAATATCAATATTGATTATATTTTATAGTCGAACAAATAAAGTGTTGTTATTTGATGGAAGAGAAAGAATAATTTAAACATGAACCAAAATTTATCATACTATGGTGTAATTGTTATTATTGGAAGTTTCACATTAATTAAAGAAAATTCTAATTTATAGTATATAAGTGTGTGCAATTTATTAGTCAATTTTGTGTGTTAGATTTAAAATATAATTCTTAACATGATATCAAAATCATGAGTTAAAGTATATCTTAACGAAATTTGTTTTTAGTTGGGTATGTTGTCCCACGTGCTAACGAATCGCTCATTAATCTATAGTCTCACAGTCAATATATATATATATATATATATATATATATATATATATATATATATATATATATATATATATATATATATAGAGAGAGAGAGAGAGAGAGAGAGAGAGATGGCAAAAATATTCGTATCCGTGAGTATTTACAAATTAAATTCGTAACAGATAGTTGGTACCGGCGGGTAGCTGGTATTTTAATACCTGTATATAAATGGGTCGGGTGTAGGTATCATACTATCCGTACCCGTGGGTACCCATTCCCCGTAAAAAAATTAAAATTAAAATTATGTTTTATTAAGTTAAATTTAATTAAAATTAAATTTAATTTAATTAAAATTTAATTTAATTTATATTTAATTTTACATTTTTTTGTAATTTTATTTAAATTTAATTGCAAATATTTATAAAATATATTTTTTAAATGTTTGTAGGTATCTATGGGTATTTGCAGGTTTTAAAATACCTGCGAGTATTTTTTAACGGGTACCCATGCGGGTAGCGAGGCGGGTAGCGGACAGATTTTTTTTTTGTTGCAGGTCGGGTTACATGTAGACACTATTTGTGCCCGACCCAACTCGTTGTCATCCTTATATATATGTTTCAATGTGAGGGGGTGAGTACGACGGTCCACATGAATTAGAGATGGTCAATTTAAAATATATAATTAGATGCAAACATTACTTTATATGTCAGTTTTATAAGGTCGATCGAGATAGACTTAAAATCAACTTCATACCAATTTCTTTTCTCAACTTTAACTATTATATATTTTGACTTCATTTATTTTATCAATCTCATCCTCTTTGTGTTTATATAGATGTTTCATATAAACACACGGTAAATGTAGTATAATTTATTCCTACACGCAATGGCACACCTAAGTGTACATGAGGGTGGCCAAGCGCACTCCTGAATTTTTTAAATTATTACGAAATATCTGGAAAAAAAATTATTTTGCCCCTCCTAATTCTTTATTTGAACTTTTAAAAGCTATTAGATTGAATCTTAAATAATTTCTAATTATCCTCACTTACTTAAAATTTTAGATCTGCGAGTGGCTACATTATCCAACCATGTAAAGACGTTTTTCTTATAATAAAAAACACTTTAAAACCTTATAACAAAGTGAGTGTTTTTATTTTTTTAAATTGTGTTAAAATTGTTATTGCCATATAATGGACTATAATGTAACAATGACACTTTAAAATTAGATATCTATAACTTTCATATAAATGAATAACATTACTACTATAACATGAAAGTTAGTTAAATTGTAATATAAAATAGAGCGGTGAAAATAAAAAGGCTTAAATACCTTTTTTGTCCTCATTTTTGTAGTGTTTGTTGCGGATGATTCTCATTTTGACATAATGTTTAAAATGGTCTTTATTTTTATCGAATGTTTAAAATGGTCCTCATTTTCGTAATTCGTGTTTTATTTGGTCTTTTTCTGTAACGCCGTTTAAATCATTAACGGAACATTGTACATGTGACACAGTTTGTATTAGGGTGTGTTACGTGTACTGTACATATGGCTAATTAACGTTAATTTTTCAATTTAGGAGAAATTTTACAATTAGAGAAATTTCTTCATCTTCGTCTTTCTTGAGCTCGGATTTGCAGAGGAAGCAATTAATACTTGTCATTTCATCATTGGATTGCAGTTGCAGCTTAGGATGAAATTACAGATTAGGAGGAGGCCATGATAGCAGCTACAAACGTCTTAGTTATTTTTTGGAATTTCTGATGTAGAATTCATTATTGATGTACTGCATTTTGACTTTCCTTAAACTTCGTTCAATTTCACTTTTGCCAAACATTGATGTAGTGCATTTTGATGAGGATGAATTAATGTTATGAATTTA
>Ga0209589_1001929_pt1 | contig 35162 bp, 19 predicted proteins | sample CowpeawhiteBW_FD_187525 | JGI IMG/M metagenome (GOLD analysis project Ga0209589, IMG submission 187525) | Root nodule microbial communities of legume samples collected from California USA - Cow pea white BW (SPAdes) (version 2) | ecosystem: Host-associated > Plants > Roots > Nodule | place: USA...
ATATATTATTTTCGGTTAAAGTTTTACTATTTTAATTTAAATTATTTTTTAAACTTTTAAATTTATTTATTTTATTGATATTATTATAATTCTTTTATTTGTATATTTAATGTGTATAATATTTTATATTTTATTTAAAATTTAAATATTTAATTTTAATCAAATTTTAATTTTTTTTCAATTATATATTTTTTATATTTTTAAATTTAAATTTATTTTTATATAATTTATTCAAAATTTAATAAAAATTAAAAAAAATCATATTTAAAATAAGATATAATATATATATATATATATATATATATATATATTTTTTTTTTTTTTTTTTTTTTTCTTCTTTTTTTTAATTTAAAGTTTTATGATTTTAAAATCAATTTAAATATTAAATAAAATTAATTGAAGCAGAATAAATTTTTAATTTTTCAGTTTTTTTTATTTAAATTTTAATATTATTTAAATTTTACTTATTTTTATATTTATATTTTTTTTTCAGTATATTAAATAAAAATAAAAATAAATATATATAGATATTAATATTTATAAAAAGATATATTAAGAAATATGAAAACATAAAAAATAAATAAAATAATAAATAATAAACTAAAAAAAGAATTAAAAGTTATAAAACATAAATTTTAAAAAGAATTAAAAATATTTAAAATTAAATTAAATTTTTGACTTTCGATAATGTTTTTTGACTTTCGGAAGTCAACTTTTGGTGATAATTTTTGACTTCAGAAAGTGGACTTCTGGTGATACATTTTGACTTCCGGAAGTTGACTTCCGGTGATACATTTTGACTTTCGAAAGTTGACTTATGGTGATACATTTTGACTTCCGGAAGTCGACTTCCGGTGATACATTTTGACTTCCGGAAGTCGACTTCTGGTGATACATTTTGACTTCCGAAAGTTGACTTACGATGATACATTTTGACTTCCGGAAGTCGACATCCGGTGATACATTTTGACTTTCGAAAGTCGACTTTCGGTGAATTATTTTGACTTTCGAAAGTCGACTTTTGGTGAATTATTTTGACTTCCGGAAGTCATATATTTCGACTTCCGAAGACATAATTTTGGAGGTGTAGTGTCCGTGGGTTTCCTTAAATAGTCAAATGGTATTTTGGGAATTTGAAGAAAATTCGGAGGTGTAGAAAAAAATTTTGAGGTGCAGGAAGAAAGCACTTTGGAGAGCAACAATGCCAGCCCAACCCTCGATTATAGTCTCGTGGGTGTTTCTTTCTGCACCCATTAGCTTCCACATGCACCTCCATAGCTGGTGTCTAAAATACCAAAATATCCCTCATCATTCTGCAACATACATATCTTCGAGCACTTGCAACTGACACAAATGGCTTCTTACGGTTCTTTCTTTGGAGAATTTCGTAGTTATTTTTTTTATAAAAAAAAAATTAATTATGTAATACGAAATACAATATTAATTGTGTAATGAGATATAAGTTTTTTTAGTTACAGATTGCATAATCTGGGAGGTTTCTTGATTGATCCAGACAAAACTTTAAATTAAAGGGCAAAATAGAGATTTTATTATTTAATTGTATGTAGAAAAAAACTATAGGGTGTAAAGCAAAATGGCCTAACATCGGTTTATAGTCCAATAAATTTAACGGGCCGTATAGTAATATCAGCATAGTTACTAATGGCCCAAAAGGCTGGTAACGAAGTAGTTGAATGGCAAAAAAAAGAAAACGGTGAAACGATGTCGTATAGCAATCAGAATAGGATTTAAACCCTTCTAGTTAAACTTTTAAACCCTTTAGCATTTTCCATCTTCAGCGATTTCGAAATCCGAATCAATGGCTTCTTCTCTCGTTCGAACGCTTCAAAGAGTTTGTACATTGAAACGGAACCCGAGACCGTTAACCGCACTCGCCGCCACCGCGCGTTTTGAAGCCAGAACCTACGGCGCGGAACCAGAACCACTGACCAAATCGCCCTTCGACTCCAACATCATTCGGATACTCCGAAACGAAATCGAGTACCAACAGGAATACGCGCCACCACACCAGGTTAACAAATTTCCAAGTAACCATAAACTAATTTTATTCCATTCTATCCGTTTAATGAATCGATGTTTTTTCGTTACAATTAATGTTTTTAATTCTTGTAATGTTTGCAGCCTGATACTAAATTCAATTCGTTTACGGTTGAAGAGAGACGTGGCGAGCAAGTGGTTACCATTAAAGGGAAGTTTGGGGAATGTGAGGATATTAGAATTGAGGCGACGATGTTTGATGGGTGCGAACATGTTCCTGCGTATGGGGACGATAGTTCTGGAGTGAATGTGCGTCTTCACCTTAGTTTAATTGTGGATATATCGAAGGGGGAAGGTGAAAATGAGTTAGAATTCGTGTGTTCAGCATGGCCTGACTCTTTGAATGTTGAGAAAGTTTTCTTGTTAAGGCGCGGTCGAATGGCGGCTAGACCTTACATTGGACCTGATTTCAGGTTTGGAAAATGGCATTTACCATTTTGTTTTTGTTCATTAGTTCATTGGTCACAGGGTTCATGTTTACCAAGGTTTTAAATTGCGGTCGCGGTTGTGGTTTCGCCGTGATCAGTGCGATATTGTAGGAAGTTGCTGACGAATTTGGCTGATGCAGTTGATGACTCCAATAGATGTGGAGTTGCAGCTGGAATTGCGGTTGCTGAATGACTTTTAAAACCTTGTTTTTTACATTTAGATGGTCCTAAGTTGTCTGTCGTGATTATGATTTTGTCGCGATGCTTGATATTGTTGAAAATTGTGGACAAATAAGGCAACAGATGAGGTGTTGTAATATGATTGCTGAGACCCCAAAAGCCTTGACATTGCGGCTGTGTACCTTTTTTAAATCCTTGGTTGGTGATGCCAGTTTGAATTGTTGAGGAAAAATTGTGTGAAAGAGCTATATGTTTTGAAGTTATTTGTTAACTTGATGTTGGTTTGCTTGTGTTTCTTATGTGTTCAATTTTTCTTGTTTCAGGGACCTGAGTGCTAAGGTTCAAGAGAAGTTTTACGAGTACTTGGACGAAAGGGGAGTGAATGATGAGCTTGCGGTTTTCTTGCATGAATATATGATGAACAAGGATAGGATTGAGCTTCTCCGGTGGATGGATAGTCTCAAATCTTTTGTGGATAGATAGATAGGTAAGATTGGCATTTTTCAGCTAGTAATTGTTGTGATTATTAAGTTTTGACATTGGCATTTGGTATCAATTTATTTATTTGATTCAAATGCATTAAGAATGTTTCACATTGGGAGGCAAAGGTAGGGAATAATGGTGGTTCTGTTTCCTTTTGTGGTTATATGATGAATCAACGATGACCAAATAAAGATCGAGAGTTGAACTTCAAGGGTGGATGACTTGTTCAAGTCTTTTGAAAAGTAGATTGGTAAATCTAGGGAACTAATAGTTTAACTCTGTAAAATTTCGTTTGATTTGTAGTGTTTGCATAATTTTCCTTATTTTCTAAATCATGCAAGACAACCTTATGCAATATTGACCAGCAATATGAGTCTTATATGTTCATTGTGTTTTTTTATTCATTTTTTTGGAGATTTTAGTGGAAGAAATTTAGAAAATTATCAGAGCATTTAGTAACAGATTAAATCGTTAAATTGTATTTTAAGATGAGCGGTGGTTGTACCGGTGATGCTTAATACACTGTTAATTGATGTCACAGGTAGAGCTTTCATTGGATATGATTTTATGAGTATGATAAGATCTAAACTTAATGTTTGCTATCCTCAGAAGTGTTAACCAAGTGGTTTTGTCTATTTCGTATTGCGCTTCGCATTTATGTTCGGAATTCATAATCTGTTTTCCATTTTTGCTGTGCTTTGTTTGATGATAGACTGATGGTCACAAGATGACATATCTTTTAGGTTTTACACATTTGTGTATTTGTGCACATGTGGGGCCTAATGCTTTTCTTAGTTTGCTAATTTGTGGAATGAAGGATGATTTATTGGTGGAATTGTATTTGCTTCATGTCTTAGGCTATGATTTTCATATCTAAAACGGTGAGAACGTCTATTGTTAGATGTGAATCGTGGTCTGAAGCTGAATCATTTCGTATGTTGGAGTGTGGTTTAACCCAAGTTTTCATGAATGAGATTTGTCTACATTTTATATAGCGCTTTCCATATACGACGCTATTAGAAAAAGAAAGCAGATAGCGCTTGTTTTAAAGCAAGTTTTACGTTGGTATATGTATTATTTTTTGACAATAGTTTAAGCATAGCACTTATCAGAGAAAACATATTAGTGCTTAAACTTGGATAATGCTTTTCTAAAGCGCTTCTTAAGACTATTTTCTTTTAAAGCTTTTTTTTTATCTCGGAAGCACTGTCTTGAATGTGTTATCTGAATGCATCTGTTGTATTGCTTTTCCTTCTCTTTTACATCTTCTTTATCATCTGGTAACCAGGGAAGGTTCATCAACTTCATTATCTTCATTTTCGCAATCAAGTATTGATTCTTTAGCTTTTACTGCTCGGGATGAGCACATTCAAGGAAAGCTACGTTAAAGAAAAGGGAAAGAAATTCTCGTTTTATTTTCGGCCCACTTATTTAATTAACTTCTTTGGCTATAAAAGCCATTTCTTAAGTTTGTTTTCATACAAACTTTGTAGAAAACCAGAAGGAATTTTGAGAGAGAACCCCGTGTGTGATAGAGTAAATCTTCTGAGGGAAAATTAAGAGTTTAACCAAAATCAAGTCAGGTTCTCTCTCTCTCTCTCGCTAACTTCCATGTTTTGGTTTTTACAAAGATATATAAAAATAACTTGAGAAATTGGCTTTTTAATGATGCTAATCAAATGAGTGGGCCTAAAATAAAGGAAACTTTATTAATTTCATTATTTTCTCTTCTCCACGAAAGGACATCACATCTCACACGATGAGTTGTGCTTTGTATGATGAACTCACGAAAGCATAGCCCAAGATATATTCTATCAAGATTATCTTTCTCAGAGTGTGTAAAATTTACAGTGTGCTTTGTATGAAAGATGCTTTACTGTATTTATTTACTATGGAAAATGCAGAGCATTTTCACCATACACGCCTTTTGCCTTGTTGTTTGGACCCATTCTAAGCAAATATGAAACAATAAATGGTTAAATGACCAATTTAATCCTTAAATGTGCAAGACATTGTCAATTTAGCCCTTGAAAGAATGAAATCCTTATTTTAGTCCTTGAATATATAAAAAGTCTTTGAATTATTTTATCATTAAGCTATTATATCAGGTATCAATTTGAATTCTACATATTCAGCGGCTAAATTAGATTTCACTTTTTCTTTCAAAAACTACATATATACTGTCTTACTCTTACACATTCAATGCTTTACCCAACAAATGATGAAACACCAATGTTGGGAGAAATTTGACAGACCATTTGAACAATCCACCTTCACCGTAACCTGTAATAAAATTCATCAGTTTCTTTCCTTCTCTTTTAAACCAGACACATACTTCTCATTCATTTATTCTTTCTTTTTTTCCTCTTTCATTTAACCAAACAACTTGAACTTTTTCCTTATTTTTCGTCCATTTTTCTTCCCATTTCCTTTTCTTTCTTTCTTTTTTTTTTCAACCAAAGAAAGTTTTAGATTGGTGTTTGATTAGGCAAAGGAGTTTGAAGCATATTGATGAGAAAAAACAGCCAATCCATTTAGATTGCTATTTTTTAGCTTTTATTTTCTGGGAATCTTTTTATGTCATTACGGTTTTGTGCGATCAGAACATGAATACTGAACTTCAAAAATTCTGTTATAAGTGAAAACCAAAATGTGACACATAAAGAAAAAATTACATGGAAGGTGAAGAAGTGACTTCATTCCGCATTGTTTACTGAGCAGTGAAACTAAAACTCTCTTAACTAGGGTTTATTATTATTATTACTATTATTATTATTATTATTATTATTATTATTATGCTCTTTGTAGAACTTAGTTTTTTTTTCTTTTTCTGAAATTGAAAATTACTATTTTGAAAAACTGAAGAAATTTTAAAAGTTAGAAGAATAAAACATTTTCCTTCTGTAGCAAATCAAAGTTGAAATTCCTTTATTTGACACAAAACATATTTATTGAAATTTGATTTTGCATCAGTTAATTTCAATCATTAGCTCATCAACATGATTACACGCATGCTCGATTTTGAAGTCCTTATCAACAAGAAATTATAAATAAATGCCCACTTCCAAATAATCGTAGCATCTATAATGTATTTAGGTTTTAAATATATTACTGATTCAAACTTTTGTAAACTTTATTAAGTTTGGTTTTATTTTTTTGGAAATGTTCAAAATTATCTTAAATTTTTTAAATTGTGATCGATTTGGTTTTTTTTTACGTTCAATTCATAGTTTTTTATTTTTTTCTATTTTTTAATTTTTAAATTAAAAAAATTCTACTTGTCAAGTTAGCATTGTGGCATTGTGTGTCATATGTCAAGGGAGTATCATTGTCACATGTTAAGTTAGTATCATTGTCACGTGTTAGTGTCTCGTGTCTTATATTCAATTTAGTCTTAGTTTCGTTAATTTTGTTTAATTTAGTATGAATTTTTATTAATCTTTATATAAATGTTAAACTAAAATTTTTATTAAAATTTAAATTTATATTGAATATTTCTTTCTATACCTACCTGACCCGGGCCCAATAAGGCCTAATGAGTCTCATGATTCTCAAATCCACCTATTAGAGAAGATATCCATGTATTAATAACAATAACGATAATCTTACACCTTATTATTATTATTATTATTATTATTATTATTATACTTATTTGAGGTAGCGCTTATGTTGTTAATATTATCGTATGGGTCCAAGGTCCAGGGAGGCCTTATAAATACACATAATATCTCCATGAAACACTCACTCTGAAATCTATCATTCACAATCATTTTCTCTAAACAGATTACTCAAAATCCTCAATGAACCCCATGTCACCTCCAATATTTCCCCTATCAATTTGGTGGGACAACAAAAAGGTTCTCACTTTTAGTTAGAGAAAATTCTTCTTGCCTTCTTAGACTTCAGGTTTGAATGTCTGGAAACCTGGTGCATCGTATATATAGTAAGATAGACAGACCCCTCATAAAAACTACCTTTCTTCGAAGCTCGACATGTCCACTTCTCATAGTCCCGTAGACAAAGATTCCTTACTCTCTTACTGACTTGAGCATCGGAGAGGCTTTTGCAGGTGGATCTTCCCCTTTGTCCCAGCACTCGAGAATATTAAACCCAACCAAGATCCATCGGCCATCGAGATCTTACAACTTTACAAAGGTCCACACTCCAAGTTCTGATAAGAGCACTTTAGTTATTTTTAAACCAACCATAATTATATTATTGGAAAGAAATTATTATATTTATGTTTGATGTTGGCTACATGTAAAAAATATGTTTAGAGTTGGTTTAAAAATAATAAAGAATTTTCCTTCCAATTTCAAAAATAATGATGAGTTTTCCTTCCTAGTTGAAAAATAATGAAAAAATTTTGCTTCTAATTTTAAACTAACCTAACCCTATTTGTCTACTTGTAGCGAAAATCAAACATAAATCTAATAATTTTCTTTCAAAATTCTAGTTAGGTTTGGTATAAAAATAATGAAAGAAATATTTAACATACATGTGAATTTTAATAAAATCGTGTATAACATTTCTATAAAAATTAAATTTGGTCAATTTGGAGAGGCACAAAAGTTGGGACTGAATTAAACAAAATTAAGACTAAATTGAATAAAATTAGCAAAAATTGGAACTAAATTGAATATAAGACATAAGACACGGACATATGTCAATGATATTGCTTTGACACATGATACTGAATAACTTTTTTTTAAATTAAAAAAATTAAAAATCATGAAGCGACATGTGACCATCATCTTTCATCTTCCGTTAATGATTTAAACTACTTTTAAAAGAAATTAAATTAACCATATTTTATAAAAATTAAGAACTTTTTAAACATTTAAAAAAATAGGACCAAGTTGAATGAAATGTACAAAGATACCTTTACAACTATAAGTGAATTGCAAGAACACTGAAGAAAAAAAACTAACAAACACAACGTGTCGATTGAAGAGTAGCATAGTGATCGGTGACTAATGGTTTTCTCAATTATGGAAGTTGTTTATGAGTTGGACTCTTGCGTTGAAAACCCAAATGTCAACCTTATGAACCATACAATCATTCCAAGTCTAAATGGGAGACCATGGAGAATGCCTTTTCAGAAGTCAACATGAGAGTCAGAAGTGCGTCTTTATTCAAATAATATGCACTGTAAAGTTATTGTCTTTGAATATAAAAGAGAGAAAAATTAATTATTATTGATTGAATACTTAAGAGAAAAAAAAAGGGTTGAATCCAACAAGTAAATAAGATCAACAGAAAGATTTAAAATCTTCAAGCTATTATCTAAGGTTTTCTGGGACAACGATAAGTTATAAGAAAAGTTTAACATACTATTGAAAGGGTTGATATCTTACTAACACGAGATCAATTGTGAGCTAATACATAGATGTGAAATTTTGACAAAATGTATTCTAATGTATCTCTGCTATGTTATAGGTGGAATCAATTTTTAGAGTGTATATATGATGAACACAAATGCGTAACAGAAAAGATTTAGGACCTGATATAGGACAATGATTATCATAGGTAAATATGAGATTTACACTATATATTCTTATAATTTTAATAATAACGTCATTTTCATTACATAACATATCTTTTTTTTTTTAGTATATAAAAATATATAAACCGTTTTTATTACATATTTATTATGTTTTGGTTTTATTTTATTTATTATCCATTATTTATGAAATCCAAGTATATGGTTAGCAGTGGTGGATCTTGACCAAAATTTATGTGGAAGCCAAAATTACATACTTAAAATTTACATATTTAACATTACTGTCACTCGTTCAATGAAAATGAATAAACTACATTATCTAACACATTGTCCATCATTTTTTTTATATTCTTAAACTTATCAAATAGTTCAATCATAACTAAATTTTTTGAGCTTTTTTTTTTCTTCAATATAAATAATCATATTATCTGCAAAATATTAATTTCCCATTTTTTTATGTGCACATATCGATTCAAAATTCGCATTTCATTTTATTGTTATGCGATAAGCAACCATATTGTCATGTTTTGGTCTTCACTCATCTTTTTATCAATTCTAAAAAATGAATTTATTCTTTTGTTTTTCATCAATATACCTATTTAAAAAATAAGTTTAAGACTAAAAAAATAATTTATCATAATATAATCAATAATTGAGAGACATAATTACTAATAAAAATTATGATAATCAATTCACTACCAAGTGAGATAGGAGATTATTTTTTTCTTTTGTGATAACGTAACAAAAAGAAATTAGGTTAGGGTAAGAGATAAATACAACATGTGAAAAATTAAAAAGACAATGAAAATAAAAAAATAAAAAGTATCTTAATTGTTATGAAATAAAGCAAATAACAGAGAGAATAATAGATAATAAAGAAAAGAAGAAACAATAGAGTATAGAGAATGAAAGAATAGGTAGCAATTCATTTGTGTATTATCATTGATAGGAGAGTCTTATTTATAGATACAACATGTAATCCATAAAAGGAACAAATCAACAACTTAGTTAATAAAATATTTACATAAATAGTAATGAATCATATGACTATCAATCATATGAATAAATGTATCAAGTCAATAGACAATCATTAATTCAAGACATTAATAATTTTGTTTTTTTATTATATTTAATTTTATATATTATTATTTATTAACATTAAATGTTATTACTTATAAAAGAAATAAAAAATATCTAATTTTATTTTCATTAACTTTTCAATATACTATTATTTAATTTAAAAATATACATATAATTTAAAAATTTAAAAACATAAATAGTTTAACAAATTTTAAATATATATAATTTAAAAAAAATTAAAAAGGTTAAAAAAAATTGAAAAAGTTGAGGGTGCCGTGACCCCCACCTGACTGATGGTTAGTATTTCTATCATATATTATTTTTGCGATTCATGTTTATATTTCTTAATTGATATTTGTGGTTGTATTGTAATTGAAATAATTTATTTATTTATTAATGTTATCAAGTGGGAGAATGTTGTATTTATAAAATTTATAATATAAATTATTATTCTCTATTTTGTTATTATTATGGATTAATATTAATTAATAAATTGAATTATTTAGTTTTAATTATATTTATTAATTTTATGAATAATACATTATATTTTGGTTTTTAATAAATGATTGTGGTGGGGTGGATTGTTTAGTAATGAACTTGAATATTTAATTACTTATTGAAAGATCTCTAGCGGTAAGATAATAAAAACTGATAGTTCATTAATCGATTACGTAAAAAATACATTTGTGAGATTATGAGATACATTCTAAAATAACCTATCAAAATTCCAACGATATCGTCTCACATACACACTTCTAGACATATGAATTTTTCGTTGATTCGAGATATAACAATTCTTTTAAACTCATATCAAGAAATTGTACTTAGTATCTTTATTTTATTTCCTATCGGTTAAAACTCCATTAACGCTAAATATAATCTAACTAATTTTTTTTATAGTAATAATTGAATATTGTTTATAATTTCTTGTAGTATACGTGAACGGTGCACACGATAACCCAGTGTTCCCATTCAATTGGTCAGACATTTAATTAAAAAAAAAAAGAAGAAGAAGTTGTGACTAACAGATAATATGGCGTAAATCATGCAAAGCTTTTTACAATAAGTGTCTATGTGCTTTCTTAAATTAATTATTGAAATTCAAAGTTCAAATACACCAATCAAATGTGAAAGTACGACAAAATTTTAAATACAGTGTACCAGCTGTTACAAAATTGTTAGGTTTTAATCACTGCTTTCACGTTCAAACTGTGGATACTTCCACATTGTTCCTGATATGAATATATAATTAAAATATGTAAGAGTTTTGTCCATCATACAAAGCCGAATAAAGGGTAACATATAAAAGGGTTTAAAGTGTATAATGATTTTATACTATAGGATTCCCATTTATTTATTTACTCAAGGTCTTCAAATAAAGTATATAATATTTTCAAGAAATATCTTACATTTAGATGTTTAATCATTTATACGAGAAATTCTGCTTAAGATCTTATAGTATTAATTACATAAACTATGATATAAATGTAAATCTCAGTTTCCAAATTGGTGCTGTAATATTAACATTCAATTAAAATATACTTTTTTTAAAATGATATTAAAATCTTTTTTAATCAAGTTCATTAAGTCTCGTGTTATCCGTTGTTGAAGTTTTTTAGTTTCATGTTTAGTTGTTTGATATATTAAAATATATGGTTAAATATGTTTTTTCACCTCAATTTTCGGTAAAAATTGGAATCAGTCTCTCTTCAAAATTTTGGTCTAATTTAGTCTCTTAATTTTAGAACTATGTAGACTTAGTCCTTGAACCAAATTTTTAAATTTATTTAACGTTTTAAACGCGTTTCATGATAACATTTAAATTGTTTACATCATTTGACATATTTTGTATTGAATATTAGCTACAAAACTATTATGAAACGTTAAATAAAATTAATAAAATTTGGTTAAAAAGACTAATCCACACAATTTTAAAATTAGAAGATTAAATTTAATCAAAGTTTCGAAAATGACCAATTTTAATTTTCATTGAAAGTTATAAGATAAAAATATATTTAACCCTAATATATATATATATATTATCGAGAAATATTGTTTGTTAATTTTCGTTAGAGAAAGATAATTAAGCTCATACTCTCTTTTATCTTTCCTCTTACATCTATTAAATAAATTTTATTTCCTTAAATTAGTCGTAGAGAGAACCTAAAACATTTCTACCCCTCTCCTTCCATTTTTTTAATACATTTATACAAGATGCTCAATCTTTAAAATGAAAAGTATATTAAAAATATAACTTTAATCAGAATATTGGTATTTTTCAAAAGATTTGTTAAGGAGAGATTACATAAATTTAAATTAATAAAAAATTGACTAACTTAATGTTTAATATTATTATTTTTTTAACTTGAATCGACATTTGAAGTATTTGGAAGTAAATGCAATGTTAAATTTATAAGATTAAGTTAGAAGTTATAGAATGGTGAGAAAAGTGGATGGAATGAGACGGCATGTGTTGATGACAAAGAGCCACGTTCGGTATTATTATTTAAAACGAAAAGGTTTGTCGTTTGTGAGATTGGGGTGGGCATAGATGTCACAATTGTTTAAAATATAAAACACACGAATCTTTCCTAGATTTGAGACCACTCTTGATGAAAGAGACCTAGTACATGAAAGCCATGAAGGACAAAAATGCCTTCGTATGCTAAAACCAATATAATACACAAACTCTTATTCTTCTCTTCTATAAATATTTTATCCATTTCCCAAACCACCACTTCTTTCTTTCATTCACCCACGGGAAAATAATTATTAGACTATTAAATTTTGACAACTTTCTCTTATAATCTTATGTGTCATTTTTTAAATATTTTTTCAATTTTCCTCTTTTTATCCTTAATATTCAAAAATCACTTAAAAAATGACATCTCATATTATAAAAAAAAGTTGTCAAAATTTAGTAGTCAAAATAGCATTATCATCCTATTCATGCATTTCTTTATCTACCCACTTTCTCTTTGGTTCTTTCATTGCCTTTCTAATTCTTTATATGTAGGAATCTTGTATTCTTCTATCCCGTGATCAAGAATAACTAACACTGTTAAAACATTTTCTTTATACTCAATTCTTTACTTATTCATATTCGGCTCATCATTAAAAACAACACATTTTCAGTCATATTTGACAGCTATAGTAGTTTTAAGATTAATTTTACAAACGTTGTCAACTTTTTTGCAATTTTTAATGTCGGCCCTTGTAAGTATCATTCAGTGTATAAACTAATGAATGTCACCGTCCTCTTTTTTCTAATTCTTTTTACACTGATTTTGTTTGTTTTTATTGATACCTGAAACATGTAATCGGACCATATATAATAATCACATTTATTAATTCATTCGTAGATCTTATTCACCTACCATGAAATATAAACTAATTATATAAGATTATTTTATATTAATATACAATTATTTAATTCAAATTAATCGTATTAACTTAGATAAAGATAAATATAAAAAATAAATAAAATTAGTAATAACTAAGTCTATTGACCTTATTTATTTTTAATACTTATTTCAATGGACTAAGTTGACAACAACTTAAACTAACACAAATATCTTCATTAATAAAAAAAAATTAATGTCAACTTATAATTAAGTAGGACAAATAACTTTATTTATTGAAAAGTTAATACCAGTTTAACACAGGCTAAATTGACTCCACTAATACAAAATTCATTTTCAAAATTGCTTTACAAACCAAACTTTTATAGTAACATGGTAGTATTTTTGAAATTTTAGAATGATTTAGGCTTCAGATCTAAGATAACCAAAGTCATAGTCTTGACGTTGGAGTATTCGAAGCCATATAAAATAATGCTAATTTTTTTCATTATAACAAAATCAACTCTTCCATAGTTTTTAACATTTTTAATCTTCAATTTTGTCATACTTTTGTTGAGAAATACATTTTGGGTTAGACTAATTTAATTATACCACTAATTTCCATTTTTTGTGTCTAATTTTATGACAAGAAGCTTTGTTCCAAAACCCAAATAAGTTAACAATCCTAAGTAGCACTAGTGCAGTAAGGACTTTTGATCCCGGTTGTTTTTGATATTCTGCCCCGGTTCCATAACCGAGACATATTGGAGTGAGGCAAAAAATGGTGGTTTTTTGCCTCGGGTGTCAACCGAAGCCATAGGGGGTACTTTTCTGCTTCGGTTCTCTGAGGACCCGAAGCCATAGGGGTACTTCGTTCACACCACCATTAGCACTGCTGCGCTCGTCCTCGTCACCGAGATCGTCGGCAAACGCTGTCGCGGCCAGACCTTCACCAGCACTGAACGAGCAACCCACTGCGACGCTCAGACCCATGCTACCACTGCACGGTCTGAATACGACAACGACAAACCACCATGAACCAGTAGAGCCAAGAGATCTAGAGATCCAGCACCTCCACCGCCGTTCGAAGCAGAACTTCAAGCCACTATTGCGGGCAACCCTACCACTGTGCCGCCATCACCACCGCAGACAAAGGAAGAAAGTGACCACCAAATCACGCCTTTGTCGTGAGCCGCGAGCACGCCTCCTTCGCCAATGACGAACCAAACACCACCGCACGAGAAAACGAAGACGAGAATGCCTCCACCGCGCACAAAGTGTTCGCTCAGGGACGAAGGTGAACAGTGCGAAGTCGCGAATTTGGGAACCTAAATAGGGCATATGGCCTCGGTTCAATTAATAACCGAGGCCTAAAGTCCCTTTATGGCCTCGGTCAATAAAGACCTAAAGCCAAATGTGACGGCGCTGGTGACATTTTTAAAATTAGGGTTACTGGGCTGCCTTATAGGCTTCGGTTCTTTTGCAACCGAGGCCTAAAACCTCTTACTGCACTGGTTTTGCACACACCCGAGGTAATATAGTTGGACGAAATTGCAAAAATGCCACCGCCTCCTTATAGGCTTCGGTTCCGCTATAACCGAGGCCTATAAGGCGAAGTAAAATGTCAAATCTGCACTAGTGTAGCAAGAAGAAGATAGAAAATATGCAATGATGGAGGAGACAGAGGTTGCCAGGCGACACACAAAAGTCGTCGGGCGCCACAAGCACTTCTAATTATACAAAAAGCCAATGACGGATGGCCAACACTAGCACCAGGTAGCGTCGAGCAACCAATATTAGCATAGGGCGCCAACCTCAATTGAAGGGCACATTGGGCGCCAACCTCAATTGAAGGGCACATTGGGCGCCATATGAATAGACCCATTTTTTCTCTTCTTTAGATGCTTATGCCCGACGATGGACAGTTCACGCCGGGCACCACTTTTTCTAACGTGGCAAGATAGCCTTATATCTTCTTGTTTTCTTAAGGGAAAGTTATCTTGGAACGTTTGGAATGCGAAAAAATTCTTTGGAGAGCTTGGAGGTCTGCTAGAGCTTGTGGGATCAATCTCTTCTTCCTCCTTGTATCTTCATCTTCTTCCACTTTCATTTTGTAAGTATGTGTTTTCCATGATAATGAAGAGCTAAACTCATTTTGTTAGGAATAGATGTATCCACTGAACTCTCTTGTATTGTTGAATGTTTTGAATATATATATATATATATATATATATATATATATATATATATATATATATATATACATATATGCTTCTTCCATTAAATGCTAGTATCTTTATTTCTCTACTTAATGCTTGCTTTGATTTGGTCATTCATTGCATGATACTTGGTTCATTAGGTATTGGAAAATATCTTTTAAAACTTAGACTTGAAACAAGATACCTAATGAAACTTGTATCTAGGAATGAAGCTTGACCCATTAGTTGTCTTAAACCCTAGTTCATAAAGCGGGTTCACTTATTTGGGATTCAAGGGATTGACTCTTAATAAGAAAACCTATGATCATTCAGCTAAGGGATTAGAGTTTGAGTAAATTTGTGGGTTGACATTAGTATACTAATGGAGAAGAGTTTGAGTGTTTTAAATGCATGAGAGTGAAGTCAGTAAAATCTAACCCCAACAATATCAATCCATTTTATTTCTAGTCTTTTTCATTCTCTTAGTGTTTCAAATTTCAAACGTTCACCTTTTATCGTTAATGTTAATTTTATTTTCTAGCACAAAAGCTCAAGTTATGGAATTATTCCTTAGTCTTAATTAGTTATTAATTGCACGACTATTTGGTATTACACGAGTCTTTTAGGAAACGATATTCCGGTCTGACCAGTTATTACTTGTGTGATTTGGTATGCTTGCTAGGTGATAACAATATACTCAAATGTTAGGGTTGTGGCTTCGATTGTCTTAGAATTGAAGCCTAAAGTCCTCCCAAAATTTTAAAAATTCCATTATATTTTTGAATTTTTTTATCTTTATGTTAGAGAATAAGTTGTGGTTTTATAAAGAATCAAAGTTTATTCCTTTGCTAGAATTAATTTTTTAGAAATTTTACATCTTTACCAAAGGCATTTGCTTCATTGAACCGCTGTGAACTCCTTTGTTTTCCTCTGCTAATGTGAACGCCATTGTCATTCCTAGCCCTTTCTCCTTTGCCACTACGAATGCAAAAGCCACTCCATTCTCTTTCCCTCACGTTCTCTTCCCTTCCTTTGCCACTGCTCTATATCTTCCCTCGTTCTCTCATCCTTGAATTTTTATTTTCTTTTTTTTTCCTATCTTTTAAGGCTTGTTTCCTAACGCACACATTTTGTGTCTAGGTTCTTCACACGAGATGCATTGCTCCACTTCGTCATTGCCTAACTTGGTCAACACCAACGTCTTATCCTACCATTGCTCTACAATTGCGTAATGCGAATTTGCCACCACTACACTCCCTTCCCTTCCCTTGCCGCACATATATTGTTCTCATCTCCTCGCTGGTGCATTTAAAGAATCACAATATTTCAAATTATTTATATATTTAAATAATTTCAAATTATTTTGTTTTATTTCACATATAAGCTTTGGTTCCAAAAAAAGAAGTCTATCTATGAAGAATATGCTTCAGTTCAGAATTGAAATCTAAAGTCACTTTTTTTTTACTTGATTTGGATATGTTTCGGTTAGAGAAACAAAGTAAAAATTCGAAAATAACTCATGTCAAATCTCTTCCTGCACTATTGCTCTATTCTTGTAATGAATATTGATTTAATCAACATATACCTTTTATATAATATAAAATATATTTAAAAATCATTTTGTATTTTTGTATTTTTAAAACTTAACTTGTTAGGTTGATTAGGTCACCAAGATGAACCAACCATCTTGATACCATTTATTTTTTTTTTAAAGATTTATAAATAGAAATAAGTAAATATAATATGAATCCAAACCACATAAAAAATTATATCAATTTTAACATTTTTTTTCACTTTTATATAGTATTCAACCTTTTTGATATTCATTAAATATAAAACTTAAACTCACGGATTATGTTAAGCTGATTTGTACACGTGCTCACGGAGCATGTAGTATCCAACTTGAATTTGTGATCCTCAACCTCTGGAGCAATATCCCATATTATTTTTCCATTATTTTACAGACTAAATTTCAAATTGTGATACATGAAAATGGGAATAGTCGTGCCACATATATATTCGATTCAATCTTCAGACTGATCCACAAGAGTTACAAGACCTTGGAGAAATAAAAAAGGAAACCTTCATTACATTTACTTTTAGCTAGTGACAGAATAGGGGAAAAAGTGATGTGGGGAAGAAAAGGACTCATCAACAAACTTTAAAATTTCAACTCAATAAAAACACCTAACTGGAGTTGAATGATTCTGAAGTCATTTACAAGAAAAGAACTTTGATCCTCCCAAAAACAAATTTACACAAATGTTATTTCACACTGGGGGAAAAATAAAATTGCAAAAATCTTAACTATACTAATCTACTACTACTCATCCTCATCGATGCAAAGACTATATATCGATATAAGCCAAGCCAATGATGTTCAGAGTCGTGGTTTGGATCTTGAAATTGTGGACAAATTGAACCACCGATCTAGTCAAGTTGTGGTTGCTGAGAGTTCAAAAATCTTGAAGTTGCAGCTAAAATTGGTGTGGTGGTAAACTTTGGTTTAGAGCTTGAGGGATAAATCAAGGTGCTTCATTTCTTCTTGATTATTACTCTTCAAACGAGTTTCAGCACTGGCCACACATCCACCGATTTCCTTATTGGCTGAAGAATTGATGAGGGTGTTAGCCATTTCAAACCTACCAACACTTGTCTGTGATGCTGAAAATGCTGATTTTGTTCTGTGAAAATCAGGCACCGGTAGTTTTGCTATTCCAGGTTGTTGGTCAAAGATGGGTCTGGACCAACCATGGTGGTGTGAGTAAGAGTTTCCAAATCCACTCACATGATGATGATGATGAGAGGGCTTTTGGATCATGGAGTGTGCTTGAATTCCAAGAGGTCCTCCTCTAGTGTTGGAAGCACCATAAAGGGGTAGGGAGGCCATGCTTGCATAGTGGTTGTTATTATGCAGTAAGGGAAGGCCAAAGGCCATTATCTGTGATCCAAACCTGTGCCCTCTCTTTGCTATTGACCTCTCTCTCTTGTGTGCATTTTGGTGCCCACCAAGTGCTTGTGAACTGTAAAACTTTCTGTGGCAGTAGTTGCAAGAGAAGACTCTTGGCTCGGCAGCATCAGAAGCAAGAGGGGCTTCTGCAGAAGAATTGGCATCAATGGATGATGACCCCACATCCAAACAGGTTATGAGGTTCAGTTCTAGTCCTTCTGCACTGCAAGAATCATCACCTGAAACATTTAGATCCAATATAGTACCATGCTTTGACTCCTTGTTTTCTTCCTCTTCTTCCTCAACAGATACCTGTTTCTTCTCTTGTGGATGCTGCAGTGGAGTGCTTGGACTAGGAGGTGCCTCTGCACCACAAGAGGAGAAGAAGCTTGGTCTGTCACAAAAGTGTGCCTCTTTCTTGCTTCTTCCTTCCATTGCAGTTTCCAGAGTACTTTCCCACTCCCTTTGTTTGGTTGGTTAAGGAATTTTAATTTCTTGATTCTTCACACTATATGTGGATAAAAGTAGTATATATTGGAGAGAGACACTTGCTTTTTGCTTTTATTTTTTTATGTCTACACTGTCATGCACACTGCCCAATCCTATTTGGATTATAAATGTTCATACTATATATAATATAATAACACCAATATTAATTCCATCAATTATGATTTTCCTTTTTTATTTTCAATACTTGAACAAAACCAAGCACGCATCACTTAAATAAAGTAATCCCCCAAAACAGACAAATTCTTCGTTTTGATTATTGTCCAACATATGGATTTCAAATAAACATTACAACATATACAATGATGTTTCTACATCTATTTAGTATTTTTCATATCTCTTTCATCCTATTTCTCTCTGTATTTCTTATTATATCATGTTACTTGATACATCTTTCATTTTTGTTTTGTTTTGTTCTTCTTTTTGTCTTCTTTTCATCTCTCTTTTCTTCACCTCTTGCACTCAACAAGGGGGTCCACAAACATCATTTAATTTTTCTCACCATTATAAAATGAAGTGTTTGTGTTGTTAAAAGATAAAACGAGAAAAACTAACGTTACAATTTAAACATGTTTGCTATTATTAATTAAAAATTATTTTAAGACTAACTGAAAAGAGAAAGGAAAAAATAACATTACTCTGTAGTGGTTGTAGCATCGTTTTTCAGGAGGAAAATTGATAGGGTTTCTTCTTTTTCTGACTTTGTTTGAAAGTCCTGTGTACAACCCATGTGGTTGGATGTTTAGACTCACATCCAATTGTTCTGTACTTTAATACAGTAGGCCATGGCGTTGTGTGAAGAAATTATATCTGCTTTGAAGTGAACCTCTCCCAGTAGTACATGCTCATCACAAATTGGTTTTTCTTTTTATTATTTCAAAAAATTACTAAGAAATGAGTTTAAATTTAACTCTGTCGACAAAAGAGATACTAAACCCTAAATTTAACTCAGATAAGAATTTTCTTCGATAAATTAATTTTATAATTAATCGATATGAGATTTACATTATATTTTTTATTGTAGAAAAAGTTAGTCCGATGGACGTACATATATTAATGATCTAATGATAGTTGACATAATATGTTTAACAAATTTTATTAAAATAAATTTTAAAATTATATTAAAAATTGTAAAATAAGAATTGTACACATAAATTATATAATTGATGTTATTTTTAGTTGAATATCGAGACTATCCTCAATGTTGTTGAAAAGTATGTTGAGAAAATAATGTTGTGGTAACATGGTTTGTTGGTATATTTGAAAGCAGTGATGAGTTAGCGGTTGGAATTTGGGTTAGGGCAGAATAAGAAGATGAAGAAAATGAAGGAGCGATAGGATCACGCGCAGCTCTAAAGTACCTTAATCATATGATATCAAACTCATTTATATCCTCATTCACATAGGAGACAAAACCAAACATTGTCTTCATATTCCAAAGTCACCAAACAAAACTTTCGTAAGTACTTGAAAGTCCATCAACAAAGACACTGTGTCCCCCAGTTGTTGCAGGATTGTCCCTTTGTATATGTTTTTCCCTCCTTTTGCTTCTTATATTATCCCTTTTTCTATTTCTTGCCTCATCAATGAATTAGGTTATCCCCTTTCTATTTCTAGTTACAACTGATATATATACATTGCAATAAACAGTTTATAATAATTCATGCATTCATGTTATATATAGTTTTTTCATTAATTCTTATTTAAAAATATTGTTATATATATTGTAAAGTAGACGATATGGTACATTAATAACTGTCTTAAAATTATATTAACAATAAATGTTATCAAATATTTTAGACTCATAGTACATATAAACTAATTAACCTTAGACATTGTAACTTTTGTTTCAAACAAAGAGTTAGATCCGTTGAAATATTCGGATTTTTTATGAAAATAATTTTTTTAACGTACTTTATTTATTTCTCAATCGATGAAATACAACTTCGTGACACTAATTAACGTAAAAACGTAAAAAAATTAAGTTGTGAAATTACATATTTCTTTCTAGCTTTTTTACGTAAATGGTGCAATTCGAATCTTTTATTACAAAAATGGAGAAATCTACATAAATATTGCAGATCTGAGGAAGTCATGGTAAATTAGCACAAGTTCGTAACAAAGTAGTATACGCAGAACACAACTTTTATTAATTGAAGTGAAATCGTGACACGTAAAGGCAACTTTGGTGTTGACAAACTTAAAAAAATTATCATTTTTACTTTAATTATTTTTTTCTTTTTGCAAATTAAAATCGTTACTAATGACACGACTTTAGCAGATAATAAGTTTATTAATCTTCCTTAATTTTGAATTCGAATTGTGAAGAATAATTTTTAACATAACCTAGTATTTTTGTTTTTCTGCCATGGTCCCCATGAAATAAAATAATTTGAAGGTGTGCAAGAGAAATGGTATGTGATGAGTCGTATAGAGGCAGAAGAGACAAAATGGCCGACAATTAAAAGAGGAAGTTGATGTGGAGTTGCTCTAATGCCCTTGATAGTGGTATTTAGGATGAAGTTAATTATTAGAATTAATATTAATATTATAATTATGGCGGATCTAATCTCTAAGTTAAAGTATTGGATTAGGTAGATAAATTTGGCTTTAGCAGAGGCATATATAAGAGTAATTATTGTTACCATATTCGCAAGTAATTTTTGGCAACTTTGGTTAAGAAAAGTGGTAACCCCACCTTAAAGGGGCAATGAGTGAGTTTGGGAAATTAAAAGAGAGTAATCCCATTGGGTAAACAACTCAATGACTTCATGTTAGTATATTGTTAGTTGTCTAATCAATGCATACAACCAAATCTCTTTATGAGATCTCTCTGTCTCTTTAAACAGGTCCACATTTGAAAGCTCTTCACAAAACAAAATCACAAACTTTCAATCCATCCATAAAAATAAATAAATATCTTTAGGATCCACGTGAAAGTACCACAATCAACACATTTTCTCTTCTTCTTTATGCTTTCGATTGGATTCGATGGATTTTTAGGTAAAAAAGACATTTGACTATGTGATTTGATTTTTTTTATCTTATCGTTCTTTCCATTCATTTTTAAATTCAAATGTGATTTGATTTTCACTGTCTTTTCTTACTATGCTTTGTTATATTTAAGGACATACTTGAAATTCAGAATGATGCTAAAAGCTACATAAAGATGTATTGTATTTTTTTTTCTAAAGGAAGTATAAATTTCTATAGTTTAGTTGGACTTGTACCCTAAACCCTAATGTATAAATACAGTACATAAAGATGTATTGTATTTTTGGTTGTAAATTATTTTTAAAAATTGTGTTTTGTTTTTAAATTAAAGTATATACTTATTTTGTTTCTCTACTTATGAAGTCTAATAATGGTATGTAGAGTGGTTTTTTCACAGTAAATTATATTATAGCCTCTAGATATCATTTTTAGAAAATGAAGAGATGAAATAAAATATAGCTTAATTTAAAACTAAAACACAATTTTCAAAAATAATTTGGAATAAAAAATATATTTAACTCTTTATTTTATGTTTTTTAGATTTTGTATACGAATTGGTACACTCTTGAGTGCTTCATCAATTTATATACTCCTTATCACAGATAAAAAAAACTTGAAATTTAGAATAATTTCAATAAATATTATGATTTAAAGTATTGATAATCCCAAAAGCATAATTTATAATTGAGTTTGAAACAGAAAATAAATATAGGACACCCAGAATAAGTTGTAAATTAACTAATTTGTTCTCTTGCATTTTATTTCGTATTTTTTTTTCAAAGCAAGTGATATTATTTAGTAAAGTTATTTGCTAAAGTATAGATGATACTTTTAACTGAAATTATATTTATTGGGATCATTTGAAAAAGAAAACATTATTTGTAGGTATTACTTTTTCTTGCGTATTACTCATATTTTTATGATTGATTTTAAAAATTAAGTTTTTAAAACAATACTTCAATAAAAAAAATTATAATTCTATTTTTATAGTTTACATTAAATTTAAGGAGTTCATATAGGCACTCATGTTTCTACTAGAATATATTGTTTTGTAGCCAAATGGAATAAAAGATATTGAAATAAGAGGTATAATAAGTAGGTACAATATATTAGGTGTGTATGTAGTTAGTAAAATGAAATAAAGAATGATGTTTAAAAGGATGTTTTTTCTTTCTCTGGACACAAAGATGATGCTGATAATGACAAAGGGAAACATGGTTGGCTGGGCCTTGATTGTCACGTAAACGAGTCATCAATAACCCTAACATGCCTTTCACTTTGTCACTCTGAGATGCTTTTTTCCTTTCAAAAACCACTTTCTAAACCTTACTTTCTTTAATTTTGTGCATCATCTCTTACTCAGTCCCTTCACACTCATCCAAAAAGTCATTTTCCCAAACCCCAGTTTGCTTTTCTGTGCATGCAAGTTGTGTGCTACTTATCATCACATCAATGAATCAATGGATACCAATTGCTGGAGCAGTAATTTCAAGTTCAAGTTCAAGATACATACGTTTCTTTAAACAAACTTCTCCACAAATCCTTCTTAAAAGATAAAATCAATTTCTGCATAAGGAGGTTCAAAATTGCAACCCTAATTAAGGTTAGCTTGAAATATTCAATACACAATGTTTGTTACTTTGACTCTTGTGACTACTAGAAAACATATATATGGTTGTTTGAGTTGAATTTGAATGATTGGGTGTTATCTTTGGAAGTAAACATTTGTTGATTGATCTTGCTCTAGAATGGACTTGCAAGCATCCTTTAACCCCAAATATTTTGCTGCAAAATAATGTTTTCATAAAAAAGTTGTCTGCTATGTTTGAGTATACAACAGTGAAATGCTATTGTTGATGGAAGCTGGAAAGGACAAATTTAAGGTGGTGGTTGACTATGTGGATGATGAATTTGGCTCATGTGAGTATGTGACATCCACTTGCCTTTATTTATGGGATATTATTGGTTTCTCTTTTTTCTTTTCTTTTTCCTCTCAATTTTTTTTATGTTGACTAGAAAAATGAAAGAGAGTGTCAGCAAAAGAAAAAAAAAGGTAAAAGTATGTGAAAAAATTGTTATTTTAATGGGAAAAATTTATACCAAATGCAAGTATTACAATAAGAACACTTAAATATAATTAAATATAATAGTAGAACGCTCACATTAATTTTCTTTATCAACAGATAAGAATTATAAGGATTTGAGATACTTCAATTCATTACAAGACAAATTTGAATTACTTACGAATAATTACCCATAAAAAAATTAATCTGTAAATTTTTGTTACTTATGAGATTACTCATTAATTTAATTAATAGTAATAAAATATAAAAAATAATCAAAACTAGTTACATAATAAACTTATCTAGGGGAAGAAAAGCATGGGAAAAGAAAATTCATGGATAAAACTAATTAATCCATGATAAAATAAAAATAAATTAAATTAAATTAAAAAAAAATGTTAATATTCTTTTCCCTAAAATCCATCACATGCTCATGCTCTAAAATTTTTCTAAACATTTTCTCTGAACACTTCCCTCCAATCTTTCAAAATCTCCCAAATCCTCCTATGATTCTAAAGTGAAATATAATGGTGAGCTAAATTTGTGAAAAATGAGAACATTTTACCTAACTTTGTTTACAATATATTTGGATGGGTCACTTATTTAACTTTTTGAATATAAGATTGCGTTTCAATTTCATTTGTAATTTGGATAGTGTTCTATTCATTTTGGCATGTTATCTTTTATTTTTTTTCAGTGTTCTAGATTGATTGCATTTTGGCATTATCTTCCATTTTTTTACCTTTGATTATGTTTGATTTGGATAGTATTTAAAATTAATTTTGAATTGTTTAAAGATTCAATAATATTGTGTTCAATGCTATTTGAATATTAAAATGATTGCAGCTTTTAAGCATTATACATTCAATGATAATACACAATATATAGGTTTCTGAACAAATGCATTAATAACCCACATATTTAAACTGATCAGTAATTTTACCTTAGTTGTAAAAAATTATTCATAGACTGTTTGTAGTGGAAATTATCCAATGATAATGATTTGTCAACATTACCTAAGTCATGGGAAATTATTCACGGAAGGTGGTTGTATGTGTTATCCACTAATTTTAAGTGATAGAAAATTACCCACAGATGGGGTCCGTATGTATTTTTCACAGATTAACATTTTTCGTGGACCAAAAATCTATCAAAATTTATCGACGCCACTATTACATATGTGTAGATTTTGAGTCGTGGGTAATCCGTGAGTAATATCGGATTACCCACAAATATTTGTCATTATCCACTGATTTTTCTCATCGATAATATCTATTTTTTTGTAGTATTATATATATATATATATATATATATATATATATATATATATATATATATATATATATATATATATATATATATAAAACTACATATAGTCTTTTTGAAAATAATTATTTATCTCTTTGATCAAAATAAAACTTCACACACATACACATACGCACACATTTTCACAATAGTAGACAAAAACTTTATATTGTTTGAATATGTTACTACAATTATTATTTTGAAGGGAGAACTACTTAAGTATATCATTCCCTCATCTTGATGTATTACATTTGTTTCTTTATCATGCATAGGTGCATTCGAACTAAAGTTTGAGTTTAATAGACTCAATTAGACGTTAATTAATAAATTTTGACGTCATGATTTGCTTCCTTTTAAGTGTACGCATATATGTTATTCCTCAACTAATGCAATCACAAATATGAGGCACATAACATGGACTAATAACAATCCTAAATGCAATTCCACATATGTGTTATTTTTCAGCTTATGCAATTTAACAATCCTTAATGCGCAATATATGTAAGAACCAAATTGATAAACCTATTCCCATTTTTCATTCTCTATAAATTCTAAGATAAAATTGATTATCACTCTATTTTCTACTATTTTGTAAAGTTTCACATTGCACCCGACTGGTTCCATTTCATTTACATTTTATCATGATTTAGTACAAGGGTGATTTAACTCATAAAGCTAACATATATTGTCTTGTTAGTTTATCTCTCCCTTTCCTAGATATCAATATGTTTCTGCCTTGATATACCTCTTTGTACTAACTATGTGACTAATCTAATGACTCAATTGGACATTGATGTCATTCTATGTAAGAAAATTTCAAACTAGGAACTTTGTGTTTCATTCACTCAATTAAACACTCGCATATTAATAATTACATTCATTTTTGTGTACATTCTTACTAATATAACACCACTTAAGTTTAACTAAAATAATTGTGTCTATATTTTAGTAAATTCTTTTTTATAAAATTATCTAAAATGTTTATCTTACTCCTTGTGTTGACTCTTTTTGATATATTTCTAAGGATCTCCTTTACTGATAAGTCTCTTAGAACTCTAAAATGAATAGAAAAAAATGAGTCATTGATTATGAATTTGTATTAATATTTACCTTTTCAAATGACCTGGTCATAATTTTTACATCTTCCTTATACCAACATCCTTATCGTGTAATGATTTCTTTTACTCATCAAGTGTCATCTTAGGGTTCATGGACTATGAACAAACATGTATACATTGCTCAATATACAATGTCCATTTTGAAAGACTCTATATGTCTTGGTTAATGATTCATAACCTAAAAATGTTGTTTTATCAACTTTAGAGTCAAATTTATGAAGACTCTCTTCTCAATTATGCAAGACAAAACATTTGTAGCAAAAAACTCTCAAGTATGAGTGTGTTTCAAAATAAATCTTATTAAAACACGATTAATCACATAAAAGGTTGTACTAACAACATCAATCCACAAATGTTTCAAAAGATAACTCTCGTTAAGCATGGTTTTTGCAAGTTCTTCCGAAATCTTGTTTTTCTTTATGTGATCTACCATTTTCTTCACAAAAAATATCAAATGACTCATTTGAATTTCACTACCATGATCAATACTCAAAGATTTTATGTTCATATCCTTTTCATTTGGAGTCACCTTTGCAAATTTTCTAAAAGCTTTTAAAAGCCTATTCCTTGATGCAAAAAAGATTGTCCACGTATATTTGGATTAATAATCTAGAAGAACAAAAACATAACAGTTGTCACCAAAACTTCTAGTTTTTAAAAGGCCAAACAAATTTGTTTGTGTTAGTTTGTTCTAAAGGTTTTTGTGTGGCAAACACATTTTTAGATCTAAAAGAAACTCTGCTTTGTTTGTCTTTTTTGACAATCATCACACATTTTATCTTTTTTAAATCTAATTTTTGGTAGACCATTAACTAGTCTTTTCAGATCATATTACTTAGATGAGACATGAATATGAGCCATTCTTCTATGTCATAGCCATGGATCCTCCTTGTAGGATAACGAACCTGATACTTTATGGGATTGTGTTGTCTTTCAACGTTCTTAGTTTAAGCTCATGCTCTATTAGCCTGCAAAAGAGTGTTGTCATATTCATGGATGTAAGGTCTTCAGAGGATTCTGAGTTGGTTGAAACCTTAAGTTGTCATCGGGTTCTATTTTAAAGACTAAAGAGGCTTGGTATTTAACTCCTCAATATCAAATCCATTTCCAACAACAATAAGATGATTAACTATATGAATGAAGCTTTTATATGCATTGTAGATGCTTTCTTTTTGAAGCATCCTACATATCTAATATTTGTGTATGAGAGTATTCATTCTTGCTGCTCTCTTAACATTTTTTGTGGCTTCATGTGTTACAAATTTCACATCTTCTTTACAGTTTGACATACATACACTTTGTAGAACTCATCAAGAGTAAATGTCCAAGATATGATGTTCTTGACTATTACATCATACTATGCTATTCTATTTTTGTCCATAGTCCATGTAGAGAAGCCTTTTGGAATTTGTTTATTTTCTATAAGGTTTAATCACACGCAAAGTTCTCATTTTGGTTAAGAAATATCAATTGGATCCTCAGCTTCAAAGTTGTCCCAATTGAGTTATTTATTTTGAAATTCTATATTAAATAAAGAGTAAATCGTTAACACTGTTAAAATGTTTAACAACAATGTATAGTAGACAGTGTGTGGTGGACTTATTTACTGGCGTGGAATATAGTAATTGTTAAACAAAAAAAAAAGAAGACGAAAGTGGTTGGGTTTCTTATTCTAGCATAAGTTAAGAATCCCTAATTTTTGACATTAGGGATTTGTGACTTCATCTTGCATGAACTGACCAGTGGAGGGCGAAGGCAAGGAAAAGATGGGTAGAAGATTAGGGCATTTCGTGCCGCGTTCATTGGTACGACATTTGGTGGGACATTCGTGGGCGTTCGTTGTTTATCGAAGCAGAATTTGTAGGAAGTGCACTTTTGCGAATGTCAGTTAGCTTTGGTTGTTGGGTTTTGCTATTATATTTGATTTTATTCCTTTAATATTGTGATTGTTTTGTTTTTCGTATAATTTGGTTGGTGGGTAATGTTGTTTAAGTATATTTGATTTTATATTATTTTGTTGGTTGTGAGTAATGTTTGTTTGCTTTTCCATATTCGGTGTGGTGGTGGGTTCTCTTTTATCGTTTTTGTCTCCCATGTGAGTGTCTAAATATTTTAATAACTTGTGGTTCCTCATTTCAATGTGTGTGTGGTAGGGACCGTAATTTCTTAATTGATTTGTGGGTATATCTGTATATATAGAGTGATATGTGTGATGCCCGTTTTGAAGTTGTGATCCACCACAATGGAAGTTTTGTATGTCGTGATAATGAGAAACATGAATTTCATGGGGAAACTATAGAGTGGTTCTGTGACCCGAACATGTGAAGTTATTTTGAGATTGTAGGTGGATTGAAAGATTTAGGACACGTCAATATTAAGGAGTTATGGTACTATTTAGGAGCTGGCATAGTGCTAGAAGAGAAGAGTTATGCATATGGTTAACTTAGCCATGCTAAATGGTGTAGTGCACTTGTATGTGGTACATAAGATGACTGAACCAAAGATAATAAAGGCAATTTAAGGGGTTCAACCCGGTTTAGAAGAGATAGAAGAGGGTACTGAGTTTGGGTGTGTTGGTGAAGGGGAGCAGTTACAAGTTGAAGCTAAACCTGGGTAAGAAGATATACAAGAGTATGGTTAGTTTGAATGTGGTGGTGAAGTTGATAAAGAGGTGGGAGCTGGTAATGGTTTGGGTGAACATCATATGGAGGATGGTGTGGCTGGAGGTGAATATGTTGTTGAAGAAGAGATGGAGGATGGTGGTGAAGGTGGAAAAGAGAATGAAGATGCTTGTGAAGAATAGGAGGAAAATGATATATATGTTGATGATGTACTTTTTGAGGAGGATACTGAATCTGAAACTTATAGTGATAATGGACTAATTGATATTAGCATTGAATGTTAAGTTCATAATGATATGGAAGATGAATGGGTTCGTGATATTGATTGTGAAGTTGAGAATGTTTCACAACAGGTTGGTGGGAGTTCAAAGGAAAAAGATAGACAAAAACCACAATGGTCCTCTAGGAAAAATGTGAAACATTAGAGTGATTCAGATAGTGTTGAAGACAGTCTTGTTTCTGATAATGAGTGGCATTCTGATGACTTGTTTAGTGCATCAGATAGTGAGGAGTATACCTTTAATAAAGAAAGTTATGGTAGGTTTTCTATGTTTTGTATGCCAAAAAAATGTATGATTTCTAATGGGAAGTAGGAACTATTTTACTGAGAAGAAGGAGTTCACAGATGTCATGCACACTTATTCACTTCAAAATGGGAAGAATTTGAAATTTGTTAAGAATGATAAGAAGATAGTTTCAATGAAATGTGTGGGTGCAGGTGGAAAATGCACATGGTATGTTTATTATGCATACATCTCTGCCATAAAGACATGGCAACTAAGAAAAATAATTGATGTTCATACCTGTAATAGAGATTTCAACCTAAAATTAATGAATTTAGAATGGTTAAGTAAGCACATGGAGAAAACTGTTAGAGAAAATCCACATATGAAAGTTACTAATATGTGTGAGAAAGTGAGCGTAAAATGGAATATAGGAAGATCTAGGAATATGACTTATAGAACTGAAGCAATGGTAACAAAAAATGTGAAGGGCTCATATAAAGAGCAATTCAAGAGAATCTATGACTATGCACACGAGCTCTTGAGAACCAATTCAAGGTCAACAGTGAAGATCAAAGTTGAGGAAGTAAATGGTGAATTAATTTTCAGGAGGTTCTATGCATGTTTGAAGGCATGCAAGGATAGTTTCACATGCTGTATGGCCTTTAATTGGGTTAGATGGGTGCTTCCTGAAAGGTAAATATGGAAGGGAGTTATTAACAGCAATTGGAAGAGACGGCAATGAACAAATATTACATATAGCATATGCTGTTGTAGAGTTTGAGAATAAAGACTCTAGGACATGGTTTTTGGAGCTACTCATTGAAGACATAGGTGGGGAAACAGTGGTTGCAGCATGCACCTTTATTTCAGACCTATTTCAGACCAACAAAAGGTGAATTCCACGTGTAACTTTCGTTTTATTTATCTCGTATTTTAGTAAAATTTTTCATGATCTGATTTTCAATGCTTTTAATTTTCACATGTAAAGGTCTGTTACCTACAATACAAGAACTTTTACCCGGAGTGGACCAATGCTTTTGTGTGAGGCACTTATACTCCAACTTTAGAAAGAGATTCCCAGGGAAAAAACTACATCAACTCATATGGAAGGCTGCAAGAGCCACATATCCACAAGCTTGGGAAGCCCACATGAGGAACATCAAGGACGTCAATGTCAATGCTTTCGAACATTTGATTGCAATTCCACTAAGGCACGTCATCCTCCATATGCTTTGTATTTTTTGTATCCTGAATTGATTCTGAAATTTTAGTGTAATCAACATTGATAACTTCATATAAAGTTCACTATATCAGGGTTTGGTCAAGGTCAAGGTTCACTTCAAGAGCTCATTGTGATACATTAGTGAACAATATGTGTGAGGGATTCAATAGTGCAATAGGTAATACCAGAAGTAAGTCTATCATTAACATGTTGGAGGATATTAAGGTTTACATAATGAAAAGATGGGCATGCAACAGAACAAAGCTCAAATCACGTCAAGGCTCAATCTACCCGAAAGTTCAAAATTGGCTTGATAAAGAATCATGGTTAACAAGATATTGGATACCAAGGTCAGTTTTAATATCAGGTACACATTATGATTTAAGTTATTTAGTTTGGTGCTTTAATGACTTCAAATTGTCCCAATTTGGTCCTTACCTATACGTAACATTTTCTTATTCCAAATCAGGTGGTCAGCGGAAAGTTATTTGAAGTTACGCTTGTTTCTCAACTTGAGGAGTAGTTTGTTGTGAACATTGACAAAAGGGACTGCACATGCAGAAAGTGGGCCATTAGTGGCATGCCCTGTTGTCATGCCTTTACTGTAATGAAATTTCTTAATTTAAGTGGAGAAGACTTCATGTCTGACTAGTTTAGAAAGTCCATATATGAAGAAATTTACAATCTTATCGTCTATCCAATCAACAGTCAACAAGCATGGGAAAGAACTTCATATCCATATGTATTTCCCCCATAAAAAGAGTGATGCTAGGAAGACCTAAAAGGAAGAGGAGACTAGAGGCTTGGGAGATTAAGAAGGATGACACTCAGTTAAGAAAAAGAGGTTACAAGAAAAGATATATTGTTTGCAGGGCTGTTGGACACAACAGAAGGTTATGCCCCCATAACACTCAAGCAAAGCAGCCTCAATCAACACCATCTACAGCTGGACCATCCTAGCAGGCAGGACCACCCATGCAGCCAGAACCACCCACCCGGACAGCCTCAATCAATTATAATGCTACATTATCAGGACCACAACCAACTGCATCAACACCCTCAACCCAGGCAACACCATACACCTAGGGCTGAGCAAAAAAGCTCTACCCAACCGTAACCATGTTACCCGAATGAAAAAGTTGATGTACGAGTCGGGTTATTTGAATTCGGATTACATGGACCCAAATATTCGGGTTAAAACGGGCTTAGATGGTTAGGTACATAATTTAAAATTAAAAGTCGTGGATATCCAACCCGACCCGTTACACTTCGAAAACTCTAATTTTTTTTTTATATTCAACTGCTCTACCTTTTTCATCTTCAGAGAATGCTGCCACATATAACCATCACCTACTACTTCCGATCAATGAAGACACCATTGTCTTCCTCATAAGCTTCACAATCACAAATTGCCTACTCCAACCTTTCCTAATTTTCTTGTCCCCTTTCACCTGCAACAACCTTCAACAACTCATTGCAAATCTCCATTCCTCCCGTCGTCGGTATGGTTGTGTCGGCGCTAGTTTGTTATATACTCTATTGTGTCGTAATATCGCATTTGGTTTGGATCTTTCGATATAGGGAAGAAGGAAATCTAGTTTGGGTCTTTTGAGCAGGAGAAGAAGAGTGAGATCTGGGTTGGGTTTTCGATCTAAGGAAGAAGACGGAGATCTGGTTTGGGTTTTCGATATGGGAAAGAAGTAGGAGATTTGGTTTGGTGTTAAAGAAAAAGGAGATCTAGGTTTGGTTTTTTTGATCTAAAGAAGGAGATCTAGGTTTGGTTGGAGAAGAAGGAGATCTTTGGTTTAGTTTTTTCGATCTCGAGAAGAAGGAGATCTAGGTTTGGTTTTTCGATGGAGATTTAGAACTTTAAAATTTTAAATTCGGGTAACCCATATCCAATCATATTTAACTGTATCCATGTTAACCAAACCCGACTAACCCGACCTATTAAATGGTCGGATATGGATTTTAAAAAAATCGATTTGTGTGGATTAAGGGTATTGGGCCCGAATTCGGTCCAATCTGACTGATGCTCAGGCCTACATACACCAAAGTAGGAGCATCCACCTAGCCACGACCATCACCTTATCCAGTACCATCAAGACAACCTATACCATCAAAATCAACACCCACACCACAAATGAGGGAAACTATATGATTCTATTTTAAAGACTAAAGAGGCTTAGTATTTAACTCCTCAATATCAAACCCATTTTTAGCAACAATAAGATGATTAACTATATGTGAGTTATATAAGTGAAGTTTTTATATGCATTGTAGATGCTTTCTTCCTAAAGCATCCTACACATCTAATATTTGTGTATGAGAGCATCCATTCTTGCTCTCTTAACATTTTTTATGGCTTCATGTGTTACAAATTCCACATCTTCTTTACAGTTTGACATACATACACCCTGCAGAACTCATCAAGAGTAAGTGTCCATGATATGATGTTCTTGACTATTATATCATACTATAATATCCTATTTTTGTCCATAGTCCATGTAGAGAAGTCTTTTGGAATTTGTTTGTTTTCTATAATCTGCACTAGAATGTAAAGGTCTTTGGTAATAAAATGACATACTATCTTGTCAATTGATTCAAGAAATTTTTCATACAAATTAAAGAGGTGGTTTTCTAAAAAAAAAAATAAAAATAATGGTTGTTTGTTGATTGAAACCCCGTCAAGAAAGGTTTAATACTACTCATTTTTAGGATCTTTGAACTTTTGAATAAATATTAAAACTAATTCTGAGACCAATTGTTAGAAAAATATTTGTTTAATAACCAAGAAAATTCGTAATTTTATACTTTTAAAACTCTTTTTCATTTCAATTAAAAACTGAATTATCTATTCACTTGCATTCAGAATGAGATTCTAGAGATGCAAAGAAATAGATATAAAGAGAATACGGAAAGAGAAGCTCAAACAAAAATTTTTATACGGATTCGAATTATAAGTTGATGTTATTTTAAATCAATATTATAAATATATTATATTAAATAGTGTAATCGATATTAATTTAAATAAATAATAAAATAATTTAAATGAATATCAACATAATTAAATTAACTTAAATATCAATATTAAAATAAATAAAATTAATGCCAACAAAATTGATATTAATTTTATTTATATTTTATATTTATTTTAGTTAGCATTAATTTCTCTTATACTAACATAAATATTTTTATTTATTAAAAATAATTAAAATTAGTTAAAGTTATTTATAATTATTTGTCAACTCTATTAGATATTCAACGTTAAACGGGTTCTCTTAATATTAATTATATTAAATCGACATTAATATAAAGTTAATTAAAAAATTTAAATATAATAAAAATCCATTTATTATTTATTAAACAATTTCTATTAACAGCTAAATTATTTGAAAATTATTTTTTATTTTGTAATTCTTTTAAGAAAAAGATGACTTTTTTTATGTTGCATAAAAGTAACTTAACATACCAAAATTATAATTTAGTGGACACTAATATTTAAAAACTAATTTAACATTTTATAGTGATTTTGGCTTATAGTTTTTTATTATGTCGTATTTAATTTATTTGAATTTTTATAAAAAAATATTTAATATAAATTTAAACTATTAAAATAAAAAAAATTAACATGAGCTTTTCGTGGAAAACGAGAATGACAAAATATGCTTGAAGAAGTTGTTGTCAACAGGATAGGTAGGATACGGGTAATAGTTCTTTCATACCTTATTCGCTATATAAGTATATGTCCTGTGTATCCGTACCTATATGTATCCGTTAAGTGAGTATCCATATATTTTTTTAATATTCACATATATTCACGAGTATTTACAAATGAAAATTTTAATATTTAACAATATATTTTAGTATAAATTCAAATGAAAATACAATGCATAACATGTATAAATTTTAAATAAAGTGTAAATAACTCATTTAAATAGTATTGAATGACAATTTACAAAAAACGAAGATTTTTTAAAACCAATGAATAAAATATAATTCATTCAATTTCAATGTGTTAATGTTTTAATCATGTTTTTTAATTTAAATTAAAATATAACATGTATGAATATCCACGGATACATGTACTATGATACTCGTATGTCCCATTAATATACAGATATAAAAAATACTCGTACCCAGTGACAGAGTATCATGGTAGCTGGGAGGGGCCATGGCCCCCCAAATGTTTTTATTTTTTTTTAAATTATATATATATATTTGAAATTTTTAAAATTATAGATTGTATATTTTAAAAATTGATAGAAATTAAATTATATCTTTTTATTTCTTTTATAAAATACAAGATTTAATGTTAATAAGTAATAAAAACATAAAATCAAATATAATAAAAAATAAAAATATTTATATTTAATTACTCTTTTGATCTCTGTTTTTGTCTAAAAATATCAAATTGGAACTATATTGAGACTCATCTATGTAAACAGTAACTAAAAGAATAATTAAACTATGTTATAAATTAATGGTCGTCCATTGATTTATACAATTACTCATATGATTGATAATCATATTATTCATTACTCTTTATGTAATATTTTGTATTTACTATTTGATTTTATATCCTTTCTGGGTTACCATGTTGTA
>Ga0209589_1001932_pt1 | contig 35140 bp, 15 predicted proteins | sample CowpeawhiteBW_FD_187525 | JGI IMG/M metagenome (GOLD analysis project Ga0209589, IMG submission 187525) | Root nodule microbial communities of legume samples collected from California USA - Cow pea white BW (SPAdes) (version 2) | ecosystem: Host-associated > Plants > Roots > Nodule | place: USA...
CTTTGATATATATATATATATATATATATATATATATATATATTTATCTATATTTATATATATATATATATATATATATATATATATATATATAAAAGTTTGTAGTTATTTAAATTAGATTTAGAAATTGAAAAAAACTTTTGCGTTATTTAATTAAATTTTAAAATTTGATAATTTCTTAATTGGATTTCGTAATCTAGTGATAAATTTGTTTTGTATTTAATTTTATATTATGTTTTTAATTGAGATATAATTTTATTTTATTTATAATTTATTTGTTTAATTATTTTTAATTTAAAAATAAATTAAAAACAGATTAAGAATAAATCATAAACAAATTTAAAAAATTTAAATAAAATTTAAATAAATTAAGAAAAAAGAAAATTGAGGAAAAGAAAGAAAGAGGGTAATTAATTTTTTTGGTATAAAGAGGGTATAATTATTGAAAAAAAAATTATTTTTATGAAAAAAAAAATATTTAAAAATAAAAAATAAAAAATTTCATAGTTTGACACGTGTGCTGTACGGACACGGTGTTAACTCCAACTTAACGGAGATAACCAAATTGAATTTCTTTAGAAAATTGGGTACTAAATTGAACAAACTAAAAGTTTGGGTACTAAATTGAACTTAATGAAAAAGTTGGGATACCAAATCAGTAATTATACCAATTTTCTTTAACTACCCACCAATCAAAGTTAAATGGCTATTTTGGATATTTTTTAAAAATTTGGGCTATTAAAAAAATGCTTAGAAGTTGAAGCTCCCTAAAACATACGTAAGAACAAGATTCCTACCTAAAATGGTAAAATTCACATCGAATATAGACTTGTTAAAATACGTGATCTTTTTAATTGCCTATATTGAATAAAAAAAATCATCAAACAACTTTTTACATTGTTTCTCATTATCACGTAGGGATGTCATAGCGGATCAGGCCTATCAGACCGGCTTGCCAGCCCGCCAAAAAAAGGCGGACCGAATTGGAATTTTCAACTTGCCAATCCGTTGTAATCCAGTCCGCCTAACCTGTCAATTTAGTGGATCAAAATGGGCCAGCCTGTCTTGGCCCATCAACCCATTTTTTAAAATTTTTTTATGTTTAAAATTAAAAATAATTAAAAAATAATGCTTTTTATATTATATAAATAAATTATTATATATATATATATATATTCAAAAATTTGTTAACTATTTTAACCAAATTTTAAAATTTAATAATTATTTAAATTAAATTTCAAAATCTGATAATTTTTTTAATCGGATTTCGAAATATGATAATTTATTTAACCGAATTTTAAAATTTGACAATATTTTTAATCGTATTTAGAATTGATAATTTTGTTAATCAAATTTCAAAATTCGTTTTGTATTTCATTTTACATATTTTTATGTTTTAATTAATATACTTTTTACCTTAATTTTATTTATAATTTAGTTGTTTAATTATTCTTAATTAAAAATAGTTAAAAGCAAATTAAGAACAAATCATAAACGAATTAAAAAAACAACTTAAAAACAAATTAATAATAAATTATAAATAAATTAAAACAAATTAGAAACAAAATTTAAAAAAAAAAAAAAGTTAAAACGAGAGAATTGAAGAGAAGAAAAAGAGAGGGTAATTAATTTTTTTTACCTACTAGCACTCAAAGTTAAAAGGTCTGAGAAATTTTTTAAAATTTGAGGATTCTGAAGAATATTTTGAAGTGCCCTCTGTTTTATTTCATTTAGGGCCGGCCCTTTGGAACTGATTCAGATTTCATTCTATTTTCCTATGAGCCAGTTTCTTTCGGGTACCTCCATAACTTTTTTTCTTCCAATTTTTTATTTTTATTTTGTATTTTTTATTGTTTCATCTGAAAGTAATTATTTTGACTTTTAAATTGAGTAATTGGAAATCTTTTTAGATTATAAAATTTAAAAAGTAAAAAATCATTTTTAAATTACATAATTTAAAAGTCATTTAATTCTGAAAAAACAACTTTTGAAAAGATTTTGAAAATGATTTGGCTGGATTATTGTAAAATTTGGAAGTTATTTTTTTTTCAGATTATAAATTCGAAAGTTATTTCTAGCTTTCAGACCGCAGAATCTAAAAGTTAAAAAATGACTTCAAACACGAGCAAAATAGGAAAGCAAATTTATGGAGGTGCATGAAGAATGCCATGGCGGTGCAGGAAGAACCTACGTTCCTCTGGTTTTATTAATATTTTGAAGCCCAACTCAAGGTTTGTATTTTTGACAGCTACTAGGCATAGTTGGGCTCAATTATTCCCACATAATTTTTGCTTTTTTGTCTCATAATTTGTCCGTTATTTTTCCAAATTATTCTTGAGATAATCATGTTTCTAATATACAACATGCAAAAACTTATTTTGTTGTCTTTAAGAGATGTCTTCTCCAAATTTAAGAAAAAAAAAACTCATTTTGATTATGCAAAGTGAATTATGGGACAATAGAAACACGTTTCTGTAATAAACCATACAAACGATAATATACTTTTTCTAATGCGTTAAAAACATGACGAAAAGAGAAAATAGAAGCGAAGATAAAATGATATTTTTTTTAATATGGACAAAAGAAACACAATATGTTGGAATTAACCCAAAGATTCTAGTGGTCACAAAAGGCTTATAAATTATTATGACTATATGTACTATTATATAAAAGACTTTTTAATGTTAGGTTGTCAATATTTTTTTTCAACATCTCATTTAATAGCTTTTAAACTACTAAATAAAGCATTATACAGTGATAACACAAAGCAGATAGCATGGAAAGTTAATATAAAGTCTTATATAATTATCCAAAACTGAGTAATAACAACTACGTGTACAAGCCTATTAGGAGGAGAGTTAGATATGTTCTAACTATGAACTACAGAACAAATCTATCTATAAGCATAGCCAAGTACTACTACTCAGCCCTACTACTAACCCCACGTGAAGTCTCCTCACCTGCAGCTTCCTCTGCTCACACATTTAAGTGATCATTGCAAATAATAAACCAAAAGAGCAAGCAAACACAAAGCACACAGGGTAAGCTAATGATAATTAAAGAAAAGTTCAATTAGAGCAAAATCAGAATAATAATTTCTTATCACAAACTCATATAGAAAACATTTCAATACACGACAACAATTGACTCTAGATTCAATTATCCGGATATATGCAAATGATATCGGATCTCTTGGCGGCTTGCATTGGTGTGTGATTCCCAAACTCTATAGAGTTTTGCTTCAAGCGGTTATCACCCAATCATCACACCAGGTAAGTCTCTTTCGCATCTAGGGCTTGATCGAGTCCAGTGACTAAGACCTCCTGCTACTCCTCACGACATAACTCCTTACGCTCTCTCATGAGCTTTAATGATTATTAGAGTGTCAGGATACCAACCAAAATTGAGTCCTTATGTCCTTGCATACACTACCTTATCAACGCTTAGAATTTCTCGATGAAACTCTTCCATAATTCACACAAAACAGGCTTACATCCACTGATTTCATACATGGCATATTGATAAAGTCATAGAATCCATTTTTAATCATCCAATGCATTCAAACATATCAAAACAACAATCACATCAAACAGGACAATCCAACGTTGAGTGTCAAGTTCCAACGCTAAGCGTCATTTGCCTCGCAATTTTTATCGCTTAGCGTAAAAGTCACTGCTTAGCGTCTGCATTTAAATAGCAAGATTATTACTTACTTAATGCAAGATTCTGATCGGCCAGACTCGAAGATCTCACCACAGTGATCACTCTGGCGGCCTCTGATCTTCAAAAGGATGAGGATACAGAGAGAGGTTTTAGAGAGAAGTTAGAGAGAATTTAGAGAACATTTTTATTAGAGAGATAGTGTTTTCTAAATAAATAAATAAATCCTTTTATGACATTTCTATTTATATATAAACAATTTATTTATTAAAATAATACTATGATCTCATTATTTTAAACACAGTAAGTATGATTTTCTAGATTATCACATTCTCCCAAACATTAAAAAAAATTTGACCTGAAAAATTGACTTATTAGAGAACAGGTGTGGATATGATTTCTTCACATCTTCAAATTTCTAGGTAGAGTCACCTGTTCTCCTATTCCACACGACCTTGACTAAACTGATGGTTCTTGCCTTAATTTGTTTCTTCCCTTAACCGTAAGTATGATTTCATTATTTTAAATACAATAAGTATGATTTTCTAGATTATCACATTCTCCCAAACATAAAAAAAAATTTGACCTGAAAAATTGACTTACCAGAGAACAGGTGTGGATATGATTTCCTCACATCTTCAAATTTCCAGGTAGAGTCACCTGTTCTCCTATTTCACACGACCTTGACTAAACTGATGGTTCTTGCCTTAATTTGTTTCTTCCCTTAACTTTTTGCTTCTCGTCTCTTCTAATTTCCTTGATAGAAGCTTACACTGTACAAAATTATCCGGTAAAATCTCTTCCATGTCACTTTCATTTACGCTTTTGTTGCTTCTGGTTGTTTCCCCTTCAGTCTTTTCTTTCATTTTCTTTAATCATAGTTGGTAAACAGGTACCACCTATTTAAAAAAAATAAATCACCCTCTTAGAAAATTATTAGAGCATATAGTTGGTCTATAAATAGACTCACACAGTATAAAAGAGGTTGAAAAAATTAGAGAAGGAGATTGATAAAAAAGCTATAGTAAAAATTGAGACAATAGAAAGAAGGAGGATCAAGTCCAAATAAAATTTAAATCAAAATACTTTGACAACTTAAATAAAAATTAATTATTTTTAATTAAATTTATTAAAGAAAAAGTGAAAGTTATTTAATTAAAAGCAAATTAAAACTTTTCTAAAAGGATATTCAAGGATGTGTAAACTTTAGAAAAGAAATCCAAGACTAACCCAAGATGTTTTCAAATTTTTTGGAGTTAAAATAAATTATAATGACTTTAAGTGTAACTAAAATTCAAAAATAAATATAATCAAATGATATTAAAATAGTGAAATTTAATTATAATTTAACATCACTAATTCGACTTGGTAGATTGAAGTTAACCTTCTACTTGTATTGTAAATTGCTATTATTTGTAATCAATATAAATTTTTCATCTCAACCCTTATGTTGTAAATATCCTAATTTCACGTCGAAAACATTGAGTGTGTGAGGTTCGATGTAAGATCCAATAACAGATAGCATAATAAGCCCAAATGTTGATTATAATAGATTATGAATAACTTTGATACTATGTTAAGCTCTGACACTGTATTAAAATTGTGAAACTTATGTCTAATTCAATCTCACTAAGCTAATTCAGTAAGTTTACGTTAAGTTCATCATAATATTGAGTACCTTAACATGGTATTAAGACCAATTTATTCAATTTGAGTTAAACTTATACTTCACTAAATAATATGATATTCAAGTCATTTGAAAACTTTCATTATCAAAATTTGAACTTTCATATATTTTTTAGTCTTATTAATTTTTATAATCGATTTGTTCCATGTGAGAAAATGTATGGAAGATTTCACATTAACCATATATAAAACCAAATTATAATATAAATGAAAATAAATCTCCATTGAGTTAGTTTATTATACATAAATTTTACCATCCAATAAAAGAAATAAGAATCATGCGTACTTACTAACAAAATCACCAGATTATGCTATTGGTCTAAGGGAATTAGATTCAAACATTTTAGTTTGAAGTCTTTAAATGAAATGAAATGAAAAATATGTTTTTGAGAAAAGAAGACCACATTCAAGATATTTAACTAAGCTCCGTGACGTGACAAATATTAGTTATGGACAAAAAAATATAGATATTCCATAATAATAACGTAACGAAAAAGAACGCTCTTTTTATTGCGTAGTACAAAGGAATATTTAAAGAAGCCGTAATATAGTTAACATATTATATAAACGACACCTTAAACTTTGGTCGTTATTGTTTTGAAACTATTCCTTTTGTTTTAAATTTTTCTTTGTTTTGAGTATAGTGGGAAGTATTAGTCCTATTAGCATTTCTTTTATTATTCGAATAAAACGGTTAAAAATAGGGAAAAGAAAGCAGAGAATACGAAAACATCTCAGTTACTTTTCTTTTCAACAACATTTTCCTAAACTGAATTGATTTAAAATGATAAATTAATTAGAGAATACCACAAAATATTCTAAGAAAGTAAATTTAAAAAATTTGAAAAAAAAATAAAAAGGTCTCATGATAATTTACACAGGAACTTAATATATGAGAAACACGTGTATCTAATCCAGTAGTGAAGTGAGTGAGGGGTTCGCAGTTTAACCAATGGCTAACCAGATCCACCTTGCTTGCAATAATACAAATTCTTGTTGGAGGCATCTATCTCCAACTACGTGCTTCCCACTTTCGCATAATAAATAAATATAATACCATTATTATATTTAGGAAAATTGTCGTATAACATGTCAATTTCCTACGGAATTCATAGCCTATTAAACAAATCTCCACAACATTGAAAGGAAAAGACGAGGAAACCCACGTTCTTTAGAAAACAACCCAGAAGCTTCTTTCGTCATCAATACTGTCACATGGAAAAGATGATGCCATTCTAATTTTAAGGAAAAAAAATGTTTTTTTAATACAAAAGTAGGTAAACACTGTCCTTTTAATCTAGGAGAGTGCATGTTTAAGACAGCACACAATGAAATATACAAATTGTAAACAAGAGTGGACATATTTCGATTTGGGGTTAATTAATTAGCTTTTTATGAAAAAGTCTAATTAGCAAAAGTAGAATGATTATCATGAAAAAGTTAATTCCCGTGATGAATATAAGTAAATGTTTTATTTTTTTAAAGATAGTTTGTTAACATTTAAAAGTTTAAATCACAAAACATGAACTTTTTTTTAAAAATAAGTTGATATTATTACATATTATGATTTGTATAACATAATCGCAAATAACTTTACTAAAGGTTCTGCATTCATAAACTTTAACTTTACTATTTAAATGTGAGTAGAAAAAACGTAAAGAAAGAATGAGAGGACAAAATTAGTTTCCTCTTGGATCTGTGGTCAGAATGAAAAAGCAAAAAAAGATCTTTTCATATTCACCTTTAAAGTTTTCGATTTAAAAATGCTGGTTGTTACGTGCCACGGTATATATGGTCCAATTAAAGCACTAATTTGAAAAGAAGGGAAGTGGAGAATAATGTGAAAAAGTTGGAATAATTACGCATATATTCCACAATGAGATAGATCTATGGATGGCAAGAAGCCAAAGCAAACAACTTTGCAACTGAAGGAGCTTCTAGCTCTAACCATGGGGAACAAGAGGAGTTTTCACATTAACAACGTTAACAACATTAACAAAGAACACGAATCTAAGTAAAAAGAATGCCAAACTGTTTTATTCTTTCAATTATTAGATGTACAATGAAATCATCAAGGTCATCTACATACACGTGTGAACACCAAAACAATGAATCACAAAATAATCATCATAATCATGAATACCATCGTCATCATCATCATCATCAACAGCCAACCCTCCCAGATATCGAATCAACAAACACATCAACGACGAACAAAGCTAGAGAAAACACATAAAACCCGGAAAAGAGAAAGAGAAAAAGAAAACGCTACTCAACAAGACCAGAGGATAAAATAAATGAAATAGATCCCGTCCGTCCGTCGGTGAAAAACAAGATCAAGGGCCGAAGAGCCTCCACGTGGACGAATCCCGACCGTCAGGTCTGTTTTCAAGCCAAGAGCATGGCGACCAAGGTTCCCGCGATAGCAGAGCCAGCAACGAAGGACTTGGAAACGGAGAATGCGGCGTTGGGTGGTGGGGGTGAATCGCTGCCACCTGAGGGTGGAGATGCGGGGGCGTCGCTGGATGGTGGTGCTGGTGGAGAGTCAGAAGGATTAGAAGACGGACCGGGAGCTCCAGCAGGTGGAGTAGTAGAAGCTGGGGCAGGAGCGGGGACAGGTGCTGGTGGTGGAGTTGCTGGTGTGGGTGCGGGTGTAGGTGTTGCTGCAGATGGTGGTGGAGTTGCTGGTGTGGTGGGTGTAGGAGCCGGTGCCGATGCGGGTGGTGGCGGTGGGGTGGTTGTGGGAGGCTGTGTAGGTGCACCACCTGGCGCTTGTGCTATGCATGAAGTAGCCAGAAGCCCCAACACGAGAAACAGTTGTACTGCAACAGAACCCATGTTCTGAGTAGAGAGAACAGAAACAGAAAAACTGAAACTTGCGTGTTAGAGAGAGAGAGAGGGTTGAGCAGTGGAAGATGATAAGGGAACAGAATATATAAAAAGAGGGCTCGAGAGGCGTTAAAGGACAGTGGCGATTAATGCATCAATAATGCTTAAAGATTCCTCCAACTCCAATGTCTTAATTTAATTTCCTTCTATATGCGCGCACACAATTTTTTATCTAATTAATTTTCCAACCTTACTCTGTATATTTATATATGTTGTGATGTGCATGCCCTCCTTCTTTGCTGGCTCCCCATTCGTCATTTTCCCATAATACCGTGGACTAAGTCAGGGCGGTGTGATGTGAGTAATAATAATGAGTCAACACTTAACACTCCATTTCCACTTTTCTATTTTTTATTTTTTATTTTAAATTTTATCTTGATTTGAACTTTCTTCGGTGTCTGGTACAATTTTTGTTATGTTTGTGTAAATGTGGAAAATATTAGCTGGCAGATGTGGATGTTGTGGCCAATCGGGGATTTTACACTGCGCACTATGATTTTTCTGAATGTGTGTTCCTTGTTTGCCTTTTTGTCCATTGTGCTTCCTCAATATTACCCTCTCACCCTTTGCGTCAGGACACGTGTCAGTTCTGTGGGTCAGTGAGCAGTCACTGTCTCGGCCACCTCTCAGTACGGCGGTTTTTCCACCCATTTTCCTACTCTCGTCGCTTCCGCGTTAAACTTTTTTCCACTGGAACAGAAAATAATAAAATTTTAAAAAAACTACATACATTTTTTAAAAATTGGAACTTCAGAAAAAAAAAGTGTACTTTGAAAATAATCAGAAATGAAACAGGAAACAATCCAATCTGTAAAAACTATTTTCTATTTTTTATTATTCTTTACTTTTTCTTTCTTCAGAAAGACCATAGCTTTTCAACAACCCATAAAGTCGTTCTACGAGATTACTAGGGTGCCCTTATCTTTTGACCGTTGATCTAGACCTCACACGTGTGTCCTTCATAGTCCGTTGGTTGATGGGTTCCGTCTTGTAGTAAAACGCGGGGTGCTTTACCCGCGTTGATGCCACTCGTGTCTTGTCCTGTGTCCTGTGACAACTTTTTTTTTTTTTTTTTTTTTGTTAATTATTACTAATAAAGAATCATAGAATCTAATCTAAAAAAATGAAAAGTAGTAATTATTCTTACGCGAACTGCATACCCTCCACCAGATGAAAAGGTGCCCTTATTTTTGTTTTGACCCTTTCTCCGTTGGAACATAATTTATTCGGTAATTTTGCATTACATGATTGAGAAAGCAGATACATCACCCTTTCATTATCGGTAATGTTTTAGATAGAATACGTAGTTGATAATGGGGTAGATGGAAACAAAGAATAATATTAGGTAACCGTTGCAAATGGAAAACAACTACTCAACTCAAACGGAAATAAAATAGAAAATAAATATATATAGGTATAATATTTGAAAATAAAAATGCAGCTGGAACATATAGACGTGGAAGAAAATGAAAAAGAGGAGCATGTGAGAAAATGTTTGAATCCAATGTATCCCGTTGTCATTTTTTGGGACTAGAAGGAGCAAAGTCTTCACTACTGTTTGTGTATGTATTTTTTTAAAGATATTTTAATGGTGAAGTAGGAGCTGGCAAAAGCTGGCAATTATTAACGTCTTAATAATACGAGTAGGTTTGGACTTTTGCAATTCTTTCTCTTTGTCGGATTTGCTTGTAAAAATATGTGGAAAACAACGCAAGAAAGAGAGAGGGTTCGCATCTTCACTCATGAGTACCATTATCTTATCATGTTTTCATCAACCTACTTTATTTATTTATTCACCATATTCAACATATATTTACCACCAAAATTTCAAATTTACGTATAATGTTTTTCTAACTATTTATATGCGATTTACTCATAACCCACATTTCCATTTCGTGGAATTGTTGTCTTCAATTTATGAGAAGAGGAAATGGAGTACGTTGGATGGTGCTGAATTGACCAAAGTGACAACCAAAAATGGAAGAAAACAAAAAATATACATATGAACATGATCGGTTTTTATTTTCCTCGAATGGGTTGTATTGTACTCCATTATTTTATAAATGAATTATGATCATCAATTGTAGGCTCTTGTTTCCGACAATCACATATTTATTTCGATAGAAATGTTTTTTTGTTCAACGCCGGGTTTTTCCTTTAAGATTAAAAAGCATCATACACAAGATAAAATAAATAGAAACAACACAATTATAAATACCGTTAAATACGGTTTTCATTAGACGTGAATATCATATTATCAAAAGTAGATTTTGGAGGAACTAAGAAAGAAGAGAGGATTCAGAGTATCAAATTAATATCTGTTACAAATTTCACATATACATATTTATAAAGAGATATATCTTGTCGTCTCTGTTTAGTAAAGAACCTTATAATTCATTGTGCTACAATTTTTTTAACATTTTAATTAATTATAACAGACATCGTTCGCCCTTTTTTTTTTCTTTCTATCTTTTTTTTCTATACATAAACCAAAACTTATATGAATGTCATAGAATTACATATTAACAAGTATTAAAGTCGTGCCAGTTTTAATACTTATTCTTTTTGATTATTTTTTTTTAAAACGTGTTAGAGTTGAGTTGGGTGAGTGTTGAAAAAGGAAAAGAAATTAAGAGTATTAAACATTTTGTTAACTATCAACTTGATTTCTAGATAAGTACAATTTTATAAAACTTAAAAACACAGTTAAGAAAGGTTTTAGAATATTTTAGGTTAAAATATCATTTTGATCCCAATTTTCGTCAAATTTTTTCAAATAAGTCATAATTTTGGTTTTGTGTTCAAATAGGTCCCAATTTTCGTTAATTTTGTTCAATTGGGTCTTTTTTTGCTAACACCGTTTAAATTATTAACGACAATGAACAGTGACTGCCACATGTCACTTCGTGGTTTTTTTGAATTTTTTTAAAAAAAAATTTAAATTTTTTTTTTAATTTTTTTTAAATGTACACGTGTAAACCCAGGAGCGTGTCACGTGTCACTTCGTGGTTTTTTTGAATTTTTTTTTGAATTTTTTTGAATTTTTTTTGAATTTTTTTTAAATGTCCACGTGTCAACCCAGTAGTGTGTCACGTGTCAAAGTCAATGTTCTAAATTCAATTTGGTCCCTATATTTGTTATTTTTGTTCAATTAGGTCTCAATTTTTGTTAACATTAACAAATTTGGTCCCTCTCCAAATTAAAACCAAATTTAATTTTTATATTAAAATTCACATTTTTTATTAAATATTTTTATATAATATATTAAAATTCACATCATTATAACTTTGATATAAAAATTAAATTTGGTCACATCTTCGATAGGGACCAAATTGGTTAATGTTAACAAAAATTAGGACCTAATTGAACAAAAATAACAAATATAAGGACCAAATTGAATATAGAACATTGACTTTGACACGTGACACACTACTGGATTGACACACGTGGACATTTTAAAAAAATTCAAAAAAAAAAATAAAATAAAAAAATCAAAAAAATCAGGAAGTGACACGTGGCACGCTCCTGGGTTGACACGTGTACATTTAAAAAAATTAAAAATTTCAAAAAATTCAAAAAATTCAAAAAAACCATGAAGTAACACGTGGCAGTCACTATTCATGGCCGTTAATGATTTAAACGGTGTTAGCAAAAAAGGACCCAATTGAATAAACTTGACGAAAATTGGGACATATTTGAACACAAAACCAAAATTAGGACTTATTTAAAAAAAATTGACGAAAATTAGGACAAAAAGGTATTTTAACCAATATTTTAACAACTGTGCCTTGACTAACTGCATTACTTAAAATTTTTTCGCCACTTGTATGCCATCAACTAACGCAAACCTTATAGTTCACAACAAAACAATTATATTAACAAAACAGGTTAAAACAAATGTGAACGTTATACCATTCAAACATTCAAAACACAGTCGAAATAAAGGAAAAAGTCGCAAGCAAATGGAGGATGAAACATTCAAAATAAAGGTTGCAGTACAAAAGAAAAGTACAAAATTAAGCAAATCCAATTAGGCACTATGGCAAAATATTAAGACACTAGAAAGAGAGTCAACTTAATAATAACTATGAGCGAAATTGAAATATATAGTAAAATTGAATTTTAAATGAAACACATCATAAAAAAAATTGAAAAAAAAATGTTGAGAAACAGAAATAAGTTTGAAAAGTTATGTACAAAAAGAGGAAATAGAACGCAAAATTGAAATCTAAGTTAGTAAAATTTAAATTAGGAATGAAAAAATATGTTTTGGTCTCCTTCAAAATAAGTTAAAAATTTTAACTGGGCTCATCAATGGATTGATCAATAAGTTGATGGACTGGTTCATTAATTTTTATTTTTAAATTTTTTACATTTCTGTATGTGTATAAATATTTTAAATAATACAAATATTTTATAAGTTATGATACACTGATATTTTAATTTAAGTTGTTATCTATGTCCGATAAATATCCATGTTTGAATTTTAAAATATTTTACTGATATTTATAAAGGAAGTATATAATTTATAAAACAGTGATACTTATAAATTATAAGTATATTTAATAATATAAATATTTTCTTAACTTTTAATTGATTAAATAATGTCTTTGTCAAATAAATTAAAATAGTTATTATCTTTACTTGTTAAATTAGTCTATTATATTAATAATTAAAATTTAATTTGTAATTATTAATGATTTAAATAATAATTATTATATATTTCTATTTTTAGAATAATAAAATATAAAAAATTAATATTTTAATTATGTTTTTATTTTAAATTTTTTAAGAAAACATATCAGCCAGCTAAACCCGCTCTGTAGTTGCCTAAGTTCACCAATTTGACAGGAGATCAAGTCAAAACATGTTACAAGTTAAAAACTCCTAATTTAACCACCTCTAATTTTATCGGGGCATTTTACCACTCCTAATTTAAAGTCTCATTTAGCATGATATTAAGAAACATTGAATTGAAAAGATAGAACACATAAAATATGACTTTGATCAGGGGTGGATATCTCGAGCAATAGCAACAAATTGAAATGAGATTTAAGAAAGAATAAGCAAATAAATAAAAATAGTGGAATTTCTCTATTACTTTTATGGTGTGTTTGGATGAGGTAATTTAAAAGAGTAATTTATTTATTTAAAAAATTTTAATTTTTTTAAGTAAAATTACTAGTTTGAATTGATGAATTTTAAGAAGGTATTTCAAATAACTAAAATAATAAAATTTGAAATTCACTTTAAAAAATGAGAAAATTGAAATTCCACACATTGTGAAATTCCTCATTAGTCAAAATGAAAAAAGGTCGAGGCTAACTCAAACAACAATCGACAAGGACTAACTTAAAGCCGAATTCAAACATATTTTAGTTGGTGCCGACTTGGCCCAAAATTTCGTTTGGATTTATTCGGTCGAATTCGGTCAAATATTGGTTGGGATCGACTTGATCGAGTTTGACCAAATGTTTGGCTAGGGCCAACTTGGCCAAATTTGGCTAGAGCCAACTTGATCAAAATTTGATCCGAGCTAAGTACAATCAAATTTTTTCCTATACCTACTTGACCTAATTCGATCAAGGTTGACTCCATCAAATTTGGTCAAATTTGGCCCAGTTGATCTTGGCTAAAATTCAACTAAGTTGTCCTCGTCCGAAATTGGGCTGCATTCGACCAAGTTGAGCCCGTATGAAATTTAGCCAATTTTGACAAGGTCTTCACTGACAAAAATTTGGCTAAATGAGACTGAAGTTGGACTTGGCCAAACTCCGTCGAGTAAGATATGTCTGAAAGTTGGCCAAATTTTGTCGAGTTTACCCTGGCTGAATTGTGGTCAAATTTAGTAGAGTCAACATTGACTTAATTCGAATGAATCGACCTTGATCAAAATTTTGGCCAAATTTTACCTAATCGGCCCAAAGAGAAATTCAGATAAATTTGGCCGAGACGACCATGTTTGAAATTCTACCAAAGTCATTTGAATTAACCCCGGTGAAATTTTGCAAAATTTGTTCAAGTCTGCACCAGCTGAATTTGACCTAGTTAAAGTTGACCAAAATTCAGCCCATATGACACCGTAAAAAATTCAGTCGAATTGATTGCATCACAAAATTTGGCAATATTTAGTTGAATCAGCCCCAATAAAAATTTGATCGAGTCCAACCTGATCGAAATTAGGTCGATTTTTTTTGAGTCGTCCCCGAGAAAATTTGGCTAAACGCGACAAAGTTGGCCCTGGTCGAAATTGGGCGAAATTCAATCGAGTTGGATCCGTCATAATTTTGGCCAAATTTGGCCGAGTCGACCCCGATTGAATTCAACAAATATTATGTCGTTGAAAATTTGGCCAAATTCGATCGAATTGAATGAATTTAAGTTTGATCGAATTTAAATATTTTAAGTAGACTAATATATTTTTCAAATTTTTATATTTTAAAATAAATACTGTTAAAATGAAAGTTTATCTGATAAGAAAAATTCAATTATTTTATTCAAACAAGAAATATAAATGTAAGATATTTCAATTACTCTATCTAAACAGATTATTTAGAAAATAAAAGAAATTCAATTATAATAAACTCAAATGAAATGCATTTTAATTTTTTAGAATTGTTGAAATACTTCGTCCAAGCACAAATTTATTTTTTTGGGCTTGTGAAAAATATGTTGTAAATAAATGTTCTTACTATTCTCATCTTAACTTTGTTCGAGAGAGAAAGAATACATTATAAAATGGAAATGAATAAATAAAAAAAAAGACAATAAAAGTAAATATTTTGTTTAATTGAAGCAAAATAAATTGAAAATAAATAGATAAAATAGTTTTTTTTTTCAAACGAAGATAGTTTAAATAAAAATCTGCCTAATTATTCCTAACTTTTTTTATTCAGATGATTAGCAATAATTTTGCAAATATATTTTTTTCACTTTCTTCAATAAAGAAATCTTGTACGCAAATATCACACACACATATATATATATATATATATATATATATATATCCTAACTAGGAATATCAACGGAATTGGTAGTAGTTCTCATATATCTTATCTGCTGCATAAATATTTATCACGAACCTGTACTCATATTTGTGCGGGTATTTATTATGCGGGTACCCGCATATGTTTTTAATATCCATGGATATCTAAGGGTACTCGCGGGTATTTACAAAATAAAAGTAGAATATTTAACAACATATATTAACCATAAATTCAAATAAAAATACAATACAAAATATTCATAAATTTCAAAAAAATTGTAAATAACCTATTTAAATAGTGTTGAATTACAATTTATAAAGAAACAAATATTTTTTATAACCAATTGATAAAAAGTAACCCATCCAAAATCAATATATTAATGTTTTAATCATATTTGTTTAAATTTAAATTAGAGTATAGCGGATATAAGTTTCTATGGGTACGAGTACTATAATATCTATACTCGTCCCGTTAACATGCGAGTATTCATACCCGTTAACATACGAGTATTCGTATTCGTTACTCGCGAATATCCATTTACCGTATTTATTCTTTTATCAGTCAGTGATTTTAACCGAGGATTGAAGGATCGAGGGTTGAAGCTTTTAAATGCGACATCGACATCGACCAATTTGGATCTCACATATACAAAACCGTCACCAGGAGTAATTTCTAATCAATCTCCAATAAATTATATGTAATAACATAGTAGGATCTTTGCAGAACTTTAAATTTTTCGGTTTGTATATATGGATCGAAGCATCCCATATCTTTTCTATATTTTAATCCTTTTCTGTTGATAAAAAAAGAAGTTAGAATTATTATACTTATGAAACCAAATTAAAGAGTAATTAGAAGGGTATGTTAAAAGTGAATAATAAAAAAAATGGGTGAAATGTCACTATCCAAACCAAATCATGCAATAGTTTGTGATCCTCAAATGACATGAGTAGCAAATAAGTTCCTTGAGAAACAATGGTGACCTTTAGATACCCAGGAAATCAAGTGACTTAGTAACTCTACATATAAGGCAAACATGGCACCATCACTAACTAGACAGAATATACAATAATAATGACTCCAACATCTCTCAATGGTAAAAAATTCATACATAGAAACCCAATTCAGTTTTCAAATGTTTTAATCAAAACTTCTGAAAGACCAGACCAAAACATTTTGAAGAAGTTCGACTTGTTTGGGTCGGAATATTGTTGACAACAATCTTTTTCAGCTTGTTGGCTCAAAACTAATGAATTGTGTATTCTTAAAAAGAATTCAGCATGTGTGAATTAGAATATCTTTTAACACCTTTAATACAAAAAAAAAAAAAAAAAACTTATTTAGATCTTCCCCAAAACTTCCATAAAATGTGTCATTTCTAATGAATCTTTGATAAACAAAAGCCCTTCCTATTAAATAGTATTTCTGGCCCCAAATGCAATTGATATTCCCATACTGCTAAACCTAGTGAATGAATATGGATATAAATAGGTATTATAGGTACGTGATGTGATGTAACAGGAGAAAAGAAAAAGAAAAAATTTATATTTTATCAAATAACTTCAACATTTATTTGATTTTCTAATTTCACTTTTTTATTTGATCTTTTTCCATTTCCTTTCCAATTCTTTTACTTATTCAGGTGGATAAAATATATTTCATATCTATACTCAATAAAAGGCCAATCAAAGAAGCATATGTGAAATTAGTGGACCTGACGTGCAATCGCACGTATACCAAAACTAGTTTTCTTCTAAACTAAAGGTAGAAAAGTAAACACAAAATCAGTTTTGCCTTAGTTCATAAGTAACGGAATGTGAATAGTTCGAAAATTTCCAGTTAGGTTACCAAAATCGTTGAAAACAAATTATACACGTTTGGTAACCCAGACAATTCGGTTTGATTTTCAATGGTCACGTAAGTTTTATCAATTATGTTTTAAAAAGACAGAAATAATATTTAATTATTTTTATTACAATCATAATCTCCCATTCTCAAATTTACATTTGTATCTATAATAAATGCAATTTATGAATTAGTGTTGTGGCTATCCCTGTGGCCATCCATTCTAAAGCCTGAGGTGTTTTCATGGAACAGTGAGAAAAAGAGAAAACTTGTTCCATCCAACAAACATTGAAAGAGATTTAACATGGTCAATGGTGAGGTCAACCTCGGGTTTCGTTCAAACTAAAAAAATACATAACTCTGGATTTTATTTTCTGAGTTTTTATATGTTTTCAAAATATATAGATCAACATTTCGATATTTAAAATATATATAAAAAATTTAATATATTTGTATGTTTATTAGAGAATAACACCAAACAAATCCAGACTCAGAAATTCAGTGAGGAAATGAAAGTGACAGATTAATAAAAGAAGTATAATACATATATACGAAATTAAGGTATATATTTATTCTTGTTCGATATTATTTACTTTTCTTATAATTTATAATCATTAAAATTTTATTTAATTTTTCACTTTCAAAAGAAAAAAACAAATACAATTTTTTATTTATATTATATATTAAAATATCTTATTTTTAGTGTTCACGTTTGTTTCTTGATTTTATCCTTTAAATGATTTTTTAAAAAATTAAAATAATTATTTTATCAATATATAAAATCTAACCATTTTTTTTCAATTTAACTGTTTTTTATGATTTTAACAATATTTTTAATTAAAAAATATATAACAAATAAATAAAAACTAATTACAATAATATTATAAAAATTATTTATATTTAATTTTATAGTTATAATAATAATAAAAATAATAATAACAATAATTTTATTATTTTTTTATTATCATAAGAAGAAGAAAAAACATAGATGTGCATGTATTTTCGGTAGTTCTTTATTAAGAGAATGATTATCTTAATTATATTTTTAACCTTCTGGTTTTAAAATAATCATTTTAATGAAAACAATTTATATCGTAATGCTTACATTGTTTTGTTAGCTACACACACGTAATTATTGGAAAAATATTATCTATTTTATATGATTTAAAAAGTTAATTAGTGTATCATTTTTTTAATTCTATGTTTTTTAATGACTTAGAGTTTAAGAGTACTAATGATTTTAACGATTTTAACGATGAAACTCGATTATATTGTTCCTAAAAAGTTTAACTATAAATATATATTTTTTATTGAATTTTATTTCATAAAAATTATTATCTCTAAAATCTTTTCTAATTTTTTTTCTGTTTTCTTTTTCTAGATTTTCGACTTTGTCTTTCATGTGTTCGAAGATATGTTATAGGAATCCTAATATCGAGAATAGGAGTATCAAAGTGAGTCAACCTGACTCATATGGGTTGAGCCAAAAAAGAACCAATTCAACCCGACTTACTTTTTTAGTGAGCAAAAAACTTTACAATCCGGCTTAATCCACCGTAGGTTGGTGGGTTACTGAATTGGTTCACTTACGATTTTTTTTTTGCAATTTATTTTATATATTTATTGCATTATAATGAGCGAATTCACTCAGTTTATTTTTTATAATAGTGAAATCAAAGTGTTTACTTAATTCTCGAAATAAATATTATTATAAAAATAGTAATTAAAGATTAAAATATCAACGCATGTAACTTCACAAACAAATACATGAAACATTCAAACTATTCAAATATTATAGAACAACATTCTAATATTTAAAGATATGAAATTGTGAACCTAACTTGGTTTGTAGAGCTGTCAAGATGGGTTGGAATCTGCGAGTTAACCCGACCCACCATGGGTTTGAGCCGGGTTGAGTTGAAATTTTTTTACAAATTTCAATACGGGTTGAATTTTGACCCGGCTCACCCGGGTTGGCTCACCAACATGCAGATAAAGGATCACACAAGTGTTTTTTTTTATTAAGTTGGACTTTGCATTTGGGTTAGTTTAGGTTATTTTTTTTTATCCATCACATTGATAATTTGTATTTTTGTGTATTTGGATTGTATTGAAGTTTATTTAAAATTTAATCAGAATTATAATTTAGTTTTGACTGAAAAAAATAAAAAAAATATTTTTTTTTAATTAAGTGAGCTTGTGAGCCAATTCGTGATAGACCTGTCTCGATTCAAATTTTTTAACTTGCTAATAAGTGAGTCGGGTTATGTTGACTCACTAAGTGATCAATCCATAAATTTGGACATATCTCCAGACTTAAACCCGTAATGAGTAAAGTTGAAACTCATTCATTAAGGATTAAAATCTTACCCGATCTGAATATTAAATAGAATGACTTCATCTTTTGTTTTTCTTAACTTTTAAGAAACATGTTAAAGTGGGGTGTTTTGGGAGTTACAAGTTTAAGAGTTGAAATGAATATTTGTTTGGTTAAGACGTGTTTATTGTTCAAATTTTTTTATGTGCAGATACATTAACGTGAGTAAGGTAGAAGAATCGTTACGTTTCATTGGTGCTCATTCATGCTGTCGCCGATGCTTCAGAGTGCTCGCACCGCTGGCTGGTCATGGGAGGAACGAGGCTTGTACTTGTCACTCTCCTGCATTCTTCTTCAACCACGAGAAGACCACTTCCACTCCAGCCTTCTCCACAGCCCATTGGGCTCCCCAGCCCATTCTCACTCCCACTCCTACATGGGCTAAGTCGTCACTAGTGTGAGCAACCGTGTCTTCTTCTATGTGAGCAAATATATAGCCACGAATCCTCTCGCTTCCTAAATTTTTTTATCCACTTTTAAATTATTATTCTAATTATCATTAACTCATCACATCATTAAAAAAAATAAAAAAAAATAATCTAATAGTAATTGAAACAATAAATTAAAAGTAAGTTAAAAAAATTGAATTAAAATATCATTATCTCACGTATTATTAATACATCAATTAATAAAATGAAGAAATTTTTCTAACTTTCTAACCAATATAAATGCTTAACAACCAATATAAAACCTGTAATTTGTAATAATGATGTGATATTTAATTATGGTAGATTTTCTTTTCAAAACTTATAATATAAACTTAAATGCATAACCAAAAAGTTAAAAAAAAAATGCATAAAAGATTAAATTAAATGCTTAGTATAAAGGCAGTTCGGCGGATTAAATACCCAGCTACCTTATTAAACTACTACTAAAATAGACTAGTATCTCTAATTGCCAACATGAAAAAAGTACATATAATCAAACCGTTCAATTAAAAAAAATTATAATATAAATTAAACTGAATTATTTTTGGAATAGACTTAAACCGGTTCTGCCTATAAATAAACTTACAAATAATAATAACTATTTAAAATATATAAAAAATTATAAAATATGTATATAATAACTTAAATACTAAATTATTATATTTAGAATTAAAAATAATTATAGAGATACAATTTAAATTAGAAAAAAAAAATTGTATTTTATTTTTTATTTATGTAGATTGAGTTGATTTTATACAGATGAAATCTAAAATTTACAATATATTTATTAAATGATGGGTTTGGGGACGTGGGCCCTTAGATTTTCCTCAAATCCGAAGAAATAGATACTAGATTTCAGGAGCAATAACCTGCAGTTAAAGTTTGTGCATTATGGAAGACCAAACCCAGAGAAAACCCAGAATCCTGTGCCTCCATGGATTCAGAACCAGTGGCGAAATCCTCAAGCAATTGGTCTTAAGATGGCCAGAATCTGTGATACAAAACTTGGACCTGGTGTTCCCCGATGGCCAGTTTCCTGCACAGGGAAGATCTGATGTTGAAGGCATTTTTGATCCTCCTTACTATGAATGGTTCCAAGCCAATAAGGTTGCTGTAGAGACAACACAGTCTCCACCTTAGTAATCCCCACCTCCGACATCATTCTAGTAGAGCTTTCTTCTTACGTTTTTATCTTTTTCGTGTACAGGACTTCTCCGAGTATAGAAACTTCGAAGAGTGTTTAGCATACATAGAAGATTTCATGCTAAAAAATGGTCCTTTCGATGGTATATTGGGTTTCTCTCAGGTGCGGACTCTGCTGCTACAATGTTATTTCTCAACTTTTTCTGTCTTTTGTTTTTCCAATTTTGAGAAAATAAGGAATGTTGTGTCTCAGGGAGCAATTTTAGCAGCTGCATTACCAGGAATGCAAGCGCAGGTACTGAAACACAAACTCATCTTAATGCTGTTTACACTTTCTGTTTTAGATTTTAATAAAGTTGATCTTCCTTCCTTGAAGATTCCCCTTTGGTGAAAGAATGAATACTTTGGCTTTTATAGGGTGTAGCACTTGGGAAGGTAGAAAAGATCAAGTTTTTGATTGTGATATCTGGAGCCAAGTTTGGTGGAAACAAGTTTGGAATGCCTGAATTGGCTTCTAAGGCATTTTCAAAACCAATTGATTGTTTATCTCTTCACTTTATTGGTACTTTCAAGTCCCTCACTTATGATTCTGCTTCAACAAATTTTTCTTCACATATAACTCTAAAACTTGTATTCTATCTTCTATGGTGAAGGGGAGAAAGATTTCATGAAGGAAGAGAGCGTTGCTTTGTTGGAAGCATTCCAGAATCCTGTTGTGATTCATCACCCCAAAGGACACACAGTCCCCAAACTTGGTTAGTGAACTCTCCTATTGTAGTTCTTTTATTGTAACTATGATTGTTGCCATTTGAATATTGGTTTTGTGCATATAATGTGTCTCAATGTGATTTTGATTTGGTCTTTCTTTGTTGCAGATGATAAAAGTCTTGAAATTATGGTTAATTTTATTGACAGCATTCAGAGGATGATTTAAGATGGTGATATCAAAACTTGAATCTTATGCAAACTTTCTGTCAGTTTTCTATCTTGTAACAATATTATAAAACTTCACTGAAACCATATACTAATGAGGATTTTCCGCGATAAACTCCAATATATTAAGCCAGCATCAATGAATGGTTAAATTTGAAAGGGTTTATTTTGTTATGCAGTTGATTAAGATCTATTCTGCAATTGATTTGAAGCTGCAATGCAGTGAAAAAGATTGGATTGACAAAGTATTTTTATTTTACTGATTTCATTAAATATTATTAGTTTTTCTATTAAGTCTTCCAAAGAAATAACTTCTTAAACATGGAAAAATTAGTAAATGACAATTCTGTCATTCCCTCACACATGTAGACTCTTGGAAAACATGAATATCGGAATCATTTTCTTAAAAATAAATAGAATTTGTTTAGCTGGTCATAAGCATTTTGGAAATGTTTATATTAACTTCATTCCTTATATAAGGAATGCGATTTACTTTAGTTGTAAATTTGTTTAACGGCATTATTGTTATCATTTTATTGTAAAAATAAGCAATATTATATAACTTTAAATGACCTTTGATACATCTATATAGAATTGTATTGCTTAAAGTTTTTAAATATTTTTATTTATTATGTTAAAATCTGTATTATTTAAAGTATTTTTTTATTTTGTGAAATAAAAAGCTAATAATAATAAAATTATAACTAATTACTTATACATTTATAATATAAAATTTGGATATTACCACACTGTCATGACTGTTATATTTCCAAAAGCCATTATTTTCAACCAAATAGGAGATTTTCATCTAAATGATTATTGCCGGTTCAACTTTAGGAGTAATATAATTATTGAAAAAGTAAAGAAAAAGAGAAAATAAATTATATAATTGTAAAATAGATGTAGAAATGTATCGAGTTTCAATGTACGATGGTCTTTGTTTATTATGAAGAGGAGTTAAGCTTAAAATTTTCAAAATTCATTGAAGTAGTTCTTAATTAACTTATTTGAGAAGCTAGTGTCTCTTAGGTATTCTCCATTATATTTTCTTTCTTTGTAAGAGAGAGGGAGATGAAAAGGATAGAGAAAGAACAAAGAGTAAGAAATTATGAAACTAATAATGTATTATTCAAATAGAGGTACATGAGTATAAGAGTATTATTAGCAAAGAAAATGCAAGATTGGTGAAAAGGTTGAAAAAATATATATAAGCTATCTTTAAGTTTTCCGTGTAAAATTATCTGCTTGTTTTTCTGGTTTTTAACATAACAATAAAATTCAAAATTACATTGTTATCTTTAGTGAATTTTGATGCACTTAAAATATTTTTGGATATAATTGGAACATGTAGAAGACCATTGAGATAAATTTTGTATATTATATCATATATAATTAATTATTAAAAAATAGTATTTATTTGTGACTGATGATTATCGATTGAGATGAGTGATAAAGTAATTTAGTAATTAAATAGAAAGGAAAAGAGAGAAAGATCACAAAATTAATATTCCTCTAATAATTTGAAAAAATAAGAGAAAATGGAAAGATTTAGTGAAAGTCTTTTAATCCAACCAAATAATCTTGGAGCCAACCATCTTCCACAACAAAATAAATAAAATGAACTGTTTTGTTAAGAAAATTCTGACATATACTCGTTAACTAAAAAACAAATTTACATATGGGTTGAGCATCAACCAATAAATAGAAGTATAAATTCATCGCTGTAAAGTTTTATAACCATAATTGTAACTGTTGGTAGAGAGCAAGTTTTGAAACTGTTGTCCCTTATAAATTTTTTGTTACAGCGAAATAATAGCCAGAGAACAACAAAAAAAAATAAAAATAGACGTTATTACAAAGGAACACTGCGTTAAGGACTTTAATGCTTCTTGGTGCTGCAGCTCCATAATGGTACTTTTGGCAGTCTACTCTTCTGAAAATAATGTTTTAGTTTATATATTTTCAGGTAAATGGTTACTTTTTAATATTTGTATATTAATAAAACATTTTCTCTTTTACTAATAATTCTCATATTGACATAATATTTAAAGTTTAATAAATAAATATTTTTGAAATAAATAAATAATATATATATATTTAAAGTTTAGAATGATAAAATAAGATAAAAATATGTATTTAGTATTCAATAATGGAATACTAATTGGTATCCTAAGAATACTGGTTAAAGAATAAATAATTTGCATTGATTTCATCATTTTTATATTAAAATTGAAAATAATTAAATACGTTAAACTAAATTGTATAAATACATATAACAAATTTTATAAAATCAAAATATCTTTTTAAATTTTTAGACAATAACTTTTTGATACGAAATAAGAACTTTAAAATTTTTAAGGTCTTTACTAAAAAGAAAAAAATATTTCTACTTTAGTTGTTTTCTTTTTATAAATTTTTTAAATATTTAACATTATTTTTTTGTTGATTTTTATGTTAATTTAAACTTTCTTATATTTAATTTTTAGCAACATTATAATATAGTTATTTTATTAATTATTTTTTAATTTTTATTGGTGAGCATTAAATAAAATATTAAACACATTGTATAAGACATATGGACATTTTTGTCCTTTAAATAAAATAAATTTATATTAATAATTATTAAGACAGGTTTTATTTAATATCACACTTAATTATGCAAATTTATAGGATGCAATATATATATTACTTATCTTTAACAAATATCTTAGAACACCGCTTAGAAAGATCCTTTGGCAATTTTATTATTTTAATTAGAAAATTTAATTAATTGTTAGACGTTAATTTTGAGACAAACTAGACAGCTGGGCATTACATAAGTGGTACCATGTTAGGTAGGTAATACCTCAATTTTATAAATTTTCAATTTTGAAGTTTTTATATAAAGAAATAAATTAAATGCATGAAAGTTGTGTTGTTGAATCACAATATTTGTAGTGAGAGAGTACTGGAAGAAATGGAGCTTGTGCATTGATTATGGAAGAGCAAAGGCAAAGAAAACCCAGAATCCTCGGCCTCCATGGGCATGGAAGCAGTGCAGAAAATTTCAAGCAATTAGTGTTGAGGAAGTAGCCAAAATCTGTAACACAAAAGCTCGACCTTGTCTTCCTCGATGGTCCCTTTCCCATACAGGGAACTACTTCTGACGTTAAAGGATACGAATGGTTTCATGCCAATGAGGTTGTTGTTAGAACAATCATGTTTCATGTTATATGTTTCATCACCATATACATTTCTAAATTTTGCTTGTTTCTGTGCAGGACTTCACTGAGTATACAAACTTTGAAGAAGGTTTAGCATACATCGAAGACTACATGGTCAATAATGGTCCATTTCAAGGTATCATGGGTTTCTCTCAGGTAAAAAGATGTTATATTGTGTTTATTATACAAGAGATGCTAAACCATGTTAATAAGAACGTTAAAATATCTTTTTAGTCTAATATTCATGAAATTTTATCAAATTAGTTTGTTTTTATCTTCAAATAGTTCGTCAAATTTGTTCAATTTGACTTTTTTTTGGTAAGAAAGAATAGATCTTGCTTTTATCTTAATGATAATACCTTTGTTTAAAGGAAAATTATTATACAAGCGTCATTTTACTGATGATTTCTTCTATATGGTCAAATTATGAACTCCACTTCCCGAACTTATATTTATAAAATTTAATTAAACTGATAATTTACTTCTTAATATAATATAATAATCATTTCAAATCTATTCAAAAATATATTCTAACAAGTTCAAACAAAAATAATATATACATCCTATTTTTATCTTGATGGTAATACTTTTGTTTAAAGAAAAATTCTATACCATTTTAATGACGTTTAATTTTGTCGATAGGAATAAACTAATCAAACTATTAATAATTTATCCAAATTCGACAGATTGCTTGTTTAAATTTATTTTATTTAAAAAAATGAAGAAAAACTCAAACTTTCATACTTAATTATTTAAACGAGTTTAATCCTTGACTCTAAAGCTTGACATGGAAAGTTGATCAGTAGCGGTTTCGATATAATATATTATGAAATTTCTTATATATATATATATATATATATATATATATATATATATATATATATATATATATATATATACTATTTTTTTTATTAAAAATTCGTTTTGTTTAGCTTTATAATGTTTTGAGTTGAATTAAAACGAGAGTCTAGTAAATAATAAATAATATTTCAGCATGCCATATGGATAAATTTTAAAAATATATATATTTTTAAAATATAATCAATTAAGTTATAAATAAGTAGTTAAATAAACAAAACTTAAATTTAATCTGGTTTTTAAGTAGTCAAATTCAGTTTCTTTAATTAAGTTAATTAGTTAATTAAGCTTGAGCCATCAATTTTCTTATAAGGCAAATTCAAACTTCATGAGGTCAAATTATTTGCATCCAATATTTAGGTATTCTGCATTGTGTATCACTCAGTTTTTGAAATCTAGATGAATTATTTATTAGTAATAAGGAATCAATGTGTTTCACGGGGCACTTTTGGCTGGTGTAATGCCAGGACTGCAATCACAGATACTACAAATTAAGAAACTAATCTTCTTTGACCTTTTTATCATGTCATGAAATGCTATGGTAATATTTATCATGTTTTTAATATATTATATATAATAAATTAAAAACAACATATTTACAACTTTTGTATTCCTTTGTTACATTATAAATTAGAATTCAAAATAAATGCTTTTCAAACTTGAATTCAATCATAATTGTTAAGCTTGCAAGGGATTAAGCAAGTTACAGAAAAATACCTAGTAAAAAAGATTAAAAGTGAATGTTATATTTACTTGAACTCACTTTTCTAGAATTTGTAATAGAACTTGAATATATTTTTGAATGAAGTTTTGTATTACCATGATTTGACAAGAGAGAATGAGTTTAGGGTGTAGCATTTACGAAGGTGAAGAAGATGAAGTTCGTGATTGTGATCTCTGGAGGCAAGTTTGGTGGAAAGAAGTTCGCAATGCCTGAATTAGCTAAGAATGCATATTCAGAAATAATAGATATCCCCTCCTTCACTTTATAGGTAATTTCAACAAAACTCAACTCCATTCTCAACAAATTTCACTTTTCTGTCTCTTCCATCAAAAGTTTTTTCTTTTTGTAAATGTAAAGGGGCCACTGATATTGCCAGAGAAGAGCACATTGTTTTGTTGGAAGCATTCAAGGATCCTATCGTGATTTTCCACGATGAAGGTCACACGGTTCCAAAACTTGGTTAGTGGTATTTCATACTTTAATTACTAATTTTTTTCATTGCTACCATTTCATTAGTGTTCTTCAAGAATTTTTTTTATACATATGATAGTCTCACATAATTTAGAAACATTTAGGAATTCAAGTCTGAGTCTAAGTTTCACATTGATTAGAAATAAATAAAAAAAATACTATATAAGAATAAAGATTTATAAACATATTGTTTTAAGGTTTTTGGTTGAGAGTGATTTGTCGATGCCTTATGTGATTGAGCTGAAGTCACATTAGTGTTGTATTTCTCTAGTGAACCTTCTCTGTAAACATCTTATTGTCTCACATAATATATAAATTTAGATCAAATACAGTTTAAATATTTATTTTTTTCTATTTCTTTTTGAAACACTTTCTAAAAACAAAAGTATAATAAAACTCCATGCTTCAAAATGTATTAAGAACGTAACGGTGAATCCTAACGATATTACTGAAATTAACGATGAAAACAAGACTAGAGTTAGTATTGTTCAGGCGTACAATTTCATTGAAATTTGAGATTTTGATTTGTGTCTTCTTTGTTGCAGATGGCAAGAATCTTGAAACTGTGCTGGGTTTCATTCTCACGATTCAGAGGATGGTGTCACCGGTAAATGCACGATTGTGATACAATATTTTCTTGCAAGTTCATTTCTATCCGTAAATTTGTTGCTTATGAATAAAAACTTGAATTGTTGGTCCGTGTAAATAAAGAAAGCCGCAGATAACATACGAGTAAACGAAGAAAATATGTTGTTGTTTTCCTTTTTATTAATTAAAAGATTAACATATGAAGTAAAACATGCAGATCCTTCCTCAACAATTTTAATTATTTTGAGTTAATTATGGAATAAAGTTTTCCACCACAGCTTTGATATTCAAGATATCTTTGCAAGCAAAATATCACTAATAGAATTATGTGGAACATACATGACTCTAAATCTATATTAAGAGAAAAAAAACACGTACAAGTTTGTTTATAGAACAAGTTTACTTTTAGAAAATAGGTTAAAATACATTTTTTGTCTCAATTTTCGTCAAGTTTTTTCAAATAAGTCCTAATTTTGGTTTTGTGTTTAAATAGGTCCCAATTTTCGTCAATTTTGTTCAATTGGGTCCTTTTTTGCTAACACCGTTCAAATCATTAACCCATGAACAGGACTGCCACGTGTCAATTCATGGTTTTTTTGAATTTTTTTATTTTTATTTTTTTATTTTTTAATTTTTTTTAAATTTTTTTGACTTTTTTTTAAATGTACACGTGTCAATCCAAGAGTGTGCCACGTGTCACTTCGTGGTTTTTTTGAATTTTTTTATTTTTTTATTTTTTTTTTAAATTTCCACGTGTCAACCCAGTAGTGTGCCACGTGTCAAAGTCAATGTTTTAAATTCAATTTGGTCCTTATATTTGTTATTTTTGTTCAATTAGGTCCCAATTTTTGTTAATATTAACCAATTTGGTCCCTCTCCAAATTAAAACCAAATTAAATTTTTATATTAAAATTCACATTTTTTATTAAATATTTTTATATAATATATTAAAATTCACATCATTATAACTTTGATATAAAAATTAAATTTGGTCACATCATTATAACTTTTGAGTTTTAAATTGGTAAATAATGGAAACATTTTATTAATAATATTTATTGTATTGGACAAATTAATCTGAAAGAATAAATTAAATGATATTTTTTTTATAATGATATTTTGACTCACTTTTAATCCACAACTTACATCACCTTTGAATTATCACATCACACCACTAAAAAAATAAAAACAGATAATAGAAGGATGATTGGAGTGATAGGTTAAAAATGGATAAAGAAAGTGAGTTAAAATATCTTAATTTTTTTTGTAACAAATTTGTCACACATTAATGCTTTTCTTCTTCTTTTTCTTTTTTTTTTTTCTGTTTTTTCCTTCCTTTTCATTAACTCTAATATTGATAGAAATTCAAACAAATTTCAGTCTCATGTTTATTAGAATTGAGAAAGTTTTTATGTTATAAAAGAACAAAATCTATAAACTCTTATCTTAAAGTTTTGGATTTTAAATTTATTAATTATTGTTTAATTTTTCGAAAACCATATTTATTTAAATTTTTGTATTGATCTCCATAAAGACCTATCAACTAACTATAATTTTATTTTCATTTTTTAAACAGTTTTTATTTGAATAAAGAATGAAATATAGGTTAAAAAAAAAGCTTCCTTAGCATTTTATCTTTGTTCATATTTTTTATGAGTTAAATATGTTTTTTTATACAACCTTTTAGTAAAAATTGATATTGGTTCATACTCAAAATTTTTGTTCAATTTAGTTTACTAACTTTAAAAATGATGGATTATGATTTTTTAACCAAAATTTGTTAAGTTTTATTGAGATTTTAAATGTGTTTTATGATAACATTTAAGTTATTTATATTGTTTATTGTTTATTTTCACTTCAATGTTAGTAGGGATGTCAAAAAAATCTATATCCACGGGTATCCGCGGATAAAACCTGCAACGAGTAGAAAATAAATATTAAAAATGGATACCCGCTACCAACGGGTACGAATATTTTTGATACCCGCATGGTAACGAGGCGGGTATGGGTATCATAGTATCCGTACCCATGGATACTCGTACCCGCTAAACTTACCCCCTTGACATTTTTTTCTTTCCTTTCTTTGAAATTGGACATATACATCAAACCTTATATAGACAATGACGTTATGGTATGTTTGTTGTCAAATCATAGAATGAAAATAAGAATACTTGGCACGTGACAATTGAGGCTTATTATTTCTTTATTTTGTTTATTTTTCAGGAATCAATAGGAAAAAGTGGGTTTGTTGATCAAAGCACTAATTAAAGAATTTCCATTATGTTACGTCATTTTATATTTACTTTTACAATTTGAGTTTATTTAAACTTTATTTATAATTTATGACAATGATGTATTTTATTTTATTTTATTTGAATTTATAATTAAATATTTGTTTTTTAAATAATTTTGTAAATACCCGTGGATACCTGCGGATATGAAAAAAATTAGGCGGGTACCTGCATAACGGATGCCCAACGGATATGGGTATGGGTACGGGGCAAATATTTATCTAGTGGATAGCGTACGGGGGAGTTACTACCCGTACCCTACCCACGTACCCTATCCGCCCCGTTGACATCCCTAAATGTTACCTGAGAAATACGATTGAAACGTCAAATAAATTTTAAAAAAAATTGTTAAAATAACTAAATTCAAGTATACCCAAAGTTGGGAAACTAAATTAAATCACAGTTTCAAAAAGAGACTAATTCCAATTTTCATTCGAAGTTAAGAAAAAAAAAACATATTTAAGTTTTTTTTATTAATTAAAAATTATATACGGATTTTTATCCTTAACTATATTTAGGTATTATATGACGAACATAGTTTTCGAATAGAATAATTCGTATATATGATATATGAAATCAGTAGATAAAAGAAATAACTTGTTGCATACATTATATATATATATATATATATATATATATATATATATATATATATATATATATATATATATTGGAAAAAAAGTTAACCTTTACATAAATATTTTACATATGGATTGTTAAAAATATATATTTTAAGAAATTGAAATAAAAAAATTACAGGTAAATTATTTTGTTGTAATAACCTAAAAATGTAAATTAAAATTTTAAAATTTATGCGACTTTTGTAATTTGATAGATGTCATGTTGCTTTCTTAGGGATAGCAAAATGAGTCAATCCAATTGATTTTTATTCGACCCATTTAAATAGTACAAACCAAAAAATGCAACTCGTTCCATTTTGTGACGGATTAACGGAATTGTCTGTCCAACTCGTCCTTCTTTTTTAACAATTTTTTTTTGTTTTTCTTTAACTTGATTTTCCTTGATTGCCTACTAAATTTATGATTAGAAGAGAAAAATAAAAAGAGAAGTACATTGCGGTAATATATGAAGATCAAAATCACATATTCATCGATGAAAATAAACTCATAAGAACTTTGATTTCATTATTCACTTAACTAATAATAAAGTTGAAAAAGCAAAGAACAAAAAATATTGATAGAAGCCATGGACTAGCCCGTTTTACTTAATGTTAGCGGGCCACAGGTGGTCAACCCATTTTACAATCCAACTAGGGATGACAATAGATCGGGTCGAGCATAGATAGTGTCTATCTGCAAAAAAAAATAATTCACCCGCTATGCATCCGTTAACGTGTCGGGTACCCGTTTAAAAAATATCCGTAAATATTTTTAAAACCGCAGGTACCCGTAGATAGTTTTTAAATGGGTACCCGTGGATACCTGCATACTTGAGAATATTTAAAAATTACATATATTTTATAATTTTTTTAAATAAAATTTAAGTAAAATTATGAATAAAATAAAATATAATATAATATAAATTAAAATTAAATTTTTGTTAAAATACTTTTTTAGTCCCAATTTTTATCAAGTTTTGTCAAATAAGTTCTAATTTTTGTTTTGTGTTCAAATATGTCCAAATTTTCGTCGATTTTGTTCAATTGAGTCGCTTTTTGCTAACATCGTTTAAATCATTAACGGTCATGAACAGTGACTGTTACGTGTCATTTCGTGATTTTTTGAATTTTTTTATTATTTTTATAATTTTTCTAAAATGTCCACCTGTCCCTATATTTGTTATTTTTGTTCAATTTAGCCCCAATTTTTATTAACATGAACCAATTTGGTTCCTTTCCAAATTGAAACCAAATTTAATTTTTGTATTAAAATTCACATTTTTTATTAAATATTTTTATATAATATATTAAAATTCACATCATTATAACTTTGATATAAAAATTAAATTTGGACACATATTTGATACGGACAAAATTGGGACTAAATTGAACAAAAATAACAAATATAGGGAGCAAATTGAATATAGAACATTGATTTTGACATGTGGCACGCTACTGGGTTGACACGTGGACATTTAAAAAAATTTAAAAAAAATTAAAAAAATTAAAAAAGCACGAAGTGACACATGGCAGTCACTGTTCATGGTCGTTAATGATTTAAACGGTGTTAGAAAAAAAGGTCCCAATTAAACAAAATTAATGAAAATTGGGACCTATTTGAACACAAAACTAAAATTAGGACTTATTTGACAAAACTTGACGAAAATTAGGACCAAAAAGGTATTTTAACCTTAAATTTTAATTAAATTTAATCTAATAAAATATAATATAAGTTAAAATTTAATTTTAATTAAATTTAATCTAATAAAATTTAATTTTAATTTTAATTAAATTTAACTTAATAAAACATAAATTAAATTTTAATTTTAATTTTTTACATATAATGGGTACCGCAGATACAGATAATATAATACTGCACTCGACCCGTTTATAAACAGGTCTTAAAATACCCACTACCCGCTCTCTGCGAATAACAAATATCCAAGGATACTTATCTCCGGGTACCCGCAAGCGTAAGTATTTTTGTCATCCCTAAATTCAATAGGCTGATAGACCAAACAAATCGAATTAATATAAGTTGATGGGTTAAAAATCCGAATCTAACATACGTTTTATCCACGGCATGATGAACTTATTCATCATACTCAATCCATTTTGCCACTGCTATATTTTGTTGAGTAATGTGAAACATACTTGTGAAACAAAAGATGACACCAATGAATTTGAAGAACAAGCTAAATGCACAAGATTACATCTCGAGAAACAAGTTCATCGAATTAGCAGAGATTGAAGAAGGAAAATTCAAATTAAAAATAAAGACAAAAATAACGCTTTCAGCAAGATACTTTATTTAATATAATAATTTTTTTTTATATAAAAACTCAATTCAAAATATCCTACTTTCAACCATCTTCAAACTTGATTAAGCTAAAATGTTGAAAATGTTTTATTATCTTATCTAAAAAATGATTAATTTTAATAATTTAAGAAATGGTGGATCCATTCTATGTAGGGTGTAAAACATGATTGATCCATATGCCGGATTATTTGACCCATAACAAAGCTAAGGGTTAGAGTGAACTAGAGAAGTTTTAGTTCAACGAAAAAAAAGAAGTAATTAACACATTAATTCAAAGTTTTTGCTCCACAGCTATCTTCTTCTGACATCTGAATAATGGAGAACAGAGTGGCAAGCCTCAAAGTAAAACAATCATTTTTTTTATTAATAATTTTCTAGAACATGTCATATGATCTTCCATAAACTTAGTCCAACAACATTGAAAGTGTTCCTTCTGCCCCTGACGTTTGGAAGCACTATTAATTATCTCTATAATTACCTCCCAATGTCAAAAAGACGTTTATTTAAGACTGAGACATTCACTATGAACAATCCTTCAAATTTTCTCTAGTGGGGGCACTCACTCATCATTACAAACTCCAGTGAGTCACCCTTTTCTTCTTTCTTAAGCTTCTAATTAATTAGTTTAATTCATTTTTACTTAAATAAATTATGTGTGTGGCATTTTGTGGTGTTTGAAGTCGTTCTCTGAGTGGAAAAAACCACATGGTATCTATAGGCCGGTGTTTAGGGCCTGGCGGTGATGTGTCTTTAATGCTTAATTGGAATTTATGATCACAAGAAGTTGTTGGGTCTTGGCCTATACCTCAGGTGGACCACAATCTACTGTGGCCTTAGATTATTTCACAGGCCCGTAATCCATGCTTTCTTCCAATTTCAACTCATACTTATTTAACAAAACATAATACATAATCATTAGCCTTGGTAATTTTCATGTCCAAAGAAGACTATTAAATGCAGAAAAAAAGAATATACAACACCAAAAGAAACTTGATAGTATGTAATATTTTTGGAGTTCAACATTTTTTTTTCTGTCACTGTCTCCAATTTATTACGGAAAAATTGTGTTTCATCTCTAAATTAAATTATAATGAAGTTAGTCTCTTTATTTTATAAAAATCAATATTAAACATTATTTTTAATAAATGACATGTGAAATATTTTTCATCTGACAAACGAAATTATACAATGTATTATAATATAACTTGGACAATGATATTATGATTTCCATTTTTTGACTATTATTCTTTACTCCTTGATGTGACTTAGTGTAGGTTATTGATTAATGTATCATTATTTTTTTCTTTGAAAGAATCAATGACTCACACTAAGCCACATTAGAGAATAAAGGGATGAAGTCAAAAAATGAAAGTTAAAGTATAATTTTTCATACAACTTTTCACATCTTATTTATTGAGAATGATGTTTTATAGTAATTTTAAGGTTAAATTACCCTTTTGGTCCCTCTATTTGTCATGAAATTTCATTTTGGTCCTCACGTTTTTTGTTGTCTCAATTTGATCCTCATTTTCTTAAAAATGACTCAATTTGGTCCTCACTGTTAACTTTGACCAGACAGTGTTAAAGTCAACGTCACATGTCAATTTCTGGTTTTTTTAAATTTTTTTAATATTTTTTTATTTTTTATTTTTGAATTTTTTGAATTTTTTTTTTGAATTTTTTTTCTTTTTGACAGTGTCACTTCACAGTTTTGCCACGTGTCAAAGTGACTCAATTTGGTCCCTATATTTGTTTTTAGTTTCAATTTAGTTCCAATTTTTGTAAAAATGAAGCAATATTGTCCTTCTTCAAATTGACACTAAATTTACTTTTTTATAAATTTTATGGTGATATTCTTACTAAAATTAACGTTTTTATTAAATATTTCTATAAATATTTTAAATTAACTTTAAATTCTATACAAAACATTAGACTTTGATTTTGTTTTGAACTTGAAATTTAGTTCCTAAATTTATGTGTGACAAGTTATTTGATTTTTAATCTTTACCAAGTTTGTATAATATGATACACTTGATGTCTTTATATATGATGACAAAATTGTTAATTTTTGAAATTAAGTTTGGGGTTTAACTTTGTTTAATAATAAAACTAAAAAAAA
>Ga0209589_1001936_pt1 | contig 35109 bp, 32 predicted proteins | sample CowpeawhiteBW_FD_187525 | JGI IMG/M metagenome (GOLD analysis project Ga0209589, IMG submission 187525) | Root nodule microbial communities of legume samples collected from California USA - Cow pea white BW (SPAdes) (version 2) | ecosystem: Host-associated > Plants > Roots > Nodule | place: USA...
TATCAACATTCTCTTATAGTTTGTACTACAAGTTTATTAGTACAATTGAAATGCATGTCATGGTAAACCAGAAGTTTACAAATCAAAATGATTGCCTTGTTTGACATTATCAGTTATTATGATGCAAAAAAAAAAGGGTTGAAAAACTCATGTGGACACATTTGAAGCGTGGTAGACCTATTGGTTCCAAAGATAAAAACTCTTGAATGAGAAAGGGAGCTAAAATGCAAAATGACCTAATCGAAAAGGTTGAAATCCCAAAAGATTCATTTGACATAATGTTTTGGTTCCAGAAGAACCTCGGGTATCTGAAATTGTTGAAAATGATGAGATCTCAATAAATTATGTCATGAGTCATATAATAGTGGAACCAAAATGAAGTTAACATTGACAAAACTTTTACTTATAACATAACGATAAATGCTATGAATGACAATGAGGATCAATAAGCAATGATCATTGAAGATTGTCGGCAAAGAAAAGATTGACCAAAATGAAAATATGCAAAGAAGCATAATTATATTTGCTTGCTAGACGAAAGGTTTTTGGATGTAGAGTTCGCACACCTGAAGTTGTGAAACCCGTTGGGTACATATGGATTTTTGTGCAAAAATCAAATTAAGAATGATGAAATTGCTAGATACAAAGTACAATTGGTTGCTAAAGGTTGTTCACAAAACCTTGCATTGATTTGTGAAAAAATATTCACTAGTATTGGATGCAACAACATTGCAATATTCGATCATCCTAGTTGCACAACAAGGTTTGCATTTACATCTAATGGATGATGTTACAACCTATTCGTACGGTTCTTTTGAGAACCATATTTATATGAAAATCCTTAAAGGATTTTATTTTCCCAACAAGACAAATTCTAAAGAGGGAGATATTCAATAAAATTGAACATGTTGTTTTATTGATTAAAGCAATCAGGACGTGTGTGGCATAACCGTCTTATTGAGTACTTATTAAAAGAAGGATATAAAAATGATCATATTTGTTCTTGTACTTATATGTAAAGATCCAAAAATGAATTTGCCATAATTATTCTTTATGTAGATGACATAAACATCGTTGAAATTCTTAATGAGCTCACAAAAGCAATTGATTACTCAAAGAAATAATTTGAGATGAATGATCTTTGAAGGACAAAGTCTTATTTGAAATTATAAATTGAGTATTTAAATAAAGGTGTTTTTATACATTAAGAGGCTTATATAATAAGGTGCTTAAAATGTTCTAAATGGACAAGTCATGTCCATTATGCACTCCAATAGTTGTGAGGTCGTTGGATGTTGATAAAGACTCTTCTTAGACCTCAAGAAAATGATGAAGATCTTTTTGGTCCAGAAGCACCATATCTTAGTGTCATAGAAACACTAATGTATCTTGCTAATTATACTCGATCTAATATTGCATTTGTTGTAAATTTGTTAAGCAAGATATAGTTCTTCAAGTATAAGAAGAAAATGGTTTGGAGTAAAACATATACTTCATTACTTTAAGGGTACTACGAATATGAGCTTATTTCATTCAAATGATTCAGATTCAGACCAATGGGTTATGTATATGCATGTTATTTTACATATTCTCACAATGTCACAATGGTTGATCACAAACAAGATGTTTGTTCACATGTGGTAGCACAATGGTTTCATGAAGGTATATGAAACAAACTATAGTAGCAACAACGTCTAATCATACAAAATTATGAGGAAAGTTGTAATATGTTTGGTTAAGGTCTATAATTTAACACGTGCAAGAAATTTGTGGCTATCTCCGACAAAGAAGGAATCAACAACCATATATGAAGACAATAATGTATTGTTCAATTGAAAGGATGATATAAATATCCAAAAATTCATTCATGTGAAAATCTGGCAGGTCTATTTATAAAGTCTTTGTCAAGAAGAACTTTTGAGCAAATGATTCACAAGTTTAGACTTCGTTACCTTAACAATGTAAGTTTACATGAGAGGGAGAAATAGAATATGTGATGAACAATATTGTATTAAAGAATACATAATGTTGTACTCTTTTTCCTTCACTAGGTTTTTTTATCCCAAAGGGTTTTTCCTAGTAAGGTTTTAACGAGACACATTCTTTTATCAATGGACACTCAAGGGAGAGCGTTATGAATTAATGATTGTCCATTGATTTGATACATTTACTCATATGATTCATATGATTGATACTCATATGATTCATTACTCTTTATGTAAATATTTGTATTAACTAAGTTGATTTGTTTCCTTGATGGATTACATATTGTATCTATAAATAGGACTCTTCCTATCAATAATAATACACAGATGAGTTGCTCCCTATTCTCTATTGTTTCTTCTCTTCTTTATCATCTATTATTCTTTCTCTGTTATTCGCTTTATTTCATAATAATATATATATATATATATATATATATATATGCAAAAACTATAGATCTCCATATTATAATGTATAAATTTGTATTTTATTTTATAAGTTTAGTAATGACTGTAATATAATGATACATACTAGTTTTCTATGCTTTATGATTATCAGTTATGAAATGTTTTATTTAATGATTTTATACTATTAAATAAGATGTTACATATCACATGTCAGTATACATACACATATTTTACTATGGTAATGATTATATTTAACAATGTTAATTCAAGAATAATACAAGTTATTAGGATCAAATTTGCATATTTATTAAATTTTAGGTATTAAAAATATTAAAAACAAGTGAGATTTTAATACAAATATATGGACCAATTTTGGAGATATTAAAAATTCATTTAGACCAATATTTTTATTTATTAAAAATTTACATTATTTTGTATAAAACTACTTTTAAATACACAAATTAGTTATTATTAAAAGATATATAAAGTGGTTTATTCAAATATTTGATTGCATCATGTTCATTTTGTGAAAGTGGTGAAAATCTGTTAGGAATCTAAGTGTGATTCTAAGTCCTACATTGGCTAGAAATGAGAAAGTGGAGCACTATATAAGAATAAAGATCCCATAAACCTATTGCCTTAAGAGTGGTGTCAATGTCTGATGTGGTTGAGCTCAGGTCTTATTGGTGTGTTATATCTCCCCAGTGAAACTTCCTCTGTAATCCTGACAAAATCTCACTACAATAAATAAGTAAATGTATCAAAAATATTATTTTTCTTTAAATTGAATAACTAATCAATAATTATAATCATACTTGCAGCAAGGGCACATACCCTTAAATCGAAAGTGCTTTAAAATACATATTAAAAACAAAAGAATAATTACAGCTTTTTAAGAGAATAATTAGTTAAAAGTTTTTTAGGAATAATTAACTAAATGCAAGTTCCATTACTATTCATTCTTTAGTATGTAAAATATATATTAATTTTATATTTTTTTATTTATTCACTAACTGAAAATGGTTCATCATATCCTTCTTGTTATGATAACTCTGACACACGTCTCTTAACCTATCTGCATTGTATTCATATATGCTCTGATACATGTTTTTGTCGTTATATGTTCTTATACATGTTCAGGCTCCAACACGTTTAGTCCCTCATATAAGAGTACATAATGTGTAAGCAAATTTTTTTTCTTACAATATTAAAAGGAATCTATGGTTATATCTGCTAAAAAATATTTCTCATTTTTATAAAGAAATTTTTAGTAAACATTAATATTTATGTCTTTTTTTATATAAAATTAACATTGTTAGTTGTCATAATAAGAAAAGAAGCTATGGTTTAACTAAGAATGAGTTAATACTAATAAGGTTAAAGGTTTAATTTTATGTTTTAAAAACAACACTGACTTTTTGATAAAACTAAAATTATTTGTTATAATAAGAAAAGAGGAGATGATTACTCTAAAATTGAGTTTAATAATAACAACACGTAAGTTTTAATCTTATGTCTCATTATTGACAACCAAATTTTGATAAAAACAAGTCAAGGTAATAATCTACATAATGTAAACTATTAGTATCAATAGAAGGTAATAAAAGCATTAAATAATGCTAAAAGCGCTAAATGATATAGAAGACAATCAAACGCTAAATGCAAGTAGTGTGCAATAGCTGAAGTTTTCAAGATACTTTGACACATGTACCACTAATCGAAATGAGAATACTAAAAGTAAATTTATTAACGAAAATTGAACATTATGGTAGAGGAGAATGAGAAACAAGAAAAGTATCGACAAAAGTTTGAATTTCTAATAAAGCTCTAACACAAAATCCTATGAAGAACATTGTCATAGGCTCATTTAAGAGGGATTCACGTTCTCCTAAATGGATGCGAAAGATTTTGTTATTAATTAGAAATGTTTTTAACTTTTCTATTTTGAATTACTTGTTGGACTTTTCTTGTAAGCTTTAGTGGACCTTATGTTGTTATTAATGCAATCCTGTCTAGATATATGTATCATTCTCATGTACACTAAAAAGGCAATGAAGAATTTTATCCTATCTTCCTAGATTAGGGTTAATAGTAGTAGTTGCTTATCATTTTGATACTTTCATTATTACCTATCATGTCTCTTAAAAACTCTACAAAAGATGCCAATGAATCACTTAAGGCCATTTATAATCTCCTCACCTCCAAGCAAGCTCACATGGAATCCCAGGATACTCGTGATAAACTTCTCCAACAAACCATGGATGAAAAACATGACACTTTGAATGCTTCCATTGAAGCTCTAATCTCTCAGGTTTCCACCATTTCTACTTCCACTATTGCTTTACCTTCTTCTAGCTACATTTCTTGCCCCCCTCTTGATCCTCATTCCTAATACACCATTTCCCTTCCTTTAACCAACAACCCTCGTTATGGTATGTTGTATTCATTTATGGTAATACAACCCATACCACCACCTGTTCTATCTTATCATGCCACCTCTACCACTATACAATTTCATTCTTCTTCTAATACCTCATCCTCACAAACACCCACTCGACCATACCCGTTCCAACATTCCCACAACTCTTTTACCCCCACCTTATGTTTTCTCCCTTCCACCCCCATATTATTCCCCACCTTCTCCAAAATTTCACCCACCTAAACTACACCTAGCCCCATTTGATGGATCTAAGCTCTTGATTGACTTTTCTAAGCCGAACAATATTTTGTTTTATATCAAGTGCCCATAGATCAACGATTATATCTACCTTCCTTTTACACGAAAGGGGATGCCCTAAGTTGGTATAAGTGGATGTCTTAAAATGCTTAATTTACTAGTTGGGATTCTTTTACAAAAGCTCTAGAAACACGTTTTAGGCCATCAACATATGAAAATCACCAGGTAGAATTATTTAAGCTCTGCCAATACAACTCTGTGGCAGATTATCAAGCCAACTTTGAAAAATTGTGTAATCGAATTTTGGGCTTCTCACCTAATGTGATTCTCAACTGCTTCATTTCTAGTGTTAACCCTAACATTCGATGATAATTAGCCATCCAAAAACCTAACACAATCTCCAAAGCTATTAGTTTAGACAAACTCATTAAAGCCAAATTGAAAGATACCAAACCTAGTTTTTTCTAAAAACCCATCCCCACCAATACAAAACCCCCTTCACCTTCCTTCCCAACCTAACCCGCCAAAGACTAGTACCTTACCTCACCCTACTAACTAACCCACCTTACCCATCAAACGCCTAACATCAGCCAAACTTCAAGAACGTCAAGCCTTAAGTTTATGTTACAATTGGAAAGAGAAATTTGTCCTAGGCCACAAATGTGCAACCTCATGTTTTCTTCTCTTATTAGTGGAAGGAGAAGCCAACAATATTGTTGAAAAAGAACATTCTACTGAAGAGACCTACATTGAACCTCCCCTTCGTTCTAACTATCCCTTCAAGCATTAATAGGACAACATTCATCACAAACCTTAAAATTTCAATATTTTATCCATAATTTACTAGTTACAGTTCTAGTGGATTCGGGAAGCTCTCATAACCTCCTACAACCTCGCTTAGCCTACCACTTGCAACTACCCATCACCACTATATCTCCATTCTCTATCATGGTGGACAATGGGCAAAGAATCCTACGTGAGGGCCTTTGCCCCCAAGTTGATATTTATCATCAGTCTACCCTGTTCCAAATTTCCTCTTACCTTCTTCCTATTGAAAGTGTTGATGTTGTTTAGGGAATAGAATGGTTAAGCACATTGGGCTCAATTGCAACCAATTTTGTTGTTCCAAATATTTCCTTTACCCATTCGAATTCAATCATTACACTCCTAGAAGATTCTTCCTTAAAACTCCAACCGACTTCCTATAACCAACTTTGTCACTCAGTTTATATAGACTCCATTGCATCTTTTCACTGTTAAATTTTATCTCAATCACTTCCAAGTCTTGCTATTGCCAACAATAGAACAACCAACACACCAAGCCTAAGAACCAACTTCTACTAACCTTCCCCCACCAATCCAAACACTCATAACCCAATACTTAAATGTTTTCTCCAAACCTCAAGGCTTGCAACCTCCTCGAGCCCATGACCACCATATCACACTACTTCTTAATACCTTACCCACAATTGTTAAACCCTATAGCTACCCACATTTCCAAAAAGACATTATATCCAAAATGATCCAAGACATGCTTCAAGAAGGCATTATCTCCATGAGTAAATGCCCTTTCTCCTACACGGTCCTTCTAGTTAAAAAAAAGGATGACACATGGAGATTATGTGTTGATTACAAAGCCTTAAATGTCATCAACATTAAAGCTTGTTTCCCTATCCCCACCATTGATGAACTCCTTGTTGAAATTACGCTTTGCTACTATTTTTTCTAAGATTGATTTGTGCTTAGGGTACCACCAAATTCGTGTCCATCCAACAGATACTCACAAAACTGCTTTTAGAACCTCTGATGGCCATTATGAGTTCTTAGTTATGCCTTTTGGGCTAACTAATGCACTATCTACTTTTCAATTAGCCATGAACGACTTACTTAGACCCCATCTAAGACAATTTGTTCTAGTTTTTTTTATGGGATTCTCATTTATAGTCATGAGCTTGATTCTCATCTCATTCATTTAAAATTGGTTTTAGTGCTTCTATCATCTAACCAATTTTATGCTAAATTTTCTAAGTGCACTTTTGTTGTCAGCTCTATTACATATTTGGGTCACATTATTTCAATTGCAGATGTATCACCAAACAACAACAAGGTCTAAGCCATTTTACAATGGCTTGAACCACGATCTCTCACACCTTTACATGGATTCCTTGGTCTCATAGGTTTCCATAGACGCTTTGTAAAAAATTGTGCCTTTCTCGTTGTTATTCTCACTGATTTACTATGTTCCACTAAATTTACTTGGAGTACAAAGGTTGCTAGGGCATTTACAACATTGAAGCTACACATGGCTAATACCAAATTTTACAAAGTCATTTGACATTGAAACAAATGCTTCTAGTGTGGCCATTGTCGTTGTTCTGAGCCATGAAGGTTACGCCATTGCCTTCTTTAGCAAAAAAATGTGTCCACGACTTCAAAGATGTTTGCCATCACGAAAGTTGTTAAAAATTTGTTAGGTCAACCCTTAAAAATTTTTACATATCAGAGAAGTTTAAATGCGTTGATGACTTAAACAATACAAATTCCAGAACAACAAAAATGGACTGCAAAGTCTCAAGGATTCCAATTTGAGAGTTTTTACAAACCTGGCCGAACGAACGTGGTTGCTGATGCCTTGTCAAGACAAACCCATGAACCTTTGTTTGCTTCCCTTTCCTCTCTGATGCCGTAACTTTTTCACACACTCCGAAAATTTTACAAGGACCATCAAGAAGGGCATGAGTTAAATTATAAGACTCAAGATCCAAACTTTCATTTTAATCAAGGGTTATTGTATTATCAGAACCGTATTTACATACCTAACTTTGAAAATCTTTGCAAGCTTTTGTTAATAGAATTCCACTCTAGCGCTTTAAGAGGTCATTCCGACACCAAGCCAACTCTGGTTAAGATTGCAACTTCCTTCTTTTGGTTAGGACTCCAAAGTGACACCAAACAGTTTGTCCAACAATGTCTCATATGCTAATAGAATAAATATGTATCAGCTAAGAAGCAAGGTTTATTGTATCCGTTCCACCATCAATTGGACATACTACAATCTGGGTCATTTGTGATTGCCTCACAAAATACGTTAATTTTCTTGCTCTTTCAAAACATTACACAGTTGCAACCTTGACTTTGCATTTTTGTGTTGAAATCTTTAAGCTTCATGGGACTCTGAAATCCATCATCTCAGACCATGATCTGATTTTTCTTAGTGCTTTTTGGAAGGAATTTTTCAAGCTACAAGGTACATATTTGAAGTTCAGTTCAACATACCACCTAGAAATGAACGACCAAATCGAGGTGCTAAATAGAGGATTGAAAACTTGCCTTCGTTGTTTTTTGCAATGACGACCCACATCATGAAATAAATTCCTCCATCTAGCAGAATACTAGGACAACACATCTTATCATTTTGCCATTTAGATGCCACCATTTCAAGATCTATATGATTGTCCACCACCATTATTTCTAGCACTCCTTTCGAGTCACCATCCACCTGCATCACCCTCTGCTATAATACAACAACATCAAACCATCTTAGACATTCTCAAAGAGAACCTCTAACGAGCAAGACAACAGATTGTTGAACAAGCGAATAAGAACATACAAGATCATACCTTTCAAGTACAAGACTAGGTATGGTTGAAGCTTCAACAATATTGGCAAGTAGTCGTACGCTGACAACATGCTAACAAGTTAACTCGAAAATGTTACGGACCCTTCTAAATCCTTCGTCGCATTAGTTCGGTTACATACGAACTACAACTTTCACAAGAAGCACAAATCCATCATGTATTTCATGTTTCTCTCCTTCGTCCCTTCAATGGCCCAACACCGCATATTATTAATCGTCTTCTCAAAATCCCTCTCATAGAAGACAATGTATCCTCCACTCTCGAAACCCTTTTGATACCCTTTTCCTCTTCTGCTGCCCAAAAAGAAGCCTCTACATTATCTCATTTATCCTGATGGACGTCCTTGGTGTAGGAGAGGAAGAAAATCCATGGAGAATGATGAGGAGGAGATGGAGTGCAGCGGAATTTGGAGAAATAGATGAAAATAGCTCTCTGAAATGGAGAATTTGGTGAAGATGAAGAGTAGAAGTGGAGCTATGGTATGGAAGGTGGCTAGAGGACATGAAGGAGAAGGTTAGCCATGTGTGCTCTCAAATTAATAGAAGTGTGGAGTGCTCACAAACACTAGCATCTATTAGCAATTCAAGAGTAATCATTACAATATTTGAGTGGCTCTATTTATAGGCACATGGCCGGCCAAATGAAGAGAAAATGCAACAAAGATGAAATGCAAATGTAGCTTGGAGAAGAAGCTTGATTGTAGACCATGTGATGTAGTAGATGAGTCTTGATGATGCCAAGTGGCATATCACACTCTCCTTGCCCAAGTCACAAGCACCATGCTTCCATCACATTTTCCTTGCTTAGTTCATGCTTTGCTTGCATCCAAATGGAGAGTCACTCAAATAATTCTTGGCCAAAGGTAGCAAATTGGGCTCGGCCCAATTGATCCCAAAAAGTGTTCTAGCTTTTATTGAAAACAAAGCCTAAACAATGACCCAATTTAAATCTAGACTACTTCCTTCATGCATCATCTCATATTTTAGAGATTTCTTTAGCCCATGTGAATAATGTAAAAAGTCCATGATTGACTTGATCATCTTGTGAGAGGCCCATGTGAATCTTTCTCATCATGCTTCTAGTGATTGGGCCTTTATGTGGGCTTGGGCTTGTTGATGCATTTGAGGTTGGGCTTGTTGGGGTCACATCATATCCACTCAAAAGACTTTAACTCAAAACCTGAGCCACGGTCCTCCTCAACCAATCATAACTCACCTTTTTCACCTACCATTGCCAACTGTTTCCACTACTTTAACCTCTTAGACACATAACTCACTCAACATTAATCATCCTCGCCTACCAAAATTAAAAGCCAAGTTACTTTTACCCCACGCAGACCCTTCACATCACCAACCTTTAATTCCGCTCACCTATCCACATTAAATATTCTCTTGCCATTACTCCACGTGAACCTTTGCCATTAAACACTAATTCCACTTTCCAAAATCCATGGGGACCCTATACATAAAATTTCAATCAACCCTTCTAAAACCCAAAGACTATTGTTGCATCTACCTCACCAAGAGACCCACTTTTTCTTAGGCCCAATTCCTCAAATGTTTTTTTGCCCCAAACAACCATTAATGCTCCCCTTTGCCTATACCCACCAAAGCAACATTTTGATCATCAGTCCAGCTTTGAGGACAAAGTTGTAAGTGAGACGGAAGGTGTTATTAGTTGCCCACTTAAGAGGAAGTCACATTATCCTAAATGGATGAAAGATTTTGTTATTTATTAAAAGTGTTTTGGGCTTTTCTATTTTGAGTTGCTTGTTGGACTTTTCTTGTAAGCCTTAGTGGGCCTTATGTTGTTATTATTGCATTCATGCCCTAGGTATATGTATCACTCTCATGTATTCTAAAAAGGGCAATGGAGAATTTTATCCTCTCTTTTCTCGTGTGCTTTCTAGATTAGGGTTAATAATAGTAGTCGTTTATCAAATATAACCTATAACTATCATTTTTGAACACCTATAAAAGAAACATTTACCATGTAGAAAATGCTAAGGATAACAAGAACAACTTTTTTACTTTTGCGTGCATTGTAAAAAAGAATTTAAATTCTTAGGATATAGTTCACCTACTAGAGATATCTTCATTTATAAACCATTTACTACTGTGAAATTGTATCTCTAGAAGTAAGAAGTACATATTTCACATAATCTTATCAAAGAATAAACCTTGTTTAAGAAACACTTTCTTGTTGTATAGCATGGAATGACTTTATGTACTTTGCCTAAATAGCGCTTATGTGTTTGTGCTTAAATCTAGGGTGAGTTTAACATATTACTTAGAGGAGACAATTTCTACTCGAATAGCCAAAAGTAGTTTTCCCTTTTCAATGTGTGCTAAGTGATAATGGACTCTTTAATAGTTTACTAAAAAGAATAGTTGTTATCTAAATTTAGAGTCAATGCATATAAAAATATGTATTTAATGTTATTTATTCACACATTTATTTAATTTTTGTTTATCTCTTACCAATAAGTTTTTTCATATCAAACTTTTCAAATTTCATTGTCTTTATCCTTTAAAATAATGGTGGACAAGAAATCCAAATTATGAAATCCTATTTATACTAATCCAAATCCATATTATTTATGTCTATTTATGTAGATTTATACCAAATCTAAATCCATATTTTTGGATTTTGAACTCAATCTAACTAACTATATTTAGATTGGATCACTTTTTGAATTTTGAAAACCCACAATTAAAGTGTGTTAAAGTCAAGCCAAGGCGATTGATGACCAAGTTAAACTTGGGCAACTAAGAACTAGGAAGAGCCAAGGGATTTGAGGCCCCCACCATAGGTCGAGCTGAGTTGGCTTAGACTAAAGGATGAGTTGAGTCAGTCCAGGCCAAAGGTCGAGTCAAGTTGGCTTGAGCTAAAGATTGAGCTAAGTCGGTCTAGGCTGGAGGTTTAAGCTTAGTTCGCACAATCCTAAGTTGACTGAGTTAACTCGAACCTAAGTTGAGTGAGTTGATCCGGACACATGTGTAACCGAGTTGGCATAGGTCCAAGTTGAGCCAAATCAGTTTGGGCATAGGATGACTCAAGTTAGCTCTGGTCGATGTTGAGGTAAGGCGACTTAAATCTAAGGTCAACACAAGTTGGCTTAGGTCTAGGTTAAACCAAGTTGACTTGGGTCTAAGTCAAACTGAGTTGATTTGAATTCAAGTCAAGCTGAGTCGGCTCGATCATGTCTAATGAACCTAATAGTCAAGCATATTAGATTGATCGCATTGGATTTAATCTAGTGAAAAAATGAATTTCATTTAGATTTAATCCAAAAAAAAATCTAAATCTAATAGATCTAGTTAAAATAAATTTGGATTATAGATTCAATCTATTTTATTGAATCTAAACTGGATTTTGAAAAATCCAATCTATATCCACCCTTAGTTTAAGAAATGAATCCTAAAAATTTCCTAAAAAACAAAGAATTTCAAAACTCCTTGGAAACAAATAATCTAAGTTCTTACTATAATTTATTATAAACAACCCTGCAATAAAAATATGAATCACAGAAAAAGGAACTTAATCTAATGCAAGATATCTCGGATTCCTCTAATGACTTTCTTAAAGGAAAAGAAAACAGAAAAGTGTAAATGTCTAACTAACAACAATTATATTTATGATTTGAACAAACAAGTACTTGTAACTCCTAGTACTGAGTTTAACAAAAGTCCAAGTCATTTTTGTACTAACTATTACAATTATTTATACGGTATTTCAGTCTTATTATTTGATATTTATTATATGTAACAATATCAGGGAATACTGGTTTGTATTCATCCTCGATTTCATGATACAATGCAATTGCTTCATGATCTCTTTCTGTGATTTCATGTCCTTCTGTCCATGATTTTGGTCTCGCTCTTTGGAGCCAAAATGCAAACTTAGACGGGTTGAATAAATACTGTATCCTGCATCATTCACACTTACTTATTAGTCAAATTGCAAATGTTGAAAAAAGCACAAGAACTTAAATTCTCCCATGTAGCTGAATGTTTAATAGAACTTGAAATTAAGCACATTTGAATATAAATGTGAAATGCTATGGCCATCACACACTCACCCTAGGAATAATTGTTCCTAAGTAGTGATATTTGCTTTCGGTTGCAGATAAGATTATAGTCTCTGAAGGGAGTTCAACTTTTGCACACTGCATCAAGTCGTTTAGTTAAAATGGTTCTTATATGCTAAACACATGAAAATGATTTTCTTATGTAAAATTTATCATTAGAATCGATTCCAATATGACTCACCATTTTCTTTTTGCTCAGATGCTCGTACACGTCAAGGTTGTTGAATTCAGTTACGTGAAAGAACACATAATCAATTGCTCCGCCACATATCCTAAGTTTAAACGTTATCAAAATATTCATATGATTCCCTTAGAAAATGAAATGTAAATTAGAAATACAGCAATAACTTTATCTCATAAAATTACTTCAGTGTATAGTTCACAGTCTTTGTGGGTAAGAAGCAGACGATTCGCAGGGTACTCCTCCAATCAGAAGTAAGCCTGCAATTACAAAAGAAAAATCAATAATTGCATTGAAAAAAAAATGTTCTTAGACAAAAAAAAAAAAAAAAAAAAAAAAAAAAAAAAAAAAAAAAATTTTATTAAAAAAAAAAAAAAAAAAGATGGAACAGATAATAATTGATGTAATTTGAAATGTAATTTCACTCATTCCAAATTAAGTATCATTCTATACACCCAAGTGCTCCTCCACTTATAATGAAATGGAAAAGTATTATCACTTATAGGACTCTCACAAGGGATAAAATCAACTTTTGATTTTTTATGTTTTGTTTGAGATGATCCTTAATGTATATATCAAATGTTCATGACTCTGTATGTGAATGAGACTCAGTGAACATTAATTGTGTAGTCTTTGCACCCATTCTCTTAATATGGTATTTGAGTTCTACAATGAAGATACATTTTACTATTTATTAATGCATCTGACTTCAACTGTTCTTTCAATAAATTAAGTTTAAACAATTATATAATATTTCCATTTTTTTTTTCCTTAAAATTTCACTAGTGCTTATTTTCGCAAGTGAAAACAAGGAGAATTATAAATTCACTTACGTGACAGGTGATGTTGGTTTCCTCACTGCCTGTTTCACACGAAAAAACAGGGGAAAATTCAGCTAGGTTGTACTGATTTTTCATGATTGTTACAATAAAATAGGAATAGAAACTCTTTCGGAGAAATCTTAAAAATCTGACATACATAGAAAAATGAAGTATATCGTACCTTTGCAACATTAAGAGATTCACGATTCGGATAAACTTTTCCAATCAAACATCCCTGGATGCACAAAAAACATATTCATTGTAAAAACATCTCTATAAAGTGTAACCAAGATCACCAAATTTAATATTAAAATGTTTCTAAATATTTACATTTTCTTTTACTTCCTCAGATATTTAATGGCCATAAATTGTGCACATATTATATATATCAGACCAATTCAACAAAATCCAAAATTAATTTATCTGCAGTGAAGCAATCACAAACACTATCAATCACATAATGTATAAAGTTTATTGAACAACTGTGATCAATCAAATATTCACGCACAAAACATTTTGAAGGTACACATGATGCATATACTTAACATAGGATAGGATAAATTCTTCACTGTTAATGAGCTATAAGAGAAAACAATATAAATATATAACATCGAAGAAAGGTTTTTGAAATGATGATAGTGTTAGTTTACCTCCCATGCACAGACGAAGGCATGAAAATCGGCGAGAGATGGTGGAGGAGGGGAAAGAAGTCCCTGATTAAATCGATGCTTCATTGCAGCAGTTCCTCGTATAGTGATTCCAATCGCTTGGAATTGAAGGGGCTTTGGAAATGGTTGGTGAATGCTGCTGCTACTACCACCACAAGTAAGCATTGGGAAGCTTGGTGATTGAAATTGATTCACTGAGTTTCCTGTTGTGTCAGAGAATATCAGATTACTAAATCCAACTGTGGTGTTATTCATACCACTTGAACAGTTTTCTGAGGTGAGGATTGGATTCACTGCACCCATGTTGCCTCCTACTTCATCTTCTACAGTTGGAGTTGCGTCTTTTCTGACACTATGTGATGGAGTATCTGCTACCATTTCTCTCCGTTCTCCTTCTTCCATCTCTTTAAGAACTCCTAGTAAAACATCATCCAGAGTATTCCTCTCATATGGTTGTAGAAGACCGTCAAAAACATCATTTTCCAGTGGTAAACCATCATCGTCATTGCATAGCTGTTTAAGAAAATCATCAAACATCTCATCTGCTGTTGCTTCTGGTGGAACTGCAGGGGATTCATTGTTTGCATTCTCCTGAACACATAAAGTGTGTCAAAAACACATAGACGAAATTATTCTACCAAATAAACCTTTTTGAAAAAGATAACACTTACATGTCCACCATTTTTATCACCCTCCGTGGCTTTTTCTCCGATGGTCATGCTACCCTTGAATAGGTATTCTAAAATCATTAAAACCAGAAAGAAAAGATGAACACCAGATAAATTTAAATAGACAAATGTTGACACACTCTGACAATAACTCCCTTATTAAGAATTAAGAAATAAATTTTAAATCTAATTAATCTTATAAAATCAATTTGTAAAATAATTATGAATTTATCTTGTCTCGGTCTCCGATTGATTCAAAACAAACAAGCAGAAATAGAAATCCAAAACAAAATCCACACCTTCAAAAATAATGAATCATAGAAAAAAGATAAAAATTCAACCAACTGTTTTTCCTGCACTAGTTTTAGGTATATTCATAAATAAATTATTCCCCAGTATCAAGATACAAACTAATTAGAGTTAATGTTTTATCATACTAACGAGCAATTAAGTTGTCTCAGCAGTGATCATAAGAAAAGGATAAACACAGTTAAAGAGAAAGAGAACCTTGATGATTGTTAATGAAAATTATGGCAAATGTAGTTGTTGCATTGCACTACAATTCAGCTTCAGGGTGAATATCCCTGTTTCCCTTTTTTATACTCAAAGAATTCTGTGCTTCCATGAACCTTTTACATCACTCTTGGGGTGAGGAAACACGTGGGAAATATTTCTCATCATTTTGTTATTAATAATAACCTCATTAATACCCACTCCCGTAAATCACACGAAACTAAACAAATTTAACAGATATTACATCTTTTCGTATACTATATGCTATTGTATTTTAATAAAAATAATATTACTTTTATTTAAAAATACAAAATAATAAATTTATGACTTTTTTTTATATATACTTTTTCATTTTTATCCATGATACGAAGACACATGGCTTGAACATCTAGAAGGGTGCATTTCCCTTTTCCTCATTCTTCGAGATGTTTTTCAGAAGTTACGTCATAGACTTAATAGATCATTATGAAAAGTTACTTACTTTACGGATCAACTTTGTTCAAATATTTTTCATTTTTATTTTCGACTTTTTCTATTTTGGGTTCTTTTAAATTTAAATTTGTAAAAATAGATCAGTTAAATTCTTTTTACAAAATAAAATCAAATTATCACATTAGAAGATGATATTATAGGTGAAGTTGTTCTTTATCATGTCAGTTTCATTTTTTTTTCTCAAAACAAAATCGTGCTGTGAGAAATTGATTTTTATTCACTTTAAAAATGAAGTCGTTGTCCATGACGACTTTACTTTTTAGTTTTGTTAATTTTTTTTACACGTTCAATTTTATATTTGTTTTTTTAAATATATTATTTAGTTTTTTTTATACTAAATTTGTAAAATCAAACAGAGAAACAGAGGGTGTTTTGACCAACTCGAAAGAAAGCGACGGAAAAATTGTCATTGGATGAAAGGAGGATGTCACTTTATTTCTCTACTGAAAGTGCAGAATGTTAGGTTTTATAGAAGGGGTATCGCTGGGAAGAACAAATACCAATGAGACCTGAGTCCAACCACATAAGGCATTGACACCACTCTCAACCCAAAACCTTAAGGCAAATTTGGGACTTAGACTCATACTTGGATTCCTAACAATCTCCCACTTGTTTCACTGGAGCTGGCCTAGGGATGGCAAAAATACCCGTGCCCGCAGATATCCGCGGATAAAATCCGTGACGCATAGTTACTACCCGCGGGTAGTGGGTAGCGGGTATTTTAATACCCGGTTATAAACGGGTCGGGTACGGGTATCATACTATCCGTACCCGCGGGTACCCGTTACCCGCAAAAAATTAAAATTAAAATTTAATTTATATTTTATTAAGTTAAATTTAATTAAAATTAGAAGTAACAGTATATTTTATTATGTCAAATTTAATTATAATTATAATTATAATTATAATTTATATTTTATTTTTATAATTTTATATTAAAAAATTTATAAAAGACATATTTTTTTAAATATTTGTGGGTATCGGGTATCCACGGGTACCCGGCGGGTAAACAGGCAGATTATTTTTTAGCGGGTCGGGTACGGGTATCATACTATCCGTGCCCAACCCGACCCGTTGCCATCTGGCCCCCAAACATCTAAGTTAGGTATTTTACCTTTTAAGACTCTGATGCCACAAAGAGGAATTGTTGCCAACTTCTGCAACTATATGCCCAAGCCTCTAATGCCACAAAGAGATCCTTGCTTCTTTCCTATAATATCGAGATATTTTCCATCTGTAAGGTAAACCTTCCCAAACTTTTCTGGAACATAGTTAGATAATAATTCTAAGGAAGGTGTAGTATGAAATGATGCACGTGAGTCCATAATCCATAAGGCATTGACACCACTCTCAACCCAAAACCTTAAGGCAATGGGTTTATAGGTCTTTATTCTTATATAGTGCTCTACTTTCTCATTTTTAGCTAATGTGGAACTTAGACTCACACTTGGATTCTTAACACAGAACCTTCTGCAAGTGTGTCTCTGGCCGCACATGAAGTGGAGATGAAGAGAAGAATGAAAAAGAGGTGGTTTCGCATATTCCTCTACAAATAATTAAAAAAAAATAGAAAAGTAAAGTCGACATGTATAAGGACAACTTCACTTTTGAAGTGAATAGAAACCGGTCTTTTATCGTACGGTTTCACTTTTTGAAAAAAAAAAATAAAGAAATCGACATGGTGGAGGACGACTTCACTTTTAATGTCGTCCTCATCATAACAACTTGACCCTATTTTAAAAAAGAAAAATTCTAACATACCTAATTTTACAAATTTGAGTTTAAATACACTCCTTAATAAAAAAGCCTTTCTCTCTGCACTCTGGGTGAGAATACTGGATAGATGAGAAACAGTTAGAAAATAGACACAGAGACCAGAAATTAAAAAGTCAGTATTAAATACAGATGAAATCTAACATAGGTGTGGAGAGAGATTATATCTTTGTCGATGTGAACGCTTTTAATAGTAACTGTGACTGATATGAAGTAACGGTATGTTTATAAGGTTTTTATGTATGATGTTTTTTTTTTATACAATTTTATTAAAATAGCTTATTCTGAGTAAATATATTATATTCATTCTCATCATTTATTTATATTAAGGTAACTTATATGAGAAAAATATTAAAAAAATTAATAATATACAATGAAAGCCAAGTTAAGAAAAAAAAATTATGTGAACACGAATTTAAGACGAAGGGAGTGTTTCATTATCTCTCATTTTATTTATTTACTATCTTTCCACATTAAACAAAATCATTTATTGAGCTACAGTTTCTAGAAAGGTAGAACGCGTTATATTTTGTATTGGGCCAGGCTATTGCTGTTTATGTGGTATGTTAGTATGATATCAACATAAGATTCAATTTTTGTAAGAGGTTATTTTATTAGCGGGTAAAACTATATTAATTGCAAAACATTGCAACAGAAAAATGCATCAAAGTAGTGCCTTGAAAGAATTTATTTTAGATGATACTTTGATAGAAAAATATTTGTAATAACCTGGTATTATAATATTACAGAACATAAGGTTCATTAATTAACATTATTTTTAAAATATGTAAATTTATTTATGAATTATATATATATATATATATATATATATATATATATATATATATATATATATATATATATATATATATATATATATATATATATATATATATATATATATATAGATATATAGATATATATATATAGATATATAGATATATAGATAGATAGATATAAATTTATTTATGAATTTATTTATAAACAATTTATCTACATATAGTTTTATATAAACTAACAATACTCTACCTAACCCATTTGTTTTTAAATTATAAATCAATTTATAGATCTAAGTATTAAATAAATATATAATAGGAAATTAAAATGACACTTTTTTTATGAGTCATATTAAATATATTTTATTAGAGGCTAGGATTTTAATCTATTTTAAACACTTCATATACATATCTTAAGTTTAAGATATTCAATACCAAAGATACATTGTTAAGTTCCTTTGTTGCCCGAGAGAATTAGCAAAAAAATCAGTTTTACCCTAACGTGTATAGGAAACCAATCAAGGTGTGAAAATGTTTAACTTAGTAGCTAATTTGTGTTATATTGTCATCCTAAAAAGCAAACAAATAGTGGGAAACTAAAAAGAATATAAAACCCACTCTAAAACCATGCAATGATTTCAAGAAAAGAGACCAAATCACTGAAAACAGAGATGCATCACTACAGCAGTTCACGTGGCAGATTTTAAAGAGAAACAAATGCTCACATCACTATGTAAATGATGTGGAAATGTTGTAACATGATGAATGAACATGTAGAATGCTAATGAAACATGAATGGAATGTATTTTAGGTCCTAAACCCTAATTCCAAAATTGAAAAGTGTTTGATGAAATGATTCAATAGTTTTCATTAAGTGTTCGACAAAATGTTTGAATAAATTAAACTATGTTTTATGTAGTGTGTTAGATATATTGTATTTTATGTTAATTAGGGAAACATAGCATCTATTGTGTATTAGGGAAACATAAATATTGTTTGATATTAGTATATATTATTGATATTGTTTGTAACAATATCTTCTATTTACCATATTTATATTTGGTTGTCACATATACTTGTATCACTATTATAAATATATTCACCCTATGTGTATTTTAAACACAAGGGAGATTAACCCTATATAGTTTTTCGTTATATTTAACATGGTATCAAAACTTAAGGTTATTTTGGCATATTTTTTTCGTTGCCTTTGCCACTACAATCGCTGTCGTCGTCGCCATCACGAGAGTGTCAGATCTGACCAATGACCACACCGTTTTGATCTCCTCGGCCAGGAGATCTCCATGCCACAAGAATTGTTGCCATCAGAGCAGCCATACTCCCACACACATAGTTCAAAGCCATGCCTCTTGTTGTTTCACCATCGCGCATGGTAGCGCGCCACAACTCTCCTACAATAGCGATAACCCACGCGTCGAGATTGCCTCGCGTCATTCTCTTTCTGGATCAGGCCTCATTGATCCAATTGGACCTTTTTGGTGTTTTAGAGTTTTTTCTCTCTCTTCTTGGTGTCTTTTACTGCCTCTTCCAATTCTGAATCCCTTCTACCACAATGTGTTTGACCCGTTAATTTTACTAACTATATCAATGTGCACTTACCCATTGATAAGTTAGATGACACGAATTATGCGACTTGAGCGTCAGATATTAAATTTTAGCTTAAGAGTTAGAGTTATCTTGATCATTTTACTCAAAAGTGATTGATAGTGTTCCCGATGGTTTTCTGCATTAGAAGAGGATTGATGCTCAATTATGCATGGTTCTCAAGAATACCATCCAATGTTATTTAAAATAAATATTTCATGCCTACAACACATGTTTTGAAGTTTGAGAACAAGCCAAATTATTATACACCAGTTATACTTAACATCTTTATGGTGTTTATCACGACCTTTTTAATGTTGGTGCTCCTTGAAATCAAAACCATATGGCTGATTATTTGGGTAAGATGCATGTTCTTCTTCATGAATTTAATGAGTTATTACCTCTTGCCCAAGAATTAGAGCAACGATCAAAGTTCTTCATGGTTTTAACTTTACATGGACTTACTGATAAGTATTCCCATACCCGTGGTCAAATTCTAGGTTCCCTTTTATACCCAATTTTACTTTTATTTGTTCCATCCTCTTGCTTATGCCATGTAAACCTCTCAATTATACACCTATTTTTACCAATGATTCCTCCACTTTGGCATCTCAACATGATGATTGTGATTGCTCTTGCAAGCCAGGAAATAGGCATCCCAAGTGTGACCATTATGGCAAACTAGGCCACAAAATTGACAAATGTTATGCATTACATGGTCATCCTCCTCGGTCTGATGTTATTGTTCAAAGATCCTCCCTCACAATCATGTAATGTGGATCCTCTTTCATGTGATCTCGTCGATAAATCTATTATCCTCGATGAATTTTTTAAACGGTGCAAGGATCGTAGTCCCTCTAGTTCCATAGCTTTTGTTGCACATACATGTACATCTTTTGTAGGCTTGACTCAATCTTTGTCTATTGGTCCATGGGTTCTCGACTTAGGAGCCACATACCACATTACTGGTAACAAATCTTTGTTTTCCTCTTTATTCTATCTAGATAATTTACCTTCTATGTTTGTCCTCATATTGTTGTTCTTTGAATGTACGATTTCTTTAATAAGGTGGACAATTCATGAATCATGTTTAGGATGTGCTCCAACTTAATAAGTGGTTGCATTTGTGCTTAGGCTTGTAATTGAAACTTGTAGTTGGCCAATTCTTTTTTGAGGTCCTCAAATTCATTTCACAATCACTATGACCAACAAATAAAGCAAAATCATGAATTTAGTTGCCAAACTGTCATGATATTAATGATTGAATCTACTTGAGTGAATAAGACTAACAATGAAAGGTTATTTTAAAATACACTAAAATCCTTTTAAAACTATATTCTAACTTATCTTACCTTACTCCTAATAGGTTGATATTTTTTTCTTATTTGCTTTATCTCCAAACAAATACACAACATTTCGGACAAATTGAATTGATTGTATGTATCTCACAACCTATTTTTTCAAAAGTATGAAAAATTTTGTTATTTAAAAGTGTAGGGTTTAAATGTAAGGACCACTTTAGTATTATTTTTTGTTTTGATATTGTGTATATAAATTTTGCAACATAGATGTAAATAGCTGAAGGAGAACGTCAAGTAAGTATGTTTATTAAGGAAAAATTTATGGTGATGATTGTTGATTTTATTATGAAAGATTTGTTTGTTGTTCATATTTGCATATTAGAGAAAGGCGCAAAGTTTATATAGAATAAATTGTTGAAATCAATTGTACCCTTATTGCATTTCAACATGACAAATGGTGCTCAAAAGGATGGTAGAGTTGGGGTGACCAATAAAAATTTCTAGTGCATTGCCACATGAGTTACTAAGAAGATGGGATGGTGTTCATGAAAGCTTTAGAATTAGAGAACACCTAGTTAAATTGACGGTTGTTGATGTGTGTTTTAGTTTAGGTTTGTTTACATATGGTGAACCTATGAACTTAGAAAATGATTCTGATAGGGACATAAATACTTTATTTTAGGGGATAAGATATAACACTGACAAGCATATTTAATAAGATGAAGCACAATAGATATAAGAGAAAAAACACATTAATGAGTTTTGTACATTGTATATTTTATTGGATTTTGTTGCATTCTAGTTCTCCCAAACTTTTAGGTGTGTTTTTAGTGTTCCTTTTGGTTTGTGACATGACCTAAACAAGTTGAACAAGTATAGTTGGAAGGAAACAGTACATGCATTACTTATCACACATTAGTGGTTTCATAGAGTACATGCATAGCTATGTCGGTGTAGACTTTTGGACATTGTATAGAAAATTCATTCAAATACTTAAGAGAACATAAAACGATGTGTATCTATGCAACTTTGTTTTGTTCTATTTTTTCATCAGTAGAGGTACTTGTTGGTTAACTTGTTGTACAGTAATTTGCTGAGGTAGTGAACCAAATATTGATACAAGCTGATTTGTGTTTATTACAACCTAAGGACGGCCACAAAAGATTGTTGATAGGGCAATGGTATTGTGTTGTTTACATCTTTTATGAAAAGAAACTATTAATGCTGTTTTTGTTATTACTTAAGCTCTTTCGAACTACAAGTTCTCATAACTCATTTACTAATATTTGAAGTTTCTCAATTCTTAGGACTTGTTCAATAAGGCTACATTGCAATGTTTTTTTTTTCTAACTAGATCACAAAAATAATATCGGCCTTTATCATTTTCCTCCAATCCACTCTTCTTATTTCCATCAAGGCTTTCTGCATAAACATAAAGAAGAAAACATAGATTTCATAAACTTATACATTAGAGAGCTTAGAGTGTCACATAAACATTAATAAAATTGACATTAAACATTTAACATTCACTAGTAGACATAATGGCCATATTCTTTACATGACTAGCATACAATTTGGGTTGTAACCTTTTTGTCAAAGGGTCATCTTCTTTAACGACAAAGTATTTCAACTACATATGCTTACTACCTTTGGAATACTTGTCGTTCTTAGAAAAGAAGATTGTTGCATAATTATCACAATAAATTTTTAGTGGCTTGGAAATATTGTTGACTACTCCAAGTCCTGAAATAAAGTTCTGCAACCAATTAGCCTAAATTGTGGTCTCAAAGCATGCCACAAATTCAGCTTCCATGGTGGATGCAATAATGATAGATTGCTTTGTACTTTTCCATGAAATTGCTCCTCCGGCTAAAAGATACACATAACTAAATGTAGACTTTCTTGTATCCATACAGCTGACAAAGTCTGAATTTGTATAACCTATCACCTCAAGGTGATCAGATTTTCTATAAATAAGTATGTGATTCTTTGTTCCTTGTAGGTATCTTCAAACTTTCTTTGTAGTTTTCCAATGCTCCAGTCCTGGATTACTGTAGTATCTACCAACCATACCACTGCAAAGCTAATATTTGCCCTCATACATGTTTGAGTGTAACATCCCGTTAGGATATTACTAATTTTAATAAAATAAAATAGATAATAAATACGCATGAATTGAACTGCCTTTTCCCAAAAATGAGGGAAAATGAAAATCTTAATTTCAACATCATAGTTCAAAAACCACAATTTATAACTGATTATTACAACTCATAGTCTGATAAAACTAAATGTTTACAAACAACTGTCCAAAATCCATAAATCAATAAAAACTATGTAAAAGCTTTTCCAAGCTAGCCCTTCTTCGACTCTATGCTTCACCAGAACCACATGCAACATCATTTGCTTCTGTATAACGAATTACACGATCATCGTCAAACGTAAGCTATCAGGCGCTACGCACCTCTAAAGTCACTAATTTTTAAGGTACCACCTGGTGCGAAAATCTCACCGCCAAGCACCAAATGCTCTAGTAGCTCTTTGGATGTGTAGCTATTGTAACATCCCATCCGGATATTACGAATTTAAATAATAAAACAAAAACATAATAATAATACTTCATTTATTATAAATCGTTTCCCAAAAACCGCGGGAATTTAAAACTTTATTATACTAATAAAACCAAATCCAATCGAAATATTTATTAAACACAATACATTATCAACTTAGTCTCATTATAAATCCAAGTTCTGTAATTCAAATGATTACAAGAAAATCCTTAAAACTCATAAAAATGATAAAATGTTGCCATAAAGTTTCCCAACTAGCCCACGCTTCGGCTCTACGCTCCACCAGTACCACCTGCAACATCATCTGCTCCCGTGTACCGCGTACACGATCATCGCCAAACACACGCAGATAGGGTGAGCTAAAGGAATAAACATATGCAACAATTTATATAACAAAACACACATATTAAAGGAACTCCATCCTTTGGTCTCATCACACACATGACCACCACCATGTAATCCATGTTCTATATCTTTGGTTGATAATCTCAAACTATCGTTGTTGTCCAACCTACAAGCCACCACTTGGTAGAACACATGCGGGAACACTCGCTATTTCGAGCCACAACTCAAAGAATGCTCGTATTACCCTCCATCATGCGCCACAACTCCAAGAATACTCTAGCATCTGCCCCTTGAGATATCGCCTAAAGTCTCATAGACCATGCACATCCAAAGCAAGCAAAACACAATGTCCGCTTCATCAAAAATCACTTGGCGCTCCACACGAGTAGCCAAGCGCAAAGGCTTCCAGACCACCTGGCGAGGGACACATGCTGCCACGCGCCAAGCGCCTCTAATGCTATTGTTTATACAAGTATTGCATGGCGGGACAACCCTTATCGCCAAACGCTACACGCTTCAATTCTCTACTGGTTTTGTAGCTATCGCCTGGCGGTCAAACACCATCACCAAGCGCTACACCAGTACTTGCTCAGTACTGGTTTTTAAGCACCCAGAACAAGTAAAATCAATCTATTCACATTTCATATATATATTCCCCTTTTAAATCCATGCTAGCATTCAATTATAACTTATGAATAACGCATGCTCAAACAAATATAAGCATCAACACTCTAACAATTTAAGCACATGATCCTATGCACCAATGCAATTAATATTGACACACCTGCCTTCATCAATAACCAATGCTCCACATCTGACTAACCGAAAGGAACATTCAAATTGATAGAGACTTATCACCTAACCCAATCATGCTTCATTAGAAGTTACAAGGAATTATCAAGAGGTTCTTCATGCATTTTAACGACTCCAAAATCAGCAATATTGAAAAACATATATCTCTAGCTACTGACCTCAAAATCCAATTTCCACCGTTCAAAGTAAATAACCACCTGTCAAAATTTCACCTAAATCGAACGGTTAACGAACCGGGAAATACAGTTTTACGAAAAGTTCGTGAACTAGAAAAATGGTGGCGCCTAGCGCCCAGAATCAGGAAGGTGGCACCTGGCGGGACTATACTACCATCAGGCAGTTCTTGTTCCGCGAAAAATATGAAAAACAACATTTTTCGTGAATCAAAGCACCACACATCACTGGTATGGCACCTGGCGGCCAAATTGGTGCCCCAAGTGGTTCCTGCAGTTCTAGGAATCCTGCAGCTCTTCCCTTGCACCTGCGAACCTCAGTTTTTTCCCAGTTTCCCCTGGCATGCGAATTTCCATAAATTCTCACGCAATCCAACTTCTAATTATAATTATTTGTATCCTCAGCGCATCCATTATCAATTTTCTGAATTAGTTCAAACCTCAATTATTCTCGTAACATTCAACCCCAAGGGTTTCAACTTTAACTAAAGTTCATAGCAATTTTATCGACTTTCATCTGCAATCCCATGTAATTCCACTTAGACGAACATCCATTGATCGATTAACGTTTAAGGAGGTTGTTTTCCTCAATCAACTCAACCCAGAACCCCAATTTCATCAAAATTGAGCAACGATGCTCGCGTCGCCTAGCGGGTCAGTCACTACCGCCATGCCCTTAATCAGAGAAACCCAAAACTGGGTGATAAGTAATGCGTCGCCTGGCGGCTCCTAGCTCACCGCTAGGCAGTTCCTTGTAGGAACCCAGGAAATGCTCAAAATTAGTATGAGTCGCCTGACGACTTTGAATGCCTGCTAGACGGTTTCTGGAAAATTTCCAAAAACCCATAATTTCAATTGCAACAACCATTATTCATACATATACATGCCATTCATAAAACAATTAAATTTAAAACGCAAGACTAACGAGTTATAGCTCCCCTAACCTAGATTCCTCGCTTTGAAATTAATTACTCGCGTTTTGCCTTGGTTCCACAATGATTTTCTCCCTTGCCTCCACTCAACCACACGTAGCAGCCTTCCCTTTCTCTCAATTAGCACAATGTATGCTCTGTTAATCCACCCCTCAGAGCCCTCACAAAAACTAGTCAAGAAAACTCCATCACTTTCCCTTAATGGTCTCTTTAAACATGGCATATGGTGGTTAATGCTGGAAAACGAATTTCCATCATTAAGAGGTGTAATTGCCTTTCAAAAGCCATTACTTCATGAGTTTTCCAACCCCTCTTGGCTTCTAGGATTTCCTTGCCCTTTCGTATTCATGCCAAAAGAAATTTTGGCAAAAAGAAAGTTTAATGTGGATTCACAAAGTTTTGAACCCATAACCATGCCAATGTCACATCAATGCACAACCACTCAACCAATTCATTTTTCATGATAATTCCTATAAATATAGGATTAAATTATCACTCATTATAATCAAGCATATTATTAAAAAATAATAAAATAAATTGTATAGAATGGCATACATAGGACTTGAACCCAAGTTCTCTTAACACACTAAGTACTCTCAACCATTTAAGCTAGTACTTTTCCACGTCATAAACCTTAACATTAAATACCATAAAGGCTTCCACTAACCGCATTTATTAATTATTTATTTATTTAATTAATTAAATTTCACAGGTCTTACATTCCCCCCACCTTATAAAATTTTCATCCTCGAAAATTGAGTTCACCTAGGAAAATGCAGATAGGACTGCCTCAACCTTTCTTTATCTTGAAATTCTCTTCTTGGTCTCTACCCTTTTTATTTCAGCCTTCACCTCATATGTTTCCCCATTTTCCTTCCGACCTCAACCCTATGTTAAGTTGTGGTATCAATTTAACTCTGCCACTCCATGACACACACATGCGTTGACACCTCTCCTAGTTCTAACTGTTAAATTCAATTCCTCTTATCAAACTTGTGGTATTAGTCCCAAGGACTCATTCTTGAAGATCCCCTTGCCTAACGCGTTGTTTCTAGGTTCTAACGTCGCTCTTAGGCTCATCAAACTAACTTAGCTTTTCTTGCCCATCGAGTTATCCTTGTGCATACTCGCATCTTCGATAAAGGGATTTTTCTTAAAGGCCCTATCCAACTCTTGTAAAAAAATAGACCAAGTTTGACCTTGATTCTGTAGTCAGCCACTACAGATAACACACACATATCACACAAAAAAAAAACACAACCATATCAAGAAAGGTATAGGAGACAAACTCAACCTATCACCTTTCTCTCTTTTACCAAAACCTTTAGAATTAAGAAAGGAAATTATCTCAGATATAGTCATGAGTGTGCACCCTCATCACTCTACCAAGACATTTTCTGTTCTTAATACTTCCAGCTCACAAGTTCCTTTCTTGCACACCAACGCTTCTTGGAAAGAACCTCTCCCCTTGCGCACCAACGCATCGGTAAAGAAAAGTAATACCCCTTACCTACTCGCCAAAACCCGATAAGAGCATTACTTTCCTTAGGTCTTATAAGCAACTACCCTTGCCTGCTCACCAAAACCCAACAAGAGTACCACTCTTACCTACTCACCAAAACCCGATAAGAGCGCTGCTTCTACTAAGACCTGTAACCAACAACTCTTGCCTGCTCATCAAAACCTAACAAGAGTATCACCCTTACCTGCTCACCAAAACCCGATAAGAGCGTTGCCTACACTAGGACTCACAAACAACAACCCTTGCCTGCTCACCAAAACCCAGCAAAAGCCCACCCTTTACCTGCTCACCAAAACCCGGTAAGAGTGTTGTTTTCCCTGAGCCTCACAAACATTATAACATCCCGTCAGGATACTACAAATTTATAAATAAATGAAAGTAATAATTTAAAATACGCAGAATTTAATAATACCTCATTTTCCCAAACCACGGGAAAATTCAAAATTTATTAATTAACCAATGTACCACACCTAGCCAAACTTGACCAAATAAGTAAACAATGTATATATCAAGGCAGCCAAGTATCCAGCCTAGGCCGAGTTAGCCTAACTTGTACCGGTTTTAACGTATACATCTGAAAGAATGACCTACACCTCGTATAACCAATATAAGTCGTCAAGGTAGCCGGTCCGGGCCGCCTACTCCAGGCCGACAACTCTAATAGATTTAGTAAAATAGAAGCCCCCACCTTCAATAGGTCTTAAGGGCCTGGGTTAGGGCCCAGGCCCACTCATGGCCCAAGCTAGGACCCAAGTCAAGGTCCAACCCATGAGGTAATCAGACATAATTAATGCTCTATAAATACGCATGGACCCCAGTAACTAAAGGTACGCATTCATTAATCATTGATTTGACTCTCTGAGAGCTTTGACTTACTTGAGCTTCGGAGACTCTTCTGCAGGTAACCCCTCCTGGGTTCAAGCTGACATGTATCAACCGGGGAGAAACCAACCGAAGAGATAGCGGTCTACATGGTAAGGTGATGCTTGTGCCTAACTCATTTTATTTGTTCTCTGCAGGAACAATTACCGCACCCCCAACCCCCGCTGCCACCCTTCCTACCACCCAGATCCCCTACAACATACCCACCACCCTACACACCACACATATTCCACCCTATAACCCACAATACCTTCCCACAACCCACATTCCCCCTCAAAACATCACCTCCACCTTTCCCGCTATGATCAACCACCCCGTTCCACCTCACATGCTCCCTCCTCACCAGCCTAGACGCCGTCACCCATTCACGGACTTTATCGCCAACACCCCTCTCCCAGCCCAGTGGGAACCTTTCACCCTGGATCGCTATACTGGCGAAACCGACCCTGACGAGCACCTTAAAGTCTACATCACCCATGTCGCCTTGTACACATCCTAAGACGTAGTCTTTTGCAAAGCTTTCCCCACCACCCTCAAAGGCCCTGCCTTAGAATGGTTCACAACTCTTTCGCCCTACTCAATCGACAGTTTCGACATCCTCTCCCACATGTTTTCCACCCACTTCGCCGATAGCCGTCCCCACCAAACCACCACCATATCCCTCCTGGGCATCAGACAAGAACCTAACGAACCACTCAGAGCGTTCATTGATCGCTTCAGTAAAGCCGCCCTCCGTACACCACACCTCAACCAGGAGATGATTCTCCAGTACATGACTCTTACCCTACAACCCGGCCCCTTCGCCAACAACGTCTATCTCCACCCACCTGCCTCCATGCACGAACTCAAGTTGCGTGCAGCCGACTATGTCCGCATGGAGGAAATGCAAACACTTCACACCAAATTCTGCAACGACTACGCAGCCACCACCGCCAACCCCACCCCACAACCCAACCCACGCCCTGATACCCGCCCACACGAACCCCGCCAACCTCGCTTCACCAGATACGCCCCCTTACCGTAGCCCGTTCCCGCATTTTGGACGAAGCCCTCCAAGCTGATCTAATCCCTCCAGCACGCAAGACAACCACACCCCCCAATGTCGACATGACCAAATATTGCCGTTACCACCGCAACCATGGCCACACTACAGAAGAATGCAAAGCACTCCAGGATAAAATAGAAGAATTGGTCCCTGCTGGCCACTTTCGCCGCTTCATCCGTAGAGACGACCATTCCTCCTCCTCTCGATCCCGTCACCCCCCGCGACCTGACCACAGACGCCCACCAAATGACTCCCATCACAACAACCACCCCGCCCAACCCAACAATCAACAACCAGAGCCCGCCTGCACCAACATCACCCCTGCCGACCCCCTCCCCTTACAAGGCACCATTAACACCATCTCTGGTGGCTTCGCAAGCGGAGGCTCCACCTCTTCTCCCAGAAAAAGACACCTCCGCCTTATACAATCTATCAACCACATCACCCATTCCCACCACAGACGACGTATGCCTCCTATTGTATTCACAGATGATGACTTCCACGGCCTCGACCACCAACAAGATGACCCCATGGTCATCATTGTCGAAATCGAGAATTATGCTGTTAAGAAAGTCCTTGTTGATCAGGGCAGCTCTGTTGATATCCTCTACTAGGCCACTTACCAAAAACTCCAACTTCCTGACACCACTATGGTCCCATATGACGAGCCAATATACGACTTTTTCGGCGAACACGTGTCCACCCGGGGCTACATAGACCTCCACACCGTCTTTCGGGATGGAACCCAAACCAAAACCATCCCAATCCGCTTCCTTATCATCGATTCGCCAACATCTTACAACATCCTCCTGGGTCGTCCTTCCCTCAATACCCTTGGCGCAGTCGTCTCCACCCCTCACCTGGCCATGAAATTCCCTGCCCCATCCGGCGACATCCTCACCATACACTACGACCAGCGCTTGGCACGCGAATGCTACATGGCAAGCTTGCGACCACAACTCCCAATCCAACAAACCAACCATATCGAACGACCCCCTGGTTCCAGCATAGCCCTATCCGGCGAGGACCTTGACCCCAGAATAGGCCGAGATGTCTGCCTCGAACCAGTTGAGGACACCACTCCTCTAGAGCTTCCCAATGGTCACTCTATTAACCTAGGCACCGGTTTAAACTCTGACGAGCGTGCCACCATCACACCTATCCTCATCAACAACACAGATCTTTTCGCCTGGTCGGCCGCCGACCTCCCTGGAGTAGACCCCCAGGTGGCATCTTACAAACTATCCATATATAAAGAAGCCCGCTATGTATCCCAGAAAAAAAGCAAGCTTGGTGAAGAACGTCGGCAAGCGGCCAAGGTCGAAGCCGACAAGCTACTGAGCGCAGGATTTATAGAAGAAGCTCAATACACCACTTGGCTTTCTAACGTTGTCTTGGTGAAGAAAGCCAATGGCAAATGGCGGATGTGCGTAGACTACACGGACTTGAACAAGGCTTGCCCTCGCGACGCCTACCCCTTACCCAACATTGATCGACTTGTCGACGGCGCGGCAGGAAACAAGGTGCTTAGCTTTTTGGATGCACAAAACTGCCTTCATCACGGATGATGCCAACTACTTCTATAGGGTCATGCCCTTTGGCCTCAAAAACGTAGGGGCAACTTACCAACGACTAATGGACAAAGTGTTCAGCCACCTAACAGGGCACTGTGTCGAAGTATACGTCGATGACATGGTTGTCAAGTCCCCAAGTCATCACCAACACGTTGAAGACCTGTCAGCAGTGTTCTCCGCGCTGCGCCAATATAACATTCGCCTCAATCTTGACAAATGCGTATTCAGCGTTGACAGGGGCAAATTCCTTGGTTTTATGTTAACCCAACGCGGCATAGAGGCTAACCCTGAAAAATGCAAGGCTATCATCGAAATGCGCAGCCCCACTACTGTTAAGGAGGTCCAACGTCTCATCGGCCGTCTCACAACTATCTCTCGCTTCCTACCCAAACTAGCCGAACAAACCCAACCCATAATCCAACTCCTAAAGAAATCCACCCGGTTCACGTGGACTGATGATTGTGAACAAATCTTCCAAAAACTCAAAACAACCTTAACCTCCCCACCTATCCTCCACAAGCCGGACACCAGCCAACCCCTACTGGTATACATCACGGCCACTAACTATACCGTCAACGCCGCGCTTGTTCAAGAAATAGAAGACACACAACATCCTGTGCATTTTGTGAGAAGAACACTACAAGATCCTGAAACCAGATATCAGATGGTAGAAAAACTGGCCCTATCTTTGGTCCATGCGGCACGCCACCTCTGCCCATATTTCGAAAACTATACCATAACCGTTAAGACCGACTACCCAATCCAAAAAATATTACAAAAACCAGATCTAGCCGGACGCATGTCATCATGGGCCGTGGAACTATCAGAATTCAACATCCGCTATGAACCCCACGGCCCCATCAAAGCCCAGTGTCTTTTAGACTTCGTCAATGACCTACAACAAACACCCATTGAGGACCAGTGGACACTTCATGTAGATGGTTCCTCAAATCCAAGGGGTGTCGGCGCCGGCATCGTCTTAGAAGGCCCCAACGACATCCTCATTGAAAAATCCCTTCACTTTGCTTTCAAAACGTCAAATAACCAAGCCGAATACGAAGCCATCCTCGCCGGCCTTTCCCTAGCCCGTGAAGTAGGCGTCAAGAAGTTAACGTGCAAAACCGACTCCAAACTCACTATAAGTCATCTAAATGATGAGTTTCAGATCAAAGACCCCATCCTTCTACAATATTACTATCTGGTCCGTGTAGTTATTCAATCCGCCTTCAAACAAGTCCGCGTCGAACACATCCCAAGAACCGACAACGTCAGGGCCGACATCCTTTCCAAATTGGCCAGTACCAAGCTCAAAAACCGTAACCGATCTTTACTACAACAAACACTATCCACACCTTCCATCACACACACTTGCCTAAATTTAACCCACACCCCAGCCAACAATGTCACCCCCTCCCAAAGCCAAAACTGGACCACCCCCTACATTCAATACCTCAAAACCGGCAACCCCCCCTCGACGCGGACAAAACTTGGCTGGCTAAGGCCGCCAGATACACCATGATAGGAGACGACCTCTACAAGCGCAGATATGGCCAACCCCTACTTAAGTGTGTCACAGCAGAGGAAGCCCAATATATCATCAAAGAGCTACACGAAGGAATTTGTGGTTACCATTCCGGTGCACGCACCATGGCTACCAGAGTCCTTAGAGCCGGATACTTCTGGCCGACCATAGAAGCAGACTGCCAGGATCATGTCAGGAAATGCAAGCCATGTCAGAAACATGGCAACCTTATTCACCAGAAACAAGAACAACTACACCACATACTGTCCCCATGGCCATTTGCTAAATGGGGAATGGACATCCTCGACCCCTTTTCACCCGGCAAGGGGCAGGTAAAATTCCTAATTGTAGCCGTCCATTATTTCACTAAATGGATCGAAGTCAAGCCCCTAACTACCATCACGACCCAACAAGTCCAACAATTTGTGTGGAAAGATATTATATGCAGATATGGCGTACCACATACCATCATCACAGACAATGGCCGACAATTTATTGACAATGAGTTAGCCAAATTCTATATTGGCCTAGGCATCAAGCACATCACAAGTTCTGTAGAACATCCACAAACCAATGGGCAAGCGGAGGCGGCAAATAAAGTCATCCTCGTAGAGCTTCGCAAGAGATTGGATACCGCTAAAGGCCGATGGCCCGAATAGTTAATAGAAGTACTATGGGCTTACAGATGCACCCCCCAATCATCAACAAATGAATCCCCATTCAGCCTAGTCTACGGTGCAGACGCCATGATACCAGTAGAAATTGGCGAACCATCCCTGCACCGAGAACTATACAACCCAACCCACAACCACCAAAACATGGCCTTACATCTCGACCTTCTACCCGAACTCAGAGAAAAAGCCCAGATACGCAATTTAGCTACCAAACAGCGAGCTGCCAGGAAATATAATGCAAAACTACATCCACGATCATTCGTCATCGGGGACCTAGTATGGAGAATGGCCAGCAGTGCAAGAAAGAAGGATTACAAGTTCTCCGCCAATTGGGACGACCCGTACTGCATACGAGAAGATGCAGGAGGAGGAGTTTATCGCCTAGAACAATTATCCGGGGAAGAGATTCCCAACACTTGGAATGTATCCCACCTTAAGTTCTACTTCAGCTGAATGTGTATTCTAATCAAACAAATACTTGTAACCCCGGGTGTACTCTTTTTCCTCACTTGGTCTTTTTTCCCTAAGGAGGGTTTTGGCCAAGGAGGTTTTAACGAGGCACCCCTATTCAATAAATAAAAAAAGGGTTCCCTACTTTACGACTTTCTACGTGTTTTTCCTTTTAATTCGTTTAAGTTCCCCATCCTTAACCCAAGTAAGCGGCCTGGGTCGAACACCCTTAACTCGTGCTTAATTCATTTAAGTTCCCCACCCTTACCCCAAGTAAGCGGCCTGGGTCAAACACCCTTATCTCATGCTTAATTCGTTTAAGTTCCCCACCCTTCCCCCAAGTAAGCGGCCTGGGTCGAACACCCTTAACTCGTGCTTAATTCGTTTAAGTTTTCCACCCTTACCCCAAGTAAGCGGCCTGGGTCGAACACCCTTAACTCGTGCTTAATTCGTTTAAGTTCCCCACCCTTACCCCAAGTAAGCGGTCTGAGTCGAACACCCTTAACTCGTGCTTAATTCGTTTAAGTTCCCCACTGTTACCACAAGTAAGTGGCCTGGGTCAAACACCCTTAACTCGTGCTTAATTCGTTTAAGTTCCCCACCCTTACCACAAGTAAGCGGCCTGGGTCGAACACCTTTAACTCATGCTTAATTCGTTTAAGTTCCCCACCCTTACCCCAAGTAAGCGGCCTGGGTCGAACACCCTTAATGATGAAGGATTATCTTGTTTCCTTTTAGAGTTATGAATATGGTGAAGTTGTTTAAGAAAGCTTTTTGAAAATTCCCACTGGACATTAAGATAGCATGATATCTAGATGTGAAGGTTCATTTCTCAAGCTCATGAAAGGAAGAAGAGAGTTGGATTCAAGCTTAAACACACACAGCAATAACAATACTAAAGAGCAAAATGAAAGAAGAAACAATAAAAATGGAAAGCATAGAAGATGAAGAATGGAAGAAGCACGCCACTCATAGGGGGGGATCTAAGCCAACCAAGCCCTAGAGATGAGTGATGGT
>Ga0209589_1001937_pt1 | contig 35102 bp, 24 predicted proteins | sample CowpeawhiteBW_FD_187525 | JGI IMG/M metagenome (GOLD analysis project Ga0209589, IMG submission 187525) | Root nodule microbial communities of legume samples collected from California USA - Cow pea white BW (SPAdes) (version 2) | ecosystem: Host-associated > Plants > Roots > Nodule | place: USA...
TAACTTGATTATTTTTTCATTGAAATGTAGCATTAATCTAGATGAAATTATGCATGACCCCTATGGCAGCAAAAACTTTAGATGTGTATTAATCAAAAACTGATTCCTACATAAAATTCTAAAAATCACCATTCAAACTTTACAAATTCCACTAGAATGGCCAACAATTTGCAAATGTAGTAAAATAACTTAAGGATCTGTAAAGCAACTATCCCAACAAGTTTAAAATGATAAAATATACCTAAGAACAGACTCAAATTATAAAAACAACCCAAAACTCAAAATATGACAACCTAGAACCTAAACCTAGTTACTAGAATAGGCTAAAATTGTCAAATATGAAAACTGCACTAATCTAATTATTTGAAATACTAAATCACTATCTATACAAGTTTTCAATGCTAAAACAAATATAAAAATCAAGTCAAATTTCGAAATTAACAAGAAAATTAAAATTTGACTACTTAGAACCTAAAACTAGCAAGTAAAAATAACTTTATGCTACAATGACTAGAAATTAATACCTAAGCTCCCTAAACAACAAACTGTCTTTCTAAACAAATTCAAGATCATAAAAGAGTGCTAGTAAGTAGGCCAACTACTATGAAATCAAATGTTCCACACCAATAATTCTTTTTTTGTTTTAGAAAACACCAATCATCTAAACAGATCCTTAGATTTTTTTCTTTTCAAACAAAATTTGTATGGTAATAATAAACCAAGGACTTTTGAAGTAAAGTCATGAGTGAACAGCATAAAAGCACAACTTCATAGACAAACACAATAAAACTACAAAGAAAGAAAGTAAAATTAGACACAAAAATGGGGGTAAAAGTGTATGGTCCAGTGTCTAATTCAGAAGGAAACTGAATCTGAAGCATTTCATGTTCATCTTTTCAAGGGAGACAATAAGGAACCCGAGTTCCTTAAGTTGCAGGTTCAATTAGACCATGGTGTGATAATTGTGCAGCCTATATGGTGAACCAAACTGGAAGAGGGAATTTGGTTAGAGAAGGGAAGCATGTGAGTGCTTGGTGGGATGACATGAGCAATGGGAAAACCATGGTTGCACTAGTTAATTTTAATTCTATTTTGGTCCAATTTTAAGGTGAATGTATGTAGAAGGTGAATGTATAACATCAGTCTAGCAATTTATCATATATAACTTTTACAAAATCCAAATTTGCACATAATGGTCTTAGGTACTACTCACTGGTTCCCTAGTCAAACTCAGAGATCGTCGGATTCCAAGGATGTGCCCTTAGGTAATGCTCCAACTGCTTCTTGGAAGTGATCTCTGCCCCAGTGGGAGCTATGAATACAATCTCACTTCAACTTGGTGTTCCTACTTTCTTAGGGAAAAACTGCAAACTGAAACCAAACCAAGCATCACAATGCAATTTCCATAGATGTACATGTACATTGCATAGATCTTTGTATAATAATAGCTTCAAAAAATAAAGCAGAAGAAGGGTTTATAAAAAACTAAGACTCTTTCACAAAAATGCTCAGTTAGTGCGAGTCTGGTAAGCACCGAATTCTTCAAAACATTTACACTACAAAAAATGAATTAACAGCAGAATTTGAATTGAAAAAAATAGAACACTATTACACCCCCTTTCATGAAAACTCTAGAACCAAAATTCGACACCGAATTCTTCCAAATCCAAACTATTACACTTCAGATAAAATATATTCAGGATTTGAAAAATGCTCAACGGAAACATGGCAAAGAATTCAAGTAGGCTACATAATGGTTAGATGCTACATAATGGCAAAGAATGTTGTGCGTTGAATTAAAGCAAGCAGATTCTCAAATCACAAACATTTCAAGTAGGCACAATTTAGATATTCGTACCTAAACCGATGAATCTGGGGAGAAAGAGGCGTCGTTGCTAGTGACACCACCAGTGACGCCGACCATGCTATCAGAAGGTTATGACTGAAGAATTGGGGCTGGATTTTCGTGGGGAGTGTCACGCTAGGCTGCGGAGCCTTAAGACAACGTCAAGGGAGGGCTGGTAGCATCACAACAATGAGGCACCGACACAGTTCTGGCGATTGGGAGACGATTTTGGGGGAGAACGATTTTAGGGAGAACGAAAGCGCGACAGTGTGGGGGAGAAAGAATAGAGGGAATCTCATTTTTTTTATATCGGTCCGCGAATTCAACAAAATATACTATGAAACGTACACTATTTGTCAGAGATGTCGAAACGACTAATTCGACTCGATCCATTCCAGAATGATAATTTAGTGAGTGAATCTAATTCAGCTCATTTATTAGTAAATCCAAAAATTTGAACTTGACGTGGCTCGCCATGGGTTGATGGATTAAATGGGTTGATTCACAGACTCACTTAATTTTTTCATTCAAAACTAAATTATAATTCTAATTAAAATCTAAATAAACTTTAATAGAATCAAACTATAAACTAAAATCACAAAAACACAAATTATTTATGTGTTGGCTAAAAAAAATAACCTAACATGACCCAAATGCAAAGGCCAAATTAAGAAAAAACGCTTGTATGACCCTTTATTTACAGGTGGGTGAGCCAACTCGGCTCAACACAATTCAACCTGGATGAGCCGGGTTCTAGGTAGGTCGGGTCAAAAATTAACCCGTATTGAAAATTGAAAATTTTTTTTCAACCCAACCCGACCTGAACCTGTGGTGGGCCAGGTTGACTTGCGAGTTCCAACCCATTTTGATAAATCTAATATTTGTTTCAATTTTTATTTTATTTTTATTACTATATTTATAATATATTTCCAATAATATTATTTGTAATAATGAAATTAAATTCTACGATTTCTGCTGTATTAAAATAATGACTTAATTACTAATTTAAATTAAAAAAATTATTTCATGTTCGAAAACTTAAAAAAAAATAAAAAATACTAAATATCAAGATAATAATGATTAAAAAATAATTTTAAAATTTAATTCATTAAACTTAAAAATTGATAATTATTTTAAAATTTAATTATTAAAAGTAAATATTAAGGATGATACCGCATTAAGTGGTTATACCTAGTGGATGTGTTAATGAATATAAAAGATGGTCATCAGTAAATTTGTTTCATTATATTGATCCAATCTAGTTTGTTATTATTAAAAAGCAATTGCACTGGTGAATGTTGAGACATTAGTTTTGGAAGGTGAGAGATGAATGAGATGTTGAGTCTCATGAAGAAGACTTTTTATTCCAACAAAGAAATCTTCCTTCGCGAACTTATTAACAATGCTTTTAATGTAAGTTATCATTTAAATTTGATTTTATATTTGTACATTTCTTTTCTGGAACAATTATTAATCAATATGTACCTTCATAGGCTTTAGATAAAAGTCGATTTGAGAGGCTTGCCGACATGAGAATTTTAGATGATGAATTATCTATTAGATTGGTCCCTCACAAGGAAAACAAAACACTTTTTGTCATCGATAATGGTATTGGAATGACCAACGATGGTATGTTTGTGACCGTGTTCCATTTTCATTCACTTTGCATGTTGATTAATTGTAATGTTGTGTGTGTCTATTTTAGATTTGATCGATAATTTGGGTGTTGGCTTCTACTCTACCTTTTTGGTTGCTCAAAAGGTTATCATCACCTCTCAGTATAATGACCTTGGACAATATATTTGGGAATCCCAACCCGATGCCTCTTTTATTGTTACCATTGATATTAATGCCCAACACCTCTCAAGAGGAACCAAAATCACTCTCTTCCTGAAGGATGATCAGGTACATAAATTAACTTTTCCCCCTTTTTCATGTTACTTTCTTTGTTAACTCATTTTTTTCTTCATTAGTTGGAGTACTTGTAAGAGACCACCATCAAGAATCTCGTTAACAAACATTGCCAACTCATGATCCATCCCATTTACCTTTGGAGTGAGAACACCAAAGATCATTGGCAACTAATTAACTTTTGGCATAGACAAGAGATGGAGAACAAGTTTTTGGCCCAAAAGCTTCATAACCACTTACCTGATGATCTTGCATTCTCGATTCTTTTCAAACTTCCTTTGAAATCTCTCAAGAGATTTGGAATCCTATGGATATCATGGGCCCTCTTGTTTGAAAATTCACTTTTCGTAGATCTCTTTCAAATTAATTTCATATCTAATCATCATTGTTTTTACAATGATACATCTGTCATTCTATGTCTCAATGATGAGATTAATTATAAGCCCTCGTTATTTTTACTTTCTGGTGACATGTTTCAAAATGTCGACAAATTAAATTGGACAAATCCACTAGAGGGTCGTTGTTTTGAAAATAAGATTGTGGGTTCTTCTAGTGTTAATGGAATTCTTTGTTTTTCCCTATTTAAAAATAAATCTGTGTATTTATGGAATCCGGCTACTGGTGAACTAAAGGTCATTCCTTGCAGTCCAACTGAGTATGTGCCATTTCATATCTTTCATTCAATGAGATATTTGGGCTTTGGTTATGATTGCATTAGAGATGATTATAAGGTGATTAGAAGTGTGGAACCTCGCACCAGGGAGGACGAAGATTATACTGAATGGGATTACACACCCTTATTTGAGATTTATAGCCTAACAAGTAACACTTGGCGGAAAGTTAAAATTGATATCACTTTTTCAATGTCATATGGACTTGATGGTAATTTCTACTTTGATGGAATGTGCCATTGGTTATGTCGAACCGAAAATGATGTGTACTTGGTATCATTTGACATGAGCAATGAGGCATATTACACAACCCTCACACCTTTAGACATACCTTTAGACATATGTGATGATTTTAATATGAATTATGTGCAACGATACTTGTTTCTCTTAAATGGATCAATTGCTTTGATGTCATATTATGAATGTACAAGTACCTCTGAGCTTGGTAAGAAAGAAACATGGAATAAACTCTTCACTCTTGGACCCTTACCTTGTAATGCAAGACCTATTGGAGCAAGGAGTATGGGCAATATTCTCTTCGAAACACATGATGGTGAACTAGTTTGGTTTGACTTAAGTACTCACAAAATTACAAAGGTAGGTGTCAAAGCACATGGTGGTATGTTCTCCATGGTAATTTATAAGGAAAGTCTTCTAAAAATTAAAGGAATAAACAATTAATTTTATTTTAGGTGACTTATGACTTGTTATTAGAATTTTCTCTTGTATATGTTCAAAGTGACTTGACAATTTTGAGTTATAATTAAGTGTATCATATGAAGAGGAGGGATTTGCTCCTAGCTAATTGCATCAAGAATGGTTGAACGTGTCTCTACTCAAATAATTGTCCCGAACATCCGGAATAAATTGCATCTCATACAAAGCTCCAAAAAATATTTGATAATACTCAAATCGAAGATTTTTGCATCTAGAATCCAACACAACCCTAATCATCTCATTTAAAGATTTGTAAAAGAAGCTATAACAGAAACAATTAACAAACATCTTTGAATTATGCTGGTCCTGTCTTTGCAAACTACATTCATCTAAAAATAATTTGATCTATAAGGTCTTTTCAAGTTTGAGCAATTTTTTTTAAGCAGCATCAAACTATAAAAAGATTAAATAATTATAATTTATACTAAATATCAATATAAAAATGATCGTATGTTAATTTAATCTAATTAAACATTTTTTAAATAAAAAAGAAATCAGCAAAATATCGTAAGATTAAATAATTCAATTAATTATAATTTATATTAAACATTAATCTAAAAATTATTATTGTTAACTTTAAATAATTAAATATTAATTCTTATTTTTTATATGAAACTGAAAATTTATTAAGTTTTTCACAAACCAATAACATTTAATGTATGAGTCAAATAATAAATTTTAAAATATGAATTAATGTTGGCCAATTTATTATCTGAAATTATTAGTCAGATAATAAAATTTAATGTTGAACAATGGATTATGGAAAATCTAAGTTGGGTTGGCCTCTAACTCTTATGTTAAATTTTAAATGGTAAAAATTAAGAACCAATTTATACATAGTGTCAATAAAAGAAGAGGTTATTTAGGTTATTTGTCGAATAGTGAAAGCAGTGGAATTACAGAAACGAGTTCTTGTAGTGTCGAAAGAGAAAGAAACTCGTGGGAAGAAAATAACAGCAAATGAAAATAAAAAAGCTATAAGTTAAAGGTTCATTTAGCGTTAGTTTTAAATTGATTTTATGTTAATGTAAATTTAAATTTTTAATAAGACAGTGCCAGTTTTAGATAACCACTAGGAAATATATCTCATTATAAAATACAATTTCCACTTGTTGAATATTAGTTAGTTTTAAAACTATAAAAATCGATCATTTGAATCAATAATGAATTTTTAGGCAAATTGCTTAAGATACACAAAGTCATTATTAGATACTGATTCGGTATAAAGAAACAACAAACTCAAGATAATGAAATGTTACACGAAATCATCCACCTCATGAAAGACAAGAAGAAATTTAAGAAGGAGGGAACAATTTAATACTACCAAATTTAAGGAGAATGAATCAATCTTCAAGTAGTATGAATTTAAAGAGAAATCCACTTTAAGAAGAAGGGTATGATAGAGGATTATCTCATATTCCAATACAACAGTTGGCATTCAAAAGGAGAATCCAATGGAAACACACTTATAGAGTAGTTTAGAAAATTAAAAATATTTTGTAATTTTTTTGTAATTTTAAAACATTTTGTAGTTGTTGATGGAGTTGCTAGACGACGAGTTAGTGGGCGATCTATACTCGCTAGACCAAATGTTTAAGTCTATTTTAAAATTTTAAAATTATTTTAATGTTTTAAAACTTTCTTTTAATGTTTTATTTTAAATTTTAAATATTATTTTACTTTAAAATTATGAAATCTCCACTTGTCAAACATTATTTTACTTTTAAAACAATGAAAATCGATAATGTGAACTTCTAAATAAAACACTTGGACAACTTATTGAATTAATCCGAAGGTAACCTCTGCATTTGGAATGAACTACTCTGAGCTTTTTGTGTGCATTTTTTGTCTTTTAAGTGACTTATGTCCAAAGTGGCTTGACAATTTTGATTTGTCATTAAGCATATAAGATGAATAGAAGGGGTCAGCTCCCAGCTTTGCTAATTGAACCAAGAATGGTTGAACCTTGCTCTGCCCTAAGTAACTGTTTTGAACTTCCAGATTAAATAGCATCTCATACAAAGGTTCAAAAAGTATTTTATAATACTCAAATTGAAGCTTTTAACATCTAGCAACCAATACAACGCTAACCATGTCATTTAGAGATTTGTAAAAGAAGCTCTAACTGACACTGTTAACGAACATATTTAAGTTATTTAAGTTATGTTGGTCTTGCCTTTGCAAACTACGTTCATCTAAAAATAATTTGATCTATATAGTCTTTTCAAGTTTAAGCATAAACATTTTTTTAAGCAGCATTGAACTATACAAAAATTTAATAATTATAATTTATACTAAGTATCAATATAAAGATGATCATATGTTAATTTAATCTAATTTAATATTTTTTAAATAAAAAAGAAATCAGCAAAAAAAATGTAAGATTAAATAATTTAATTAATTATAATTTATATTAAACATTAATCTAAAAATAATTATTGTTAACTTAATCTAATTAAATATGAATTCTTACTTTTTATATGAAACTGAAAATTTATTAAGTTTTTCACAAATCAATAACATTTAATGTTATGAGTCAAATACTAAAATTTAAAATATGAATTAATGTTGGCCAATTTATTATCTGAATTTATTAGTCAGATAATAAAATTTAATGTTGAACAATGGATTCTGTGAAACCCAAGTTAAGTTAGACTCTAACTTTTATGTTAAATTTTAAATGGTAAAAATTAAGAACCAATTTAGACATAGTGTCAATGCTTATTTAGGTGTGAGTTAGGACTTAGATATGGTTAATGGATAATTAACATTTGTAGGAGTGAAACTTTAGAAAAAATTCATCTAGCTCTTAAAAAAATAAGAGGAAATTGAATGATTAATGTAGTGGTGAATCGAAAAGATTTTAATTTGCTCTTATTTGCTTCATTTGTTTATTTTTCTTTGAATCGTAATAAATCAAATATTGAATGAAATTTAATTGTTGGAGTTTATTGTATGTTTTACTTGTACTACTAGTATTTTAAAGTTCACAAAAAATAACTTGATTATTTTCATTAGTCTTAAGAATAGTTTTTTGGTTTCTTGGACAAAGAACATTAAATAAATATAATAATACAATTATAAAATTATTTTACTTCAATAGACAACGAAAAAATCGGTCTTTCACAATATAAAACATTTTTTTATTTAACTTAACACGTAGTGACTGCATATATTATTACGAATTTTATGGTTTAATTATTTAAAAATCAACATGATATATAAATAGTTAAAGAACTTCAATATAATTCGTGAACAAATATATGAAATAAATTTAAACAAATAAATAAATTGGTCAGTAACATAATGAAATTTTCTTTTCTAGTGTTTTTCACACTTATATATTAATTTATAATTTTATAACTAGACAGAGGTATTTTCCTAAATTAAATTGTTAACCTGTTGTGGGTAAGAATTTTTCACACGTTGGCCATTGTTCCTTTTGCATGTTGAATGTCACTGATAAACTCTGTACTTTACAATGCCTTCGCTTGTCACAGGGATTGATAGTCTTCCAACATCTCAATCTTTAATGCCTTAAGTTTAAGCAATATTTGAGATTCCCATAATATATTCTCTCACATTTTGTTTGCCTTGATACATCATGAAAATCAACAACGAAATCTTGGCACTTGTTATCTCCTCAAAGATAACACCCCTAAAAACCTTCATAAATGCCATGCTTGATGATCATAAAACTCATGCAATTTGAGCTATTCCATTTCTTATATTTTTTCCTCTTTAGAGATACTAGAGAACTTAAGAGAATGGGGTTTGTCAATCCTTAACGCAAGGTCAAGATTCATCCGGCCAAAAGCAATTTTCATGTTCTCTTTCCATTCCTTAAAATTTGTTTCATTAAGAACCAATACTAAGTTCACATTTAGCAAATATTAAAGCAATACTAACTCAAAAAATAATAAAATAAATAATGTAATTATGTTCAAATATAAAAAAAATTATCAATACATTCAAATAATGTCATAACCCATCTCAAGACACCTAATGCACCATCAATATCAAGTTTCTGCACATTAATATTATTGTTGTAAGGGTTAAATATGTTTTTGGTCCCTTAACTTTCAGTGAATTTTGGAATTAGTCCATCTCGAAACTTTGGACCAATTTAGTTCTTCATCTTTCGAAATACGTGGATTTAGTCCTTTTAATCAAATTTTATTAGGTTTATTTAATGTTTCGTACGCATTTCAGGATTGTATTTAAGTTGTTTATAATGTTGAGATATTTTTGTTTTAATGTTTAGTCAAATACTATTATGAAACACGCATGAAATATCAAATAAACCTAACAAAATTTTATTAGAGGGACTAAATCCATGTATTTCAAAAGATGAAAGACTAAATTGGTCCAAGTTTCGAAATGGACTAATTTCAAAATTCACTGAAAGTAAAGGGACCAAAAATATATTTAACCTTTGCTGTAATGATCAAACATTGATAATAAAACATGTCCAATAACAAACACAGCTTTGAATTGATTTATCATTGACATACAAAACCTCACAATTATCACACATTTACCATCATAGGTGTGTTTGCAATTCGACCAAGCATTAATCTTCCATTGGAATGATCAATACTCACATGGACAAACATAAACAAAAATATTTAACATTTCTCACAAACAATCACTACCACAAAAACGACTTTTGACGTTTTCTATTTTCGACTTTTGGGACGTTAGTGGTAACTTCGACACCTTATCCAATGACGTTAAATTGACGTCATAGTTGAAAATAGACGTTCAAGAACGTCGATCACTTTAGAGTCTGACGTTCCTTAATGAAGGTTACCACAACACAACGACATCCAATTTTCTCCATTTAAAACGAAAATTAGGCAACCTTTGACGTCTATTTGTGCAATAACAAACATCAAATGCTATACCTTTTTTTGAATTTTTGTTTATATTTCGCACGCAAATATGAAAAGTGGATAATCTTCCAGCATAACTCTGCAAAATTTATCAGCACAAATTATATATCAAAACTAGGGCTATTAACAAAAAAATGTAACTATTAATACTAATGTTGTGTTTGGATGAGGTAATTTAGAAGGGTAATTTAGTTATTTGAAGAATTTAAAATTCTTTATATTAAAAAGACTTGTTTGGATAAAGTAATTAGAAATAAAGTCAATTTAGGGAGATATTTTAAAATAACAACAAAATAAAGGAATTTGAAATACCCTCGACAATATACGGAATATGAAGTTCAATTCCTTTTGACTCAACTCAAGAAGGTCGAGCAGAGTCAGCTTGGGCCAAACTTGAGCCGATTTGATCAAGGACAAACGTCGAGTTGAGTTGGCCCAGCTCGAAGGTGAAGCCGAGCTGTTTTGGATTGATGGTTGAGTCGCGTTGGCAAGAACTGATGGTCAAGCTGAGTCGACCCAAACCAATGGACGAGTTGAGTTGACTCAAGTTGAAGGTTGAGCAGAGTCCACTCGGACCGGAGGTCAATAACAGATGGTCTGGGTCAAAGGTTGAGTTGAAACAACCTAGGCTGGAGTTCGATTCGAGTCGACTAGGGAAAAAGTGAGTCAGCCTAGGACGAAGGTTCAACAAAGTTGGCCTAGGCTGAAGTCGAGCCGAGTTGTTTCAGGTAGAAGGTCAAATTGAATTGGTCTAGGCCGAAGGTTGAGCCGAGTTGATCTGGGAAGAAAGTCGAGTCAAGTCGGTCTGGAACAAAGATAGAGTTGAGTCTGTAACATCCTAGTCAGATATTACTTAAATAAAGAAAATTGTAATTGAGAATAAATTCGAACATAATTATTATTCACCAAACGCAAGAAAAATTAAACTCCTCAATGGTAGTAAATAAAAATTAAGTTGTAAACAATTTATTATAGCTCGAAATCTAAAGCCAACTAGAAATTCAAAATTACAAGTTTCAAAAACATTTCCAAAATAAAATCCCAGTAGTTATTCCTCCGCTTCGTCTCTACACATCATCATCCTCACCTGGAATCACATCTACTCCTGTGTGACAAGCGACACGATCATCGCCAAACACAAACAGAAAGGAAGAGCTTAAAAGAGATAAACATGCATAATTAAGAATATAAACCCCTCACCCAAACTAACTTGGCCGATTTATCATTTTGTCAAGACCTTTGCACCAAAGTGTATGTAGATAACCTTAGTCTCATAACCTAGATGAGATTAGCACATACTCAATCATGGTCTTAGGGATTTCATATGCTTCCACGAACCTGTCTGCTCGTGATTCAACTCTACAAAATTTCCCGCTCGTAATCCAACTCTACGAACCTCCCCGCTCGTAATGCAACACGCATGAACACCACTTGTTATGAACCTACCCTCTCATAACAGCCTCAATTGTGAGCACGGAACATATGAACTTCCCCGCTCATATCCCCACACATGAGTACATTCAATACGAACCTCCTCGTCTGTATTAATCGTGCGTTTACAACTTCATTACGAACATCCCTGCTTGTAATCCATGCAAGCATATCCCAAGCCAAGAACCATCACCACAAGGGATGCAACACAAACACACACTACCACTGCACTATTGTGGTGTGATCAAATTAAATATCAAACGCTAAAAGTTTTGCGACTAAGATTTTTACCAACATTTATTTTTTCCGGTGGCTAAATAATTTAGTGATTGATTTAAGCATTTTTGCAATTGAAAGCGATAGCCGGTAGAATAAAGTAATTTTTATTCGTTTGGTAAAATTTGTAAATTTTTTATTACAATAATATAATAAAATGTGCTATTATAAAAGAATTGCTATTATAAAACGTGTTACAATAATATAATAAAATGTGGTTACAACGATGTGTTTACAATGGCTCTCTCTTCCAAGATGTATACATAGTTATTCTTTGATTAAGAAGAAAAGAGGGAAGTAGGAATTGCTAAGTGTGAAAACACTTTTATGTGATCTTAAAAAGCTTTTATAGGAACATTGCTGTGTTCATACAATAAAATAGAAAAGTGTTAATGTATTTGTATAGGTGATATTTTTATATAAAATGAAGAGTCTAAAGATGAGAGAGTATTTCCTTAGTTCCCTTACCCTTATTCATTGTATATTATTTGAACGAAAGAATGAGAGATTTGTAAACAAATTCTTAACTGTTTCTTCTTCTTCTTCTTCTTATTATTATTATTATAATAAGAAAGAAAAGTAAGCAGTAATATAAGTATGAGAGGATGTTCCATAGAATAACATAACATAGTAACATTCAAATATTATTCAAATACATAATAGATTTGTTTACGATGAAATAACCACACATAATGCAATACAAGAGTGAAAATTTTAGGAATCAGAAAGAACATAACATATGAAATACCAAGTTGATCTCAGCTTGGCAGGAGAAAACAAGATACAACATCCAGTTGTGTGGTATATTATTGAAGAAACAGTAGCTCTGGTTTACAACCACTCCCTGTAGCACAGTTGATGAACTGGGGGATATTTTTGGTGTTCAAACATAATCTTATTTCTACGAGATGATTAGGATATTGTCTTGAACACTTTATTTGTGGTTTAACACCAATGGATGTGCTTATGGCCGAGATGAAATCATTTATGGGGTACTCACCACCAGGTGAAATACCTGCATTTTCAAGTATTGCTGTGAGATTGTTTCTTCTGTAAATGTCTAATGCCAGATTGAAGAAATCAAACGGTTTCATATTAGAGCAGGACCCATGATCTATCCATTGACGAGACCAAAACTTCAAGTCATTTCCAAAATAATCTGGCCAATCTTGTTTCAGCTCACTTTCTATTGCTGCGATCTAACAATAAAATAAATAACAATCTAATTATATTCTTTCCAATATATCATCTCTCCAATAACATAAATTTAAATGGAAACCTTACCTCAGATATCTGTAGTACTTGAGAAGAACAAGTCCTTGGCTGTGGGTTGGTATAATTGGACGGCCACAGGCCGTGTATAGTAAACTTCCTTAGTTTTGCTTTTCCTGCATTACAGGGTATTGCGCTGCAGAATCCCGCTGGCCATGTCTCTGCGACTGTCCAATGGTCGAATGCCTTGCTACAATCATAAAATAAAAAAAACACAATGAGAACAAAAAGAAAATTAGTCATTATGAATTAATTTTATGAAGAATGTGGAGAATGATTTAGCCAATGATGTTTATTTATAGTGCCATGTAAAAGCTTATTAATTAAACAAAGTTGCCAAATACGCTTTATTAATTTTTGTAATTCATTAATTACACAAAATCAAATTTTAATCTAAAATCTGTTAATATAACTTGTATCAAAATTAAAAAGACTATCAAAATTATTTTTCAATACATTTTGTTTTATTAATGACTTTCTTAATATTTAAATTTAATATATATATTACCAATTTTATTTTAAACTATGTACAATTTCAACTTATGATTTTCTTTTTTTTTTTAATTTGTAGACATAGTGTAAATGCCAAGAAAGACCCTAATTAATTTTAAACATGGCTCATGGTTGCAAAGTATGGGACACATGTGATTTGTGCTTTGTAAAGAGGTGAATCATTATTATTAAAATCTTTCTTAGTAAAACAAAATTATATGTTATGTACTTTTGTCTAAATATAATTGATATTGTCTTGGTTATTATTAATAATTTTTATTTCACATAAAAATAGAAAAAAAAAATTATAGCTGAAGAAATATGTCGTGTATCAATTCTTAAAATGAAATGACTTCATTATGCGTACCAACTATCAATTCCAATGAAAAAAACTAACATTTAAAAACTTAAAATTTAGAAAAACAATATTTTTTAATATTAAAAAATAAGTTAGGAGTAAATCAATAAAGTAATAATAATTAAAAGTAAATAAATATAGCTTGTGTTATCATCTTTCTTAAGCCTTTGACCCCAATCTTCCTCCACACTTGCCAATGAAAATTCCACTTCGACCCTTTATCCATGTAGGAATGGTTAATAAATAGCGAAAATAATGCTTATCAAGCTAAATCTTTGTATAGGAAAGCCCCGAGTACAAAGCATGTGACAGACAAGTATACCAAACAGAATGGCTCACTCACATTAAAAAACATTCTCTTCTGAAAATTATGAAGCCTGCCTGCAGATACTTCTTAGCAATAAATAATGAGATCCAAAAACCAGTAATAATTCAACCACAATTAACCGTACCTTTAAAAAAATTAAAATATTCATCAATTACATAAATGTGTAACAGGTGTAACACAAGTATTGAGATCCTAACCAGTATCTCATAGGCACATATTTCCCACAAATCTTGAGGTTCCTAATTGAACTATTATCATCTTCCTGCTTAGTTGACCAAAAATTTGTTAGGTACAAGTCATCGAAGCTCACATGAAATTCAGCAGTACACTTCCTATAAAAAGATTTATAAAAAAATTTAAAGAATAATTATTATATATTATTTCAAAGAATAGCGTACCATATATATACATATAAAGGTACCAAGTTGGTGCATGGATATCACAAATTCCCAACTTGAATAAAGACTCATTAAACACTATGCTTGACACTATTTTAGTGAGAACATCAGCCAACTACAATTATGATCTTACAAAAAAAAGGAAAGGAAATTATTCCAGCTTCAAGTTTCTCTTTGATGAAATATCTATCAATCTCCACATGCTTTATTCTATCATGTTGCACTGGATTGTGATTAATTGCTATAGTCGACGTATTATCACAATACAAATTCATAGTTTCATTTTGTTTAAAACCAAAATCTGATAGCACATTTTTAATCCACAAAAGTTCACATACACCTAGTGTCATGGCTCTGAATTTTGCTTCAGCATTAGATCTTGCTATTATAGACTATTTTTTACTCCTCCAAGTTACAAGATTCTCTCCTACAAAAGTAAAGTATTTAGAGGTAGATCTTCTATCATCTTTTGAACCTACCCAATTTGCATCAGTGTACCCTTCTACTTTTAAGTTTCCATGATTTGAGAATAAAATTCCTTTTCCAAAAGTGGACTTTAAATATCTCAAAATCCTCTCAACAACATTCATATGAAGCTTTCATGGGTCATGCATAAATTGACTAACAACATTCATTGCATAGATAATATCTGGACGTGTATGAGACAAATAAATTAATTTTCCTACTAGCCTTTGGTATCTCCCTTTGTCTATGTTTGCTTAATTTGAGCATTAAAAGAGTTTATGATTTTGTTCAATTGGTACATCAACTGGTTTACTCCCAAGTAGTCCAGTTTCCAATAGTAAGTCAATATTATATTTCTTTGGCATAGAAAAATACCATGTTTTGATCTAGCTACTTCAATACCCAAAAAATATTTGAGGTTTCTAGGTTATTTCACTCAAATTCAAATGCAAGGTATTGTTGTAAACTAGAAATCTCATCTTGGTCATTTCCTGTAACAATCATGTCATCTACATATATAATCAAAGTTGTAATTCTTCATTTTTCTCTCTTTAAAAATAAGGTGTGATCAGAGTTACTAGCTCCATAGCCAAAAGCCTTCATAGACTTGGTAAACCTTCCAAACCATGCTCTTGGGGATTGTTTTAATCCATATAGAGCCTTCTTTAATTTGCAAACCTTCATTCCAATTGAATCTTTCATGCCTGGTGGATAATCCATATAAATTTCTTCTAAAATTTTTCCATGTAGGAAAGCATTTCTCACATCAAATTGTAGAAGAGGTCAATCTTGGTTTGCTGCTAGTGACATAAGTATTCTCATAGTATTGAACTTGGCTACTGGTGCAAACGTCTCTTGATAATCTATACCATAAGACTGAGTGTAACCTTTAGCCACAAGTCGTGCTTTATACTTCTCAATAGTTATTTAAGCTCTATGCTTAATTGTAAATACCCATTTGCAGCCCACAATTTTTTTCCCTCTTGATAAGGACACAAAATCCTAATTGTTTTTTTTTCTAAAGTTGTCATCTCATTAACCATACCCAACAAAAATACATAGTAAAACTCGTTCTTCAAGCTTTGTACGTTGATGTGGGTGTAAGTGAACATATATAACACATCCAAAAATATGAGGTGGTAAAGAAACCATGGAAGGAAGGATACAATGATCAAACAACATATCTAAAGGCCTTCGAAAGTTAAACACACTAGAAGGTGTTCGATTAATCAAATAAACTACAGAACTCACAGTCTCACCCCGTAAATGAGATGGGACATTACCATCTATCAAAAGTGATCTTGTCACCTCTAATATATGTCTATTTTTCTCTCAGCCACCCCATTTTGTTGTGGTAGATAAGGACATGTAGTTTGATGCAAGATGCCTTTAGAGTTCATGAACTCAATTAACTCAGTCTTAAAATGTTCCCCTCCATTGTCTGATTGAATTACCTTAATATATGTGTTAAATTGAGTAACTATCGTATGATGGAAGGAATGAAACACATTACATATATCACTTTTATGTTTAAGCAAATACACCCAAGTTACCCGAGTACAATCTGTTAGGAATCCAAGTGTGATTCTAAGTCCCACATTGGCTAGAAATGAGAAAGTGGAGCACTATATAAGAATAAAGACCCATAAACCCATTGCCTTAAGGTTTTGGGTTGAGAGTGATGTCAGTGCCTTATATGGTTTGACTCAGGTCTCATTGGTGTTGTGAGAAAGGGCCCAAACATCTGTGTGGATTAATGAAAAAGGAAAATCTGTTTTTTTATTGCTTAAAGGAAACACAACACGATGACTTTTTACCATTAGACAAGTTTCACAAATAAAATTAGAAATATTGCATTTATGAAATAGTGATGGAAATAATTTTTTTTAGATAACCAAAAGAGGGATGTCCCAATCTTCTATGCCATAAACAAATTTCCTTTTTTTGTTTTTATCTTGTATATGTTCATTCGCAAGACAAGCCAACGCTCTTTTATGGGTTTGTTGTTAGACATTTTCAAGATAATACAGTCCTTCACTCTCTCTACCATTGCCAATCTTCTCCTTAGAATGAATGTTTTGGAATAAACATTGGGTTGGGTAAAGGCAACACAAGAATGTGATTTGGTTAACTTGCTAACAGAGAGAAGATTACAGTTCAATATAGAAACAAATAAAACATAAGAAGTTGATAAGGAGAGTGAGAGGGATATAGTACCTACACCTTCAATAGGAGATGAGACCCCATTGACATTAATATTAGCAGTCTTAGAACAATTAGGGGAAAAACTTTTTGTGGATCACAAGTCATATGATCAGTAGCACTTGAATCAATTATTGAATCATTACCTCTAGTAACAAAAAGATTAAGAGCAGAGTTAGATGTACCTGACTTGGTCACAAATCTGGCAGCAGTAGAACTATGGCTCTTGGGAGTAACTTCTTGCATATGGGTAGCAGCGAAAGTCCCAAAATCATGTTTCTTAGATTGATTTTTATCGGAAGGAGTCATCAGAAATATTCAAATAAAGAAGCATCGCTTCCTATATTGTAGAGGATGTTGGTGTTTGGCTCTGATACCATATAAACAGGATTTAAAGAATTATTCTGATATATTATTTCAAAGAATAGGGTACCATATATACATACAATGGTGATATAATTTCTCGTCTATTAAAGGAATGACAGCTGCATAGATTTGCTCACAGAGGTAATAATGCCTAAATTACAGCTAACACAATATGTGATTACAGAATATTTGCTAATAGAATATTTGACATATCTTAACACTTCCGACATCTAAAAAGAAATCTAGAACATGAAAATTTTGACACTAAATATACTAAGCAAAGAGAGGATCATGCATATTAGTAAAACTTTGTCTTACCTCCTAGAAGGATGATGAGCTACCTAGAGGAACCTGATGAGTGAAGCGCGAGTAAAGCGTTACTAAAACAAAATGATATGTTCTGTAGTCTTGTCTAAATATATTACTACTGACTTGGTTATTATTAATAATTGTTATTTCACATAAAAAAAATTATAGGTGAAAAAAATATGTCGTGTATCAATTCTTAAAATGAAATGACTTCATTATGCGTACCAACTATCAATTCCAATGTACATAAACTAACATTTAAAAACTCAAAATTTAGAAAAACAATATTTTTTAATATTAAGAAATAAGTTAGGACTAAATCAATAAAGTAATAATATTTAAAAATAAATAAATATAGCATTATCATCTTTCTTAAGAGAAAAGTTATGAAAAATTAAAGTAATTATGCAGGGAGCATTGGGGGATAATAATTCTGTTATAGAGTTAGGAATTTCAAGTGCCTAGTTATATTTTCTTTTCGTTTAGGACGAAAAATATTTTTATTTTATTTTTTTTATTTGTAATTAGTGGCGTGAAATTAATTTATTATTTATTTTGTTTTGAAGTTATTAAATTATAGTATTCATATAATATCGAAGGTTTTTCTGATGTGGATCAAAATCATGAGATTGAGGCATGCAAAACTATTCTGTTAGTTTTATTAAGATAAATTATTATAGTTTATTTTTTCGATTTACCCGATAAAAAACTTCTTAATTAGTGATAATGTATACTAGTAAAATACAATTTCCACTTGTTGAATTATTAAAATTATGAAAATCGATCATGTGAATTTCTGTTATCTAGGTCAGACATTATATATAGTAGGACAACTTATTGAATCAATAATGAATTTTTAAGCAAATTGTTTAAGATACTGAAAGTGATTATTATATACTAATCCGGTATAAAGAAACAATAAACTCATGAGAATGAAATGTTACAAGAAGTCCACCTCATGGAAGGACAAGAAGAAATTTAAGAAGGAGTGAACTATTTCTACCACTACCAAATTTAAGGAGAATGAATCAATCTTCAAGTGGTATGAATTTAAAGAGAAATTCTTTTTAAGAAGAAGGATATGATAGAGGATTATCTCGTGCTCCAATACAATCCATGAAACTTGGCATTCAAAAGGATCATAAAGGTTTGAATTCAATGGAAACACACTTATAGAATAGTTTAGACAATTAAAAATATTTTGTAATTTTCTTTTAATTTTTAAAACACTTTTTAGTTGTTGATGGGATTGCTAGACGACGAGTTACTGAGCGAGCTATTATCGCAAAACCAAGAGTTTAAGTCCATTTTTAATTTCAAGTTATTTTTGGATTTGTTATCTTTAGACTTTCTTTTAATGTTTTATTAGGTTGCTCAAAATTTTAAATATTATTTTACTTTAACATTATGAAATCTCCACTTTTCAAACATTATTTTACTTTTAAAATAATGAAAATCGATAATGTGTGTAAGACCCACTTTTTCTGCTCTTATGTTTAAGGGTCTGGTCTTAACTATTGGGCCTAAGGGCCAGCCCATAGGGTGCCCAAAACTCTTTTCTAGCCCTAACCCCCTTTACTCTGCCCCATTCCCAGAAAACAGGAACCCTTCCCCTTTCCATTGCTGGAGAAAAAAGCTCTGCTAGGGTTTGACTCTCGTTTCTCGTTGAGCTAGAAACTCTATTCTATTGCACGTAAGTTGGTTCTCGACTCAGGCTTTCTTTTCTTCTGCTTATTCTTCGTGGTTCCAACTAGAGTTCTCTTAGTAACCTCATTTTTGGTTCTGACATTAGCATTTCCAGCTTGTAACTCTGGTCCAAGAGTTGTGGTAACCCTTTTTTGAGTGCTTGTGCTTTCCGCTAGCATCTGTCTAGGTAAGGGAAGTTAGGGTTCACTATTTTTGTGTTATTTATGCCTATTTGGTCTGCTTTAAGTTGTGAATGCTTGATATATGATGTTGGTCATGTGTTAATATGATGCTTGTACTGTTGGAGTGGCATGAATCTGGTCTGGCACGCAAGGGAACATTTGGGTTCTACTGAACTCGCCCAGGCGAGCGGGTTGGTCGCTCAAAACGAAAGCTCTTGCTTAAGCGAGAACCTCTCACCTGAGCGAGATGGACTAGCTTGAGCGAGACCTCGACGTGCCCACTATTGCAATCTCGCCCAGACGAGATCTGGTAGCTTGAACGAGGGGTTCCTCTCGCCTGAGTGAGAGCTCTTACGCCTGAGCGAGATTGACAGTGTTGATCGGACACGTGTATGTTTTCTAATGATTGCTTGGTGTGTTGCTTTACAAAGTCATGTATGAGGTCTTGTATGTATTATTCTATATGACACAATGGGACTGGAATTTATGAGCTTGGTATGAGAAAATGTATGGATCATGGTTTGTTGGTTGGTTGAATACTTCTGGATGACTGTAACGGTGGATACCGATATACTTCACTGTATGGTCTTTATATAATACTCTATATGATGTTTCATTTAATTAAGTTTATTTATTTAAATGGGATGTTACAATATGAACTTCTAAATAAAATATCAGGACAACTTATTGATTTAATAGAGTGGATCGAAGGTAACCTCTGCATTTGGAATGAACTACTCTAAGCTTTTTGTGTGCATTTTTCTTTGTCTTTTATACTATTACTTTGTTTCTTTAAACTAGATTATAAAATGTCTAATGTTTTATTCATCTCCTTCTATAGCTAGGTTACAATATCAATTTATTTTATATAAACAGGTAGACAAGAATAAACAAAGAAAGAAGGAGAAAAGTATTTAAAAGTAAGATAATATTTTCAATAATTGTTAATATCTTTGGAATTTCTTTTTCAAACTTCATTATGTTAAGTAATAATTATATTAAAATAAATATTATTAAAAGATATTAATATATTAAGATAAATTATAAGATACTTCAACGAATTATTACATAGAATTTAATAAAGTTTTAATTAGTATAATTATATGATTAAACAAAATATACTATGAAACGTACAATATTTGATTGAATTTTTATTTTATTTTTATTACTATATTTATAATATATTTCCAACAATATTATTTTTAAAAATGAAATTATATTCTACGATTTTATGCTATATTAAAATAATGACTTAATTACTAATTTAAAGTAAAAAAATTATTTCATGTTCGAAAACAAAAAAGAAATAAAGAGTACTAAAATTGAAGATAATAATGATTAAAAATTAATTTTAAAAATTAATTCATTAAAGTTAAAAAATTGATAATTATTTTAAAATTAAATTATTAAAAGTAAATATTAAGGATGATAATGCATTAAATGGTTATATTTAGTGGATATGTTAATGAACATAAAAGATGATCATTAGTAACCTTGTTTCATTATATTGACCCAATCTAGTTTGTTACATTACAAAGCAATTGCAATGGTGAATGTTGAGACATTGGTTTTGGAAGGTGAGATGAGTGAGATGTTGAGTCTCATGAAGAAGACTTTCTATTCCAACAAAGAAATCTTCCTTCGCGAACTTATTAACAATGCTTCTAATGTAAGTTATCATTTAAATTTGATTTTATATTTGTACATTTCTTTTTTGGAACAATTATTAATCAATATGTACCTTCATAGGCTTTAAATAAAAGTCGATTTGAGAGGCTTGCCGACATGAAAATTTTAGATGACGAATTGTCTATTAGATTGGTCCCTCACAAGGAAAATAAAACACTTTTTGTCATCGATAATGGTATTGGAATGACTAGCGATGGTATGTTTGTGACAATGTTCCATTTTCATTCACTTTGCATGTTGATTAATTGTAATGTTGTGTGTATCTATTTTAGATTTGATCGATAATTTGGGTGTTGGCTTCTACTCTGCCTTTTTGGTTGCTCAAAAGGTTATCATCACCTCTCAGTATAATGACCTTGGACAATATATTTGGGAATCTCAACACGATGGCTCGTTTATTGTTACCAAGGATATTAATGCCCAACACCTCTCAAGAGGAACCAAAATCACTCTCTTCCTGAAGGATGATCAGGTACATAAATTAACTTAACCCATTTTTCATGTTATTTTCTTTGTTAACTCATTTTTTCTTCATTAGTTGGAGTACTTGGAAGAGACCACCATCAAGAATCTCATTAACAAACATTGCAAACTCATTATCCATCCCATTTACCTTTGGAGTGAGAATACCAAAGATCATTGGCAACTCATTCACTTTTGGCATAGACAAGAGATGGAGAACAAGTTTCTGACCCAAAAGCTTCATAACCATTTACATGATGATCTTGCATTCTCAATTCTTTTCAAACTTCCTTTGAAATCTCTTAAGAGATTTGGAAGCCTATGTAAATCATGGGACCTCTTGTTTGAAAATTCACTTTTCGTAGATCTCTTTTATATTAATTTCATATCTAATCATCATTGCTTCTATGATGATACATCTGTCATTCTATGTCTTAGATACATTGATGACGAGTTTATTTATAAGCCCTCTTTTTTTTTACTTTATGGTGAGAGCTTTCAAAATGTGGACAAATTATATTGGACAAATCCACTAGAGGGTCACCATTCTAAAAATAATTTTGTGGGTTCTTCTAGTGTTAATGGGATTCTTTGTTTTTTCCTATATCAAATCAAATATGTGTATTTATGGAATCCAGCTACCGGTGAACTAAAGGTCATTCCTCGCAGTCCAACTGAGTTTGTGCCGTTTCATGTCTTTCATTCAATGAGATATTTGGGCTTTGGTTATGATTTCATTAGAGATGATTATAAGGTGATTAGATGTATGGAACCTCGCACCAGGGAGGATGAAGATTTTACTGAATGGGATTACACACCCTTATATGAGATTTATAGCCTAAGAAGTAACACTTGGCGAAAAGTTAAAATTGATATCACTTTTTCAATGGAATGTGGTCTTGATGGTAATTTCTACTTTGATGGAATGTGCCATTGGTTATGTGAAACCAAAAATGATGTGTACTTGGTATCATTTGACATGAGCAATGAGGCATACTACACAACCCTCACACCTTTAGACATACCTTTAGACATATGTGATGATTTTGATATGTGGTGTGTGAACCGATACTTGTTTCTCTTAAATGGGTCAATTGCTTTGATGTCCAATTATGAATGTACAAAGATCTTTTACATATCAATTTTGACTGAGCTTGGTAAGAAAGAAACATGGAATAAACTCTTTACTCTTGGACCCTTACCTTGCAATGCAAGACCTATTGGAGCAAGGAGTATGGGCAATATACTCTTTGAAACACATGATGGTGAACTAGTTTGGTTTGACTTAAGTACTCACAAAATTACAAAGGTTGGTTTCAAAGCACATGGTGGTATGTTCTCTTTGGTAATTTATAAGGAAAGTCTTCTACAAATTGAAGGAATAAACAATTAATTTTATTTTAAGTGACTTATGTCCAAAGTGGCTTGACAATTTTGATTTATCATTAAGCATATAAGATGAATAGGAGGGGTTTGCTCCCAGCTTTGCTAATTGAACCAAGAATGGTTGAACCTGTCTTTGCCCCAAGTAACTGCTTTGAACTTCCAGATTAAATAGCATCTCGTACAAAGGTTCAGAAAGTATTTTATAATACTCAAATTGAAGCCTTTTGCATCTAGAATCCAACACAACGCTAATCATGTCATTTAGAGATTTGTAAAAGAAACTCTAACTGAATATGTTAACAAACGTCTTTAAGTTATGATGGTCCTGCCTTTGCAAACTACGTTCATCTAGAAATAATTTGATCTATATGGTCTTTTCAAGTTTAAGCATAAACCTTTTTTTTTAAGCAACATCGAACTATAAAAAAATTAAATAATTATAATTTATACTAAATATCAATATAAACATGATCATATGTTAATTTAATCAAATTAAATATTTTTTGAATAAAACTAAAATCAGCAAAAAAATTGTAAGATTAAATAATTTAATTAATTATAATTTATATTAAACATTAATCTAAAAATTATTATTGTTAACTTAATCTAATTAAATATTAATTCTTACTTTTTATATGAAACTGAAAATTTATTAAGTTTTTCACAAATCAATAACATTTAATGTTATGAGTCAAATACTAAAATTTTAAATATAAATTAATGTTAGCCAATTTATTATCTGAATTTATTAGTCAGATAATAAAATTTAATGTTGAACAATGGATTCTATCAAACTCAAGTTGAGTAAGACTCTAACTTTTATGTTAAATTTTAAATGGTAAAAATTAAGAACCAATTTATACATAGTGTCAATAAAAGAAGAGCTTATTTAGGTGAGTTAGGACTTAGTTATGGTTAATGGATAAATTACAACTCCAATACTTAAAATGTGTTTCAATGGTAATAATATATTTTCTTATTTATATTTAATGTATGAGCTAAAATAAATTAATTGAAGCATTTAATGTATTAGCATCCTCAATGTTTCACTCTCCCATGCACTTTCCTTCCCTATGTGTTCTTATTCCCTCAATTACATGGTTTTGGTAGTATATTATTCACCAGCTGAACCAAAATTTAATACACAAATCAAAACCAATCAAACATCACTAGATATAATAATAACAACCATGCACTAACCTTGGGCTTGCTTTCCTCACCTCGAGACAAATGTTAGTTTTTTTATGTGAACTTACCAATGTTACTTGGTTGTTTAGGATGCGGAAGGGAGCATTGTATCATTTTGTTGTTACCCCATGCCTGAACCACGTCTAATTATTGTTCTATAATAAAGGATGCAGGGTTTAATGGTGTGTCAAAATTGAGACATCTAAGGGTTGATCATGGTTTAGTAACTGCCTTGCTAGAAAGGTGGAGGCCTGAAACACACACTTTTCATTTGCCGACTAGAGAATGCACCATAACCTTACAAGATGTGTCACTTCATGTAGGCCTTCGTGTCGATGGACCCCCTATCATTAATCCAAGTATGTTGGATTGGGACGAGATGTGTGATACCTTATTAGGTATAACACTAGTTAAAGGGGAATCTATTGTAGGTTTTATGATCAAACTAAAATGGTTAAGGGAAAATTTATTGCCTATAGATGAAAATTCCAATATTGAGGTCATTCATGCACATGTCAGAGCTTATATATTAGGATTGATTAGAGGGATTTTAATGCCCGATAAGACTGGGAATAAAGTACAGTTAATGTACTTGAACTATTTGAGTAATCTTCGAAGAACCAAGAGATATAGTTGGGGTTCAGGTCTTGTATAGAGAAATGTGCAGAGTAACATATCGATGTGCCAAGACTATGGGTGGATGTGCTTCATTGTTACAATCATGGGCATGGTTTCAGATGCCCTTTATTGTACCCATTTCAAGAGTACGACCAACTTTCCCGCTTATTTGCTAATGGAACGGAGGTTGAGTACTATACTACAAAAATGTTCCCCACAATGATTTAGCCGAATACTGTACAAGGATAGACCACATACAACAGAAAAAGGTAACATTTTACATTTGTATAGCAATCAAAAAAACCTAAATAACTTACTACCTTTAAAATTACTTTTGTAATTTAATTGGGTTCCTTATGAGGGTTTGGACTCTATAATTCACTTTGAAGCATATCGGGATCAAGCAATATGGACGTCATGCACAACTTTAATTTGTTTTGACATTGTTGAATGGCACTAGTCGGATAGGTGAAGTTACAATTTAGGCTATCACAAGACATCCTTAAAGAACCCAACAACCTTGATCATATAAATAAATTAGACATGAGGGGGAGACAAGATGAGAACTGGGTTACTAGACATGCGTAATGGATAGAGGTTTGGAAGAACCGACATGAGTTAACGTTAAATGGATTACCGATGCTTAGGCCACTTGTGCACACATTAGAGTACATGTCCTGGTATATAGCAAACTCATGTTTATTTTTGTCAGTTCCACAAATGTTAAATGATCCTAGAATGCATCGTGCATCCATATCAATAAATGTCCCTCGCATTGAACCATATGCGACTACGCATTACTTAAACACTCCACCTCCACAACGAGGTATGGAGGGATGAATGAATTTTATTTCTTCATTCTCAAAACTAGGCATGTCATGTATGTTTACTGTAACATCCTTAATGAATATTACTTATTTAAATATTCAAAGATATAAAAAGAAGTTTAAACATCGCAATATTATTAATCCCAAACGCGGGAAAATAAAATTTAATATTTAATGCGACAATACTCAAATGAAATTAAATCAAAAGTCATTATAAGTTTCAAATAAAACCATGAAAGCAGTAATAAAATCCCTAGCTCTATCCTAGCTAGCCTCACTCCGTAGCCTGAGCACCCTCAGTATCACCTGTAGTATCATCTGCTCCCGTGTAACACGTTACACGATCATCGCCAAACACAAACAGAAAGGGTGAGCTCAACAGATTATAAGAGACATATCAATTCGTATCAGTTTAATAATACAAATATACCCAATGATATTCTCATAGTTAGACCATAATTACATCCATAATACCCCCAAGGCTCTTACACCTCCAATTTAATCAACAAAGTTAGCCATGGACTCAGGATTCATGATGCTCATACGAACCTATCAGCTCGTGGTCCTGCCTCTACGAACCTCCCCGCTCGTAGTCCTACTCTACGGACATGCCTGCCCGTAGTCCAACACATGTGATCCACCAGCTACGTACCTCCCCGCACGCAACATCTCTCAACTGTGAGCACGAAACATACGAACCTACCTCACTTTTGTATCCCCACAGGAGAGTAATTGGGTATGAGCCTCCCTGCTCATACCATCACATGCCAACCACCATCCATGAACCTACCTGCTCATGGTACAACATCTTCTGATCCATGTTCGCATCCATGCGCACAACAATACACATAAACTGCACTAAATTCGCTTGGGCTAGAAGCATTAGCTTCAGCCACCAGGCTTGTCTCACTCAAGCTAGCTTCCTTGCTTGAGTGAGCGTGCTACCATGGTTTACGTGCGAAGACTCGCTTAGGCGAGCTCCTCTCGCTTGGGCGAGATCTCACTTCGCTCAACATAACATCTCTCGCCTAGGCGGCGAGACATTAGAACACACACTCATTAGTTGCGATTTCTCGCTTAGGCGAGTACCTCTCGCCTGAGCGAGGTACTTTGTCGCTCAAACCATGGGCTCCTCACCTGAGCGAGACCCTCGAGCACAAACTCACCACTACGCGATTTCTCGCCTAGGCGAGCTGCTCTCGCTTGAGCGAGATGTGCAGACACAACCTAGAATTTCGTTTCTGCTATTCTCTCCTAGGCGAGCCTAGTTAGCTTGAGCGAGAATAACACCTATCCTCCTTGTCATGCATGCAGAAACCTATCCCAAAATGCCCAAAATCCCATACCACTATGCCAAACAATTCATCACAGGATACAACATTATGTGCATGATTTGGACACCAAATTAGTCACCCAAAAATGCGAAATCAGACCTTATATACTAACAGTATATAAAATAACATAATTTCCATACAAACTCATAAGGTTTTATCACATTACAACAAAACAATCCCATACCCCAATTCAGAGCATGTTGTCAAGCAAATTATATGGCAAAGTTACTTAATTACTGCATATTACATTACACACGAAATTTGCCTCAACAATCATATAATTGCATGGAAAGGAGCATCCCTAACCTAGAATTCCTTGCTCAATTGGGTCTTTTAACCTTAACTTTGCAGTACCACCAATAACCCCCCATTTTGCTCTTCAAAACTCAGATTTCTTGATTCTCTCTGACTCCCCTTGGCACCCCAAACTCGTGCTCCCATTTCACTCTAGATTTGAGACTTTACAAAACCCTTCTAATTACCCAAATTTCCCTTTTTATATGGTTCTTAATTATAGTTAATGAAAAAAAACGAAATTACCCTTTTTAATGTCTATAATTACCTTTCATAGACCATTATGGGTTGTTTCCCAACTCCCTTGACTGCCCATTGTCTCTCTAGGTTTTCCCACCCTTTCACATTCAGACCATAAGTATTTTAACAAAAATAAAGAGATCAATTTGTTCTCAGCAAGGGGTTGAACCCACAACCACTCAATCACAAGACAATTACACAACCGATTCAACCAAGTCATGTTTGTGTTAATTCCTCTAATTCTATAGTTATGTTATTACCCAACATAATCATGCATATGATTAAAATTAATAATAAATCAAAAAACACATACATGACATACATAAGACTCGAACCTAAGTACTCTCACACAATCAAGTACTCTCAACTACTTGAGCTAGTACTTTTCCACGTCACAACAACTAACATTAAATACCATAAAGGCTTCTATTACCCGCATTTATTAAATAATTATTTATTTAATTATTTAATTTTTCCGGGTCTAACATTCCCCCCACCTAAATATAGAAAAAATTCCTAATAATCTACATAATCATCTAAATGATTTTCTTTTGCAGGGTCTTCTTGTGGCTCAGTTTGTGGCTGGACTACGATGGACTAGACTGGGCAAGACTAGAGTGGGTTGGACTGGAGTGGGTTGGACTGGAGTGGAGTGGGTTGGAGTGGAGTGGATTGGACTGTAGTGGGTTGGACTACAGTGGGTTGTTGCTGGGGCGGTGTTGGGCTGGACTGCTGTTGTTGAAGACGGGTGTGGGCATCAGGAGGTAGAAAGGCCATGACTAGATTTTGGAAGCTTTGAAACTGACTTCTCAAATTTTCATAAGCCTGATCATGTTCTTCTAGTCATTGCGTGAGTCGGTTCACAACCTCCTCAACACTGCTGGAAGAAGATGCTTGTTGTTTGTGGATACCTCTTCCAACAGTGTAACCTTTGTCAAGTTCTCTAGTGCCATAAAGTCTTCCTTTATTTTTTCTGCCAACAACATCAACCTAGAACTGTGTCCTAATGACGTCTTCCTTATCAACATCATGATTATGCTCTGACGCATCAGCACAAGACCTTTGCTAAGATTTGACCTATGAGAGTCTAGTTGAAAATTCTTCCTGTTAAAGAAAATAATGACAAATTAGTTAAATAAGGTACAACATTTAAGTTTAAAGGAAATAATAAATAGTAAAAGGATTTCCTTACATGTGTTTTCGAGACCTTTCATCAACAAACTGGCCAGATCCCTTACGAAGATGAGTTTGGTTAATACCTCATCAATATATGCCTCTCGCCCCAACTCTTTTGCCTTTAACAAAATAAAGGGTTATATATATACATTGATTTTAAAAGACGTAAATTATACCATAATATGAAAATAAAAAGAATTAAGGTTTATACCATACGAAGGGCATGCTCATGTGTGATAATGAAACCACCTGTATGTAGGGTCCCACCCTTTTCTAAAGCTCTATTCCTCTGGGCTATAATACATTTATTGCGATAAGAAAGAGAATTCCAATGTTCTAGCAATCGATTCTAGATATGGTCCCCAATCCAATAAGGGCGCTCTCTTGCAATCCGGGCATCTCTAAACATCTCAGATAGCCTATGAGATGCTCTCAAGTGGAATTTTTTTTTGAATTTGACCTTCGTGCTCAAGTCTCCATTGAACCAACATCTGTAAAAATAAATCAAGTACATATGATCTCGACAACACAATATGCATGGTATTTAAAGTCTAATAGTAGTGAACATCTATTTTTGATTTGAAATACATACATAAATACGTAATGAAAATAAGTTTCATGACATTTTACCTTAAATCGTTGCCATAAAGGTTCTTTCTCTTCTGGAAGTATGGTCCCCTGTAACATCCCGACCGGATATTACTAATTTAAATAATTAAAATAGGGATACAAGTATAAAATCACATTTATGATAATTCATTTCCCAAAATGAGGGAAAAGTTAAATCTTTATTTCAACATGCCAATTATAAAATCCAAACGACATTCAATTATTCCAAAGATTAATTGTGCATAATATTCATTACAAAATAGTTCATGAAGAAAACTAGTAAAAACTCCCACAGCTGGTCCCCACTCCGACTCTAGGCATCCACACGCTCACCTACATCAACATCTGCTCCCATGTAACAAGTTACATGATTATCGCCAAACACACACAGATAGGGTGAGCTCAAATACAAGAAGGACAATTAAAACATGACATAATTAAAGCATTTCATAACCCTAACTTGTGTTAGCCCCAAATCCCTGGTTCCTTAACTTCCAAACCTTATGTTGGATGTCTCTTGATTCTACACCCTTTGATGAGTCCACTGATCGATCTTTGTTGCACGAGTGTCTACTCGCCCCTCCGACTATAGGCCACCACCTAATAGTCCACACGCGGGAATAAATTGTCATGGCCACAATCTGCGACACCAAGTGGAGTTCCCCAAAACGAACTGTAGTCTGTAGTTACCCCAAGACTACCAAACTCATTCAGTTGCACTAAAGAGGGCAATCTTCCAAAACCTCGTCATATGAGTCACGATCTCGCACACTCCACTGGACTTCCTAAACCACCAGGCTACAACCTCGAGTGGCCACGTCTTAACCCAATACAAGTTACACTCGTAACTGGACCCCCAGCCAAAGCATCGCATCATGACCTTCATCCAAAGTTGTGTAGAATTCCTCCTCGCGATCAAACTCTGCACCCAAAACCGTCTGGCGCACCTCTTGCGTCGCTAGGCGGAACTTGGTTCCAGACCGCCTGCCGGACACGTCACGCCGCTAGGCACCATACGCTTTTTAGAGCCTCTACCAGATCATTTTTATCTGGCAAGATCACATTTTCTGCCAGGCGCCATGCGTTCCAAGCTTCTCTGGTTTTCCCTTATCACCTGGCAGCACACCCCAAGTAGTCAGACAGCACACCCAAGCCGCTAGGTGCCACATCAGTAGCGTCACTGCTACTGGTTTTTGGCACTTTGAAGCAAGTTCCAAAGAACCCCAAACACTATACATACAATCCATAACATGAAATATGCTTATCCAGTCATAATCACATGATTGGATAATAGTCCATCACAATACTGGTTTTTGGCACTTTGAAGCAAGTTCCAAAGAACCCCAAAAACTATACATACAATCCATAACATGAAATATGCTTATCCAGTCATAATCACATGACTGGATAATAGTCCAACATAATCCTGAACAACCAAACAATATACAAAAGCAGGAAAAATACATAACCATTGCCCCAAAATATTGCATGGACAATAAAAAAATAATAATGATAATAATAAAACTAACAACAACAAAAATAATAATAATAAAAATAAAAATAAAACAAAACAATAAAAATAAAAATAACGAAAACAATAATCAAATGAAATAAAATGAAACAATAATAATAAAACAATAATAGAAAAATAATAATAATAATAATAACAAAATAAAGAATAATAATAAAACTATAATAATGATAATAAAATCATAAATAAACAAAATGGTAATAATAACAATAATAGTAAAATAATAGTAAAATAAAATAATAATAATAATAATAATAGGAATAATAATAATAATAATAATAAAATATTAATAATTATGTCGCATTTAGGTGAAAAATTCTAAACATCTCGGCATGTCAAAAAAACAAGAACCATAATAATCATAATAGTGATGGAGTCATATAGAGTACTCAATACAATAGAAACCACAAGCATACACATACTCTCTCTAAAATCGCATACAACAAACATCAAGAGGTTAAACGATAAAAGAATTTGATTCAGGAGGTTTTCATGCATCAATACGTAATGCAATTGCATATAATATCATTAAAACAAGAAATGACAGCTCCCCTAACCTGGATTTCCCGCATCAAAGCTCTTCTAGAGTTCTTTTTGCTCCAAAGAGTCATACCTTTGCCTCCACACTAAAACGGGCATTACCATCAATTGTCATTTACTTGACAGTTTCCAGCCCTTCTAGTTTCCTTCTATGACGGCTAGGGTTTTCTGAACGTCTATCCTCATCGCCAAAATAATATGAGCGCAAAAGAACTATTTTATGTTCACCAAGGTTCGAACACACAACCAATCGATCCTAAAGTAATTGTACAACTAATTCAACCAACTCATGTTTCATGATATTTTATGCACACATGTGCTTATACATTAAGTCACGAGATCTTATCCCCACGCAAAACAAATTTAATAATTAACATCACAATGTCATACACAAGACTTGAACCCAAGTCCTTCATATAATCAAGTACTCTTAACCACTTGAACTAGTACTATTCCTTGTCTTCTCTCTTCACATTAATTAACTTAGAGATTCTCGCCCTTGCATTTATTAAATAAATAAATATTTATTTATTTATTTTTCCTGGGTCTTACACTCCCCATGATGGCCAAGGCGAAAGGAACTATTGCTTAATAAATCTTGTGATGGCCTGAGAAGCAACTCTAGAAGGAACAAACCTAAATATAAATGCATAAAAGTCATAAAAAAAAGGCAAGGCAAATAACAAGTCATGGCATACAAATTAGTATTTAAGATAATCAGATATTACCTTCAATTAAAAGGCTCAATCATCGGTCGCTTATGGAGAGGAGGGACAACATCATCAACAGCTGAATTAGGAGCATCTGCTACAGGAGCAACATCAGGAGAGGGATTAGAGGATGAGGAAGGTCTACAAGAAGTGTGAACCATGACAGGGGATGGTCCTTGATGGGAAGGTTGTGATGTGGAGGTAGGTGGTGCGGGAACCACAATAGGGTGTGGTGTGGGTACCATGGTAGGGTCTAGTGTGGGTACTGTAAGACCCGTGAAATTTAATTAATTAATTAATTAATTAATTAATGTGAGTAGGGAGAGCATTTATGGTAATTAATTCTAACTTGTATGATGTGGAAAAGTACTAGCTCAAATGGTTGAGAGTAATTAATTATGTGAGAGGACTTGGGTTCAAGTCCTATGTATGCCATTTATGTGTTATTTATGTGATTTTATATTTTTATGTATACAATCATGTTGTGGAATGATATAGTAATTGAATTATATTAGTTAGCAAGAAACACGAATTTGGAGGTTGTGCGTTCAAACCTTGGAGAACCCAAATTAAACCTTATTTTTGGTATTTTTGGTTTTGGACTGAATATGAAAAGTTAAGGGGAAACCTTAGTTGAATGACAGCCTAGAGGTGGCTGAAAAACAATCCATAATGCAACCATGAATGGCAATAAACACCCAAATTAAACCATTTTCGTTTTGCTACATTAAACCCACATTAAGACCCATTTAAAAGGTCATTTTGAGGAAAGAGAGAAGGTTTTGCAAGGCTGGAATTTTACTCAGAGAAGAGAGCACGAATTATTGAGATTGGTGAGGTTTGAGTGAGGCTTTGGAGCTGAATTGAGAGGAGACAAAGGAGGTCCTTGGTGAAGGGAGAATTTTCAAGTGTAGCAAAGGAAACCAGGTTAGAGGAGTAATTCACGTTAAGTTTTATGTTAAGCATGAATTGTATGATTTACGCATGTGTTTGATTTCCATGAACCTCTATTGTATGTTAAATTTCGTAATTCTGAAAAATTTCCAGAAACCTCCTGGCAGGCTATTCATAGCCGTTAGGCGACTCATAATACTGGTGTGTTTCCCGGGTTCCCTTGTACCGCCAGGTGACGCTAGGCGACGCAAAACCTGTAGCTCATTTTTGGGTTCTCTAATGAAGGGCCTGGCGGTGATGATTGAACCACTAGGCAATGCGAGCCATATTGGCTCGATTTTAGGGTTTTCTGGGTTCTGGGTGGATTCTGATCAGAGGGAAAGTTAATGGTAATTATTAAAGGGTGGTTTTGATGTCAAACGATGGGTATAGTCACTTAATTAAGGTCGTAATCGAATGAAACAATGGATAGAGGGTTTAGAGTTAGAAATTGGAATCTCGTTATCCTAAGGAAGAATTTGTATTTTAACTGCATTAGAAAGAGTGAATAAATGCGGTGGGAATGTGTATCATGTGCTATAGAACTGTAACATTTAGTGAATCAAAATTGGGTGCATAAGTCGGGGTTCGCAGGACTTGAGGAATTTAGGAGTTTCTGGGAAAACTACAGGAACCGACTGGCGGCATTATGGTTGCCGCCAGGCGCCATGTCAGAGTTTGCTGAACATGTATGTGTGGGAGGCATTGGCAAGATTTGGAAACTGGAGTAAGTCTTGTAAGTTGATATTGAGATATGTAATTGCCTTAGGAGAACTAAACATATAGGGAAGGATGGGGAGAGTATCATGTATGTTCATTAAAACATGATGGCGTTGGCTAGTTTTGATTTCTAAATAAACAGAAGTCACATTAAGAAGAATAAGAGAATTATTGATTAGGAAGATAAACTGAATGGTCAATGAGTAAGAGTAAGGAAATGGGTCCTAATTGGAATGGTAGGATATGCATTATTAAAGCATGATGGTTATGCTATTGGAAGGTAAGGAAACTAAGGTAATATATGGAGTGAGTGATATAGTAAACGAGGTATAATGCTTAACAGTGGAATGAGTGAATATAGCAAGGTTGAACTGGAGCAACATCACTTATTAATAACATTGGGTAAAGAACTTAAATGATAGTGTAGGAATTTATGATAAGGTTAAGTCACCTGGAAGCTGGTTTGACCAGGATTGGGGGAAGGTTTGCTGCGAGTGTTTGCTACTTATATAGAGTGGGCCAACAGTTTGGAAGATTCAAAACCAATATCACTCGAGATACTGGTATAGTGCCTGGCGCTAGGTGCTGGACCGCCAGGCGACTACGAGGATCACAGAGGGCTCCTGGAACTTATGCGCCTGGAAGTGAGAGACGTCCTATAACATCCCTGGCTACCCCTCCTCAGGCCCCAGAGGCTGTCAGGTTACTACAGCCCAATGCACCCCAACTCATTACCCTTCTTCGTCCATTCATACTGGGTGGGTTGTTGCTAGGGGTGGCAAACGGGCCAGCCCGGCCCGTTTTGGCCCGACCCGTATGTGGCCCGTCAAAAAACGGGCCGGGACGGGCTGGCCCGTCAAACAGAAACGGGCCAATATTCACAACCCGTCCCGTATAGGACGGGCTAACGGGCCGGGTCGGGCTGGCCCGTCTAGTTTTTTATTTAATTTTTTTAATTAGTTTTCAAATTTTTTAATTTGTTTTATTTTTTAAATTTGTTTATATATACATATAAATTATTATTAAAGTCATATTTAATC
>Ga0209589_1001941_pt1 | contig 35078 bp, 15 predicted proteins | sample CowpeawhiteBW_FD_187525 | JGI IMG/M metagenome (GOLD analysis project Ga0209589, IMG submission 187525) | Root nodule microbial communities of legume samples collected from California USA - Cow pea white BW (SPAdes) (version 2) | ecosystem: Host-associated > Plants > Roots > Nodule | place: USA...
AGTGTTGTTAATGTCGTGTGAGTTTAAGCTTGAATCCAACTCTCTTCTTCCTTTCATGAGCTTGAGAAATGAACCTTCACATCTAGATAGCTTGCTATCTTAATGTCCAGTGGGAATTTTCAAAAAGTTTTCTTAAATAACTTCACCATATTCATAACTCTAAAAGAAAACAAGATAATCCTTCATCAGCTTGGCATGAGATATGATTGGTAGTTGGTCATGTATGATAAATGATATGTAATTGGTATGCATGGGAACTTCGTGATTGGTTGATAATGCATGAGTAAGGTTGTATAGGACGTAATCCCATGACCCGTGTAGCGGGGCTTGTGGTGGTGCCTCATCATATGGACATAATTTTGTGGGCCCTTCTAGGGAGAGTTCACGGTGGTGCCTCAACTATTAGACCTAATTCCATGAACCTCGAGGCGAGAGTTCACGGTGGTGCCTCGAGATCAAGACGTAATTCCACGAGGGTAACGTGGTGGTGCCTCAAGGCCATGACGTAATTCTACGAAGGCCACGTGGTGGTGCCTCTTGTAAGGGTGTAATTTCACAAAGGCCTCGTGGTGATGCCTCACTGCTAGGACGTAATTCCACTGTCTCGTGGTGGTGCCTCATTGAGCGGATCCGGATAATCAAGTCTTGGTGTCTATATGGTTTGCTGCCTCCTATGTGTATGTCTGCTAATCATTCTTGAATATGAAATTGTATGTTGAGTGTATGATATGAGAACTTTTTCAATAGCTTACCCCTTTTGCTTGTTTGTATGATTGTTTGTGGTTTCCTCCTTTACGATGATCATCAACCTTGTTGATGTGAGCAGATGTGAGAACCCCTGGCAGTGGTAATGATAATAGGGATGCGACAGCTTGATGGTTTGGATGGATATTGGGCCCACTGTGGGGTCCATCACTGAAGGATTTATTAGTTATGATTCTCTGTCCGAGCAAGACCTAGTATATTTAATTGTTTTTCCAATGTATTTTTGGTCTGTGCCGTGTGGAGCCTTTTTCATGTAATCTGGGTATTTGTGGCGTATTGTACACCTTACACTCTAAACCCCGTACTCTCTGAATATTCATGTATGTGATGTTTTATTAATTTGAGGTTATCCAGTTTTTGGGACGTTACATATACAAAATGTAAATTGAGTATCAATTTAAGGAGGAACAATATTGCTTCACTTTTACAAAAATTGAGACTAAATTGAGACTAAAAACAAATATAAGAATCAAATTGAATCATTTTGACACGTGACACAACTCTGAAGTGACATGTGTAAAAAATAAAAAAAATGAAAAAAAAATCACAAATTGACACATGAAGTTGACTTTAACACCGTTTGGTCAAACTAACGTCAATGACCAAATTGAATCATTTAAAAAAAAAGACCAAATTGAGACAAAAGAAGATTGGAAGACCAATTTGACACTATTCGACAAATACCATGATCAAAAGAGTAATTTAACATTAAAATTATAAAGAAATGATTATTTATTTAGCAATTAAGAGAGGAGGAATTCGATAAAAATAAAACTTATATTTTCTAAGAACTAACTTTTTTAACCTATATGCTTTATATGTAAGATAAAAGTTTGTTATAAGAAATAAAACTTTATTGAATGAAAATTAAAAAATCAATTTTAAATTTAGTGGAAACATAAATCTATTCTGAATTTTAGAGAATAAAAACATGTTTGAGTAAAACAAATCGCCCTTACCCTTGCACTTAACATACTATGGTTGTATCCTATGAATTGACAAGACTATTTGAAATCTGATATAAATTTTTTGTACCTTTCATAACTTAGGACGAAGATATCATACCTTTCTGCATGCTTGTGACTTTCTAGAATATTGTGACTGGACAATCCGACAAATTGAGTAGAATAATGAAAACAACATATACTTCCATTTTTTTTACCAAACAAATGGGACATATCGGTATATTAATACAATTATTTTTTAACATTTCATTAATAAATAAATAATTTTTTAATAAAAATTAAAATTAACTTAAAATTTTTAGTTAGTGAGTCTATACATAATTAAATATCACAAAATCAATAAAATCAATTTATAAGATGATATTTTTATTATAATTTAATTCTATCTTTAATTAATGTAAAATATTTAATAATTTTCATGGTGAGAAATAAATATATTAGTAAAGATTCAATACTTTTAGATGTTCGAACATGAATCCAATATCAACTAACACAAAAATCATAATGATAAAAAAATTGTTGAATGAGGTAAGAAAAGTTCAATAATATCCAACTTATGTATACTATACTCGGAATAATATTATATTTTCTCAAAATGTAAAATTATATCTGACTTAATTTTACAAAAGTTAATTTATAAGATAAGATTTATATTTCTTTTGTATTTTTTTTCTAAAAAATGTCATTTTATCTTATAATTTTATAATGAGATCTTTTATAAAAAATCTAAATTTAACTTTTTTATCTAAATATGTAATTTAAATCGATATATAAACTAATCTCAATTTACAAACAATAGATTTTCTTTTGCTTACTTTTCTTTATTTATAGGGAAAATTGTCTATCATTACACAATTTTCAAAGTGCCTACTTGAATATTATTCATTGAATGAATATCATTATTTGTTTACATTGTCAATTTCCTTTCACCATAAAGCTTTTACATGAACAAAATATTTCTTTCATAAAATTATTACTTGATAAATATACATCAAAAGTGTGCCCAGTTGTCAAATAAAACGAACAAAATTGAGATGATTCAGTAGTGCACATGTTACTGTAAAGTTGAATTGGTTAAACAGTGTGTGATTTTGTAATTAAAATATGCTTAATTTTAACTAACGAAATATAACCATAAAGAAAAAAAAAAACAAATTTAGAGAAAACTATAGGAATAATGATTGAATTTAAAAGTAGCTTAATTTTTTTAATTGATTTAAACAATTCTGTAGTAAAGATTATTAAAATATGTTTTAGTTCAAGTCTATAGCATAAGCTTTCCTATAATCAGTTAAATTTTTTTAAACAAGCATCTACTTAAATTAATATTTAAGCGTACTCTAAAATTAAAAAAACAATTATTACTTAATTTTGTTTCAGTGGATCATGATATAATTCGAAGTGTAAGACCCATTACTATAATTTCTAATATTTATAACAATTTATAACATTCAACATCAACTTAAAATATAATTACACAATAAAATGTATCTCATACTTTTGGATACGATACTAAATTAATTCGGAATTAAGTACTTAAAAAATCCATAATTTTAAATAACTAAATAGAATTTTAAAATAGGATGTTCTACATGCATCATTTGTTAAACACGTCATTATACTTGTAAAATGAGTAAGAAAGATTAATATTACTTCTATTCAATGTTGAAAGTTAAAATTTACAAATACTAAAATCCAATTATTAAATTTCAACTTAAATTATATTTTAATTACCCGGGAAAATATAAATTGAACATATATTTGATCTTATTTTCATTCATAGGTTGTTCTCAAGCAGTTAGATTAGTTAATGGCTCCATTATATATAATACACACTAAACTTTATCTAAATTAATTATTAACTCGATGATTTCTACTCGCATCAATCTAAAGTATTTCATTAACGAGTCAATTTTTCACCAAAATTCCAATTTTTTCAAGCATTATTCAAAGTATATTTATTAATTTAAATTTGAATAGTAAATCTTAAAGTTATTTAAATAACATAAATATAGTTTTTTTATTATTTATTTAGGAGTCTAGTTTCTTTATTGAGTTTTTTTTTGTTGTCATCTGTTGAACATTAAAAACACACTGTTTTAGTACTTTAAAGATAATTTTAATATATTTAAAATTTTAAAATTAATGGCGGTCACCAATGTATTTTGAAAGCACAACAAAAGAACAACAAAAGAAAATCAGTAAGAATCCAAACTCTTTATTTAGCTAGTGAACACAAATTTTTGTGAGACCTGTATTTGTTGAACATTTTTTTCGCAATTATTTTGGATTGGTCATTAGAGTGAAAACGTTTTTCTTCCACATTATCTTAAATTCACTAAATGATGTTAAGAATATTCCAACGATATGTTTGAATGAGACAATTTAAGAGAATAATTCATTTATTTGGAGAATTTGAATTTCTTTAAAGTAAAATGACTTGTTTGGATGAGAAAATTAAAAATAATTTGAAATGAGGAATTTTAAGAAGGTATTTTAAATAACTAAAATAATAAAATTTGAAATTCACTAAAAAAGGAAGGAAATTAAAATTGCACAAGCTGCGAAATTCCTTATTGGTTAGGATAAAAAGGTCGGGGCTGACTTGATAGAAATTTGACTAGGGTTGACTTGATCATATTCGGTCAAACTTGGCCAAGTTGATCCCTCTCAAAATTTAGCCAAGTCGGCCTCATTCGAAATTGGGTTGCATTCGATCGAGTTGACCCTAGATGAAATTCAGACAAATTCAACCAAGTCGTCCCCAACAAAAACTTTGGCCTAATACAACTGGAGTTGGGCTTAGTCAAAATTTGGTCGAATTTCACTAAGTCGGCAGAGTCAACCTTGGCTGAATTCGATAGAATCGACGTTGATCAAAATTTTGCCCAAATTTGACCTAGTAGGCCTAAAGAGAAATTCAGACAAATTCGACTGAGATGACCTTGTCTCAAATTCTACGAAATTTGGTCGAGTTGACTTCCGTCGAAATTTTGCAAAATTTGGTCGGTGTGGCACCAGTCGAAATTTGGCCGAGTTAACCCGGTTGAAATTAGTTTGAATTCCACTAAGTCATCCCCAGCCAAAATCTACTGAATGCGATGGAGTTAGCCTTGGTCAAAATTTGGCCAAATTGGACTGAGTTTATGTCGACAGAAATTTATCCGAATTCGGTAGAGTTGACCCGATTGAAATTTGTTTGAATTTAAATATTTTAAGTTGACTAATATACTTTTAAAATTTAATTTCAAAATTTTATATATTAAAATCAGTATTATTAAAATAAAAGCTTATCTCATAAGAGAAATTTAATTATTTTATCAAAACAAAAAAATTGAAATATAAGATATTTTAATAGATTATTTAGAAAATGAAGAGAATTTATTTGGAAGGAATTCAAGTGCAATGCTTTTCAATTTCTTAGAATTGTTGAAATCTTTCGTCCAAATATAAGGTAAGTGAATTATGCATAGAATTTACATTTCAAAATTGCATAGACCAATACACCTACACCAATTCAACATTTAACATATCTACCAAATCTTGATTTCACATTCCTAACAAGCTTTAGAGATCATACTTTAACACAAACTAATAATTTATACTTAACTCAAATTCAATCAAATTTCACTTTTAATTGAATTTCACAATCACTTTAACATTTCACATACAATCAAAATTCATCAAAAGTTAATAGCCCTAACAATCATTACTCAAACAAAATTTAAAATTTAACACAAAAACCACTAATTTCCTTTACCTTAATTTCTTTTAAAAATGAAACAAACTTCGGATTTTTGTGATAATAATGAAAGGATAGTGTTGAGAAATAATGATTAGACTTCCTTAGGTTAAGATAGTTTGTATCTCATTTCACAAAGTTTGATACATGAATCTTTTTTAGTTTCTTACAAAGTTTAACGCATGAATCTTCTTCAATTGATCATTCTCAAATATCTTAGTTTACATTATTTAGATTAATAAAGTCAAAATATCTTATTTCCTTAATTTTTTCATGTATTTAATAGTATGACAACAATAGGTTATGTATGATACCATCTCAAGTACCCACAAACAACTATAATAGGTCACAATATTATTCTAACTATCTATACAACATGTACTAACATGTATATTCATTCATCACATAACATGTAACCATATTTCATTATCACATGCATTCATATGCATATCTCATTGAAACACACACTATGTATAAAACATACATTATCACTAAATCACTAGCATAATTAGGAACGTCTATTATTTTCTATTTTTAATATCAGGTCAAGGCTTAGCATTATAACGGATGACATTAATTTGACGCTGGAGATAAAAACTGACGTGTCTTAATGTTAGGTATTCAGGTCCGATATCATATAATGTTGGATTCCCTACAAGACTGACATTAACTTTGCACCGCTTCAAACTAGAATTGAATATGTGATAATATTTTATTTTCTTTGCTGTGATTTTTTTAAAATTAATTAATTGATTTTGAAACAAATAAATAAGAGGTATGTGAATAAAAATGAAACAAAAATTTTAGACCTATTTATAAGAATGAGAATATTTTTTTTCTACGAGGATAGGATAATTTTTTTATGGGGTTAAATATATTTTTAGTCCCTGAACTTTGACTCAAAATTGAAATTCATCATTGTTCGAAACTTTGATATATTTTGGTTACTAAACTTTAAAAATAAATGAATATAATCCTTCTAACCCAATTACGTTAACTTTTTATGACGTGTCGAACACATTTCCTTACAGATATTATAGCATAAATGCGTCTAACAGTATAAACAACTTCAATACTAACACAAAACGCGTTCGAAATGTCAAATTTTTTTAACTTAATTGAGTTAAAAAGACTATATCCAATCATTTTTTAAGTTTGAGGACTAAAAATTTTAGATAGAGACTAATTCCAATTTCACATCAAAATTCAAAAACTGAAAACATACTTAATTTTTTTTATACATTTTTTTTTATACATGTTGCTATTCCTAAGTGTACTACATGTCCAGGAACTAAAAAAAAACATACTTAACTTTCTTTTAAGCATGTTGCTATTCCTAAATGTACTACATGTTCTACAAATATTTTCTCTCAATTTTCCTTCTAAAACTACACATAAAATATACTCATTCCATTCAAGTCAAAACAATAAGAACAATTATAATAAAATCATTATTAACTAAATTTCAACTTCAATAACCAAATATCTATATTTTTTAAAATTTATTTTCCTTTCTTAATTTATCCAACATCATTATATTTTATTACTGCAAAGTTTTAAATCATATTTTTCTTAAACTAAAAACCCACAAAAAAAATTCTTCACTTGTTAACTTTTCTTATATTTTCACATCAATATTGAATACATAAGCATCACATGTTGACAAAATACTCTTTTTTAAAAAAAAAATATTTTCGGTGTATAATATTTTCTTCAGAATATATAATCTCTTGAATTAAAAACTTAAACATGTTATAAAAAAAAGAAGTAAACATATGTAACACATTGATTAAAAGATAGTTTTTCCAATTTCAATACTTTTAATAGGATTTCCAATTTATCATTAAGGGAATCGTTCTATGGCTATCTCCTATTGTTTAATATCTAAATCTTCACAAGTTTATCAAGCATTGTGACAATGATAGACACTTACAACTAGCAACATCAATTTGTTTCAATCATCTCTTTATCAACGTTAACCTAATCCAAATTATTAAAACATCAATCTTTAAAAACCAACACAAACACAAGAGTGCAACCCAATCACAAATAATTACCCTATTCACCACATGTAATAATATTATGGATTCAATGATTAATATCCTGCTTCAAACAATATTATTTAGTAGCTTTTATGAATAAAATCACACAATACAAAATAAAATATACTATTAATATATCTGGACAATATTTTTATATAAACTATTTAAAGGGGAAAAAACTTTTTCATATACACGTAAATTACTTTACTTTTCCTATCTCAAAATTTGTGCACAAAACTTGTCCAAACAAACTGTATCTGATATTTTAAAGCATTGATAATGGGTACCTATATTGGTAGAACTTGAAAAGTTACAGATCATATATATATATATATATATATATATATATATATGTATATACAGATACAAAAAGAAATGGAAGCGCTTTGTCTGACACGTAGATTGAAACACTGTGAAATGAACGTAAGCTATAACTCAGAAGTTACACAATAAAAGAAACACCTTTCTTTCTCTTATTTTCAATTTATGTGTTCAATGTTTGATCCTCTCTCTCTCTGTCACTCTCACACACTCTCTCTCTCATGTCATTCTTAGACGTGGACAAGTCCTGCATCACAAAGCTGGTTTGTCTCTCGTCTTTATCTCTGCAGTAAATTCATTAGTGTGATCTGCATAATCATAATAATAATAATTATAATGATAATTAACACTAAACATATATCGTTTAATGTTTTCTATTTGAGTATGCATACCCTTCGGTTTCAGCTCCTGTTGTTCTTCCTCATGCAGGTTCTTTTTCTCTCTTTTTGTTCCTCTGTGTGTGTTTCTGCTGTTTCTTGGATTGTGAAAGATTCAATCAATGAATTCTTCATCTGGGGTTTCTCCTTTTTCTTTTCTTTTCTTTTCTTTTGTTTCCTTTGATGATCATATTGTGTTGAATAATCTTTTTGAACCGTCGTTTGAGCAAAAAATCTATCTTGATTCAATTTCAGTAGTTATCGATTTGTTAGAGATCGTTGCCTTTTCTGGCTAATGTTTTCGGGTGATCAATTTCGTTCCACCATTCGCTTACATTTTTTTTTTCTTCTCACCTCGTCATTGTCAGGGGCAAAATCTGTTGTTGTTTGATGCTTTTAATATTCTTTGGCCTCTTTTTCTTCGATTCTTTTATTATGTTCAGGATTGTCTCTCGTTTCACCAGACATGCATAGATGCGTATCTTTTAGTGTTTCTAATTACCGATTTGTTTATTGGCGCTTAACCTGTTTGATTACGGAACTGTGATTCCTTTGCTTATGAAATAGTTAGAGAACTATACGGTTTCCTGAATATAATATTTGATTTTGATGCAACAGACACTGTTCCAAGGCAGAGATTGTTGAGAAGACATTTGAAGAGGATGCTAAATATGTGTGTTGTGGTGGCTGTTTGATAGTGAATTGTCAAATGGCGTTGAAGTTATGAATGGAATCTAGAATGTGAAGTATTATCCATGATAGTTCTCAGTTATGGGGTTCTTAAACATAGAGAAGAAATGGTTATATCCTTTCCTAGTGTGTTCAGCCATATGCATGCTCTTTCTAGTCACATCCTTCAACATGGGACTTGTGTCTTCAATTCACTCTATCAATTCACTGTTCTTCTTTCTCCCATCTCATTTACGCTCAAACCAGACTTCATCGTTTTCTGTGGAGAAGAGGACTACTCCTGCTCCGGCACCGGCTAAGTCTGGGATTCCTCGTTTTGCTTATTTAATTTCTGGTTCAAAAGGTGATTTGGAAAAGCTTTGGAGAACTCTCCATGCACTCTATCATCCACTAAACCATTATGTTGTTCATATGGACCTTGAATCCCCCATAGAGGAAAGGAATGAGATTGCACATAGAATTGAAAGACAACATGTTTTCGCTGAGATTGGAAACGTTTATGTCATCACAAAGTCTAACATGGTCACTTACCGAGGACCAACCATGGTTGCTAATACTCTTCATGCTTGTGCCATTCTGCTCAAGAGAAGTAAAGATTGGGATTGGTTCATTAATCTTAGTGCTTCAGACTATCCTCTTGTGACTCAGGATGGTTAGTTTATTATCCTACGTGGTTGGTTGTTTCCATTAGAATTTTCTGACTCAAACATTTTATGATTGCAACTTTTTCTACTCGGTTATTGTTAGACTAATATGAATTTACAATTGTGCAGATCTACTATATACTTTTTCAGATTTAGATAGAGGCCTTAACTTCATTGAGCATACAAGTCAGTTAGGATGGAAGTTGTAAGTTCTTTCTTCCCTTATTCATATGAATATGAGACCAAGGGTTGGTTTTGACATAGATAATGAATTGTCCCCTCCCCCCATGACATATGAGACCTGTATTTACACATAATGATAAATTGAACCATATGCAGTGATAAACGAGCAATGCCTTTAATTGTAGACCCCGGGCTTTACATGTCAAACAAATCTGATGTATTTTGGGTCGAACCTAATAGACCTTTGCCAACAGCATTTAAACTATTCACCGGTTAGTTTTCTCCTTTTTACCGTCTATTTCTTTGTCATTGGTCACTTTTCTAAAGGTTGACATGCAAATTTGGAGAATGGTACAGTCTTAGAGAATGAAATCAGATATATACTGTAGTGACAGAGACTAGTTATCTGGTTCATTTAATTTTCTAGATGGACATAACTTCTCAGTGTGGAATTGAAATGTATCCATGTGTATTTTCAATAAGTTATGTTCTTGCAATCTGTGAAATGTGCTTGTTTCATGAGAGATTCTCCTTTTGGGCATTTGGACTAGGAAAAATTGTTTTTGTGGCTGGGGAGGAGGGAAGACTGTTCATTCTTTAATCTTAAATCAAGTAATTCTCCTTCTAGTCCATATAAGTTACCATGGCTGGTTTCTGGCTTACCATCAATTCCCCACTTCCATTGTTATTTACTTAAGTTTAAAATCTATGCACCTGACAGTATAAAATATCTTTACACTGGTAACTCATGTTAGAGATGATTTTTAAGATAGTGATAGTATAAGTTAATAACAATCATACATGATAGAGTAGAAGTCCTTTACATTATTAGTAGATACACTATGCATTCCTTTTACTTTGCTTTATGAAGATTTTGTGTTGAATTATTGTACACACATTGCAGGTTCAGCATGGATGGTTTTGTCACATGACTTTGTTGAGTATATCATATGGGGGTGGGACAATCTGCCAAGAACCCTTCTCATGTACTACACTAATTTTTTGTCTTCCCCTGAAGGATACTTTCAGACTGTTGCATGCAATGTGCCAGAGTTAGCTAAAACCATTGTCAATAATGACTTGCATTTTATTTCCTGGGACAACCCTCCTCAACAGCACCCTCATGTCCTTAATATAAATGACACAGATAAAATGTTTGAAAGTGGTGCTGCCTTTGCCAGAAAATTTAATCAAGATGATCCATCCTTGGATGTGATTGATAAGAAAATTCTCCGTAGGAGAAATGGACTATTCCCTCTTGGTGGCTGGTGCACTGGAAGACCCAAATGTTCTGAGATTGGGAACATTTATAAACTCAAACCTGGTCCTGGGTCTCAAAGACTTCATCGCCATGTCGCTCGGCTAATTTTGAAGGCTAAATCTGGTGAGGATCAGTGTAAATAGATCCTGTTGAGAACCTTTTGTGGTTGTGGATGGAAGAGCTGAACAGATGAAGGTTATGTTCATAACCATAACCAGATACATTAGTATTCCAGCACCTACTTGAAGGAAGACAAGTTTTTGATGTTATAGTGAAACTGCACCTCATTCATAACATAGCAAATCAATGATCAATCCCCAACTTAGCTGTAGTTAGTTGCCTCTATGTGAAGTACCAAAGATGGCATCAGGGTCATCATTCTTTTTGTAGGTCTTGTTTACTTAGAGGTAACACAATTTTTTAGCTGCATTATGATCCCGGAATTTTATACATTTTTGTTTATGTTTTCCATTACTTCATTTCTCACGAGTCACAATCTTTTTGATAGACAACAGATTTTGGATAATTTATTTATCATGATCGATATTTCAGTGGATTATGCACATCTCTGCCTTTGTTTATTTATTTTCTTTTCTCTAGTTTAGTTACAATGGTTAACTGATATATTATGACATGTTTTAACAATTTGGAAAAGATTTTGTGGGAAGGAACGTTGGTTTTTGGTAGGCACAATCTTATTCGTTCTCTTTGCTTATGTTCTGGTATGTCACAGATTATGACCTCTTATTATGCAACAAAATTAAACAAGTTTTTTTATCGCTGGTGCATCTGTTTCAATTTATGAGACTGTTTTCTTGAATCACACTCGTGTTAGGAATATTGGTTTGAACAATATTTAAAATATGTAACATGCTTCAAGACTATTAAGAATGTTTTTAAAATTTTCAAAAAGAGATGCAATAAAAGTGCTAATTGGCTTAAAAACAATTTTCTCAGTTATATGAGAATACATACAACTTCCCCATCATTCATTTTGTTAATCATCATGAAGTAAATCATGCTGTAAATTATAATTACTAGTCAAATATTAGTTTTCCTAAAAATTAACTAGTCAACGAAGAAAATAGGAATATAACTATTTAAAACTACCAATTCATTCAATGATGCTTTAATTGAAACGATTTACCCCACATATAATAATCTTTGGCAAAATTTAGTAGTCTGATATGTCGTAATTGGTATTTTGGACCAGTTTGAACGAGTTTCTACTGAAAAAAGAAAAAAAAAATCTTCATATGCTAAAATTAACTAACTAAACCAATTTACTAAAACTCTCATGAAAAAAATGATTGGTACCTTGTGTATAATTTAAATTTAATTAATGGAGAAACTTTGTTAAAAACAGTAGATTTTTCTGTAGATATTACGAATTCTACACAAAAATATTAGCTTCCACTAGGTGAATGTATGGCTATCAAATTGAATATGGATCATAAACGTAATAAATTCTGATATAGATTTTGACCTTCACTTTTTTTTTCCATGTGACACTATCTACAGAACTTCCTTTGTTATGCAAGAGATCAACCTCACTCTTCTCTTTAACTGCTTCCGCTATGAACTACTAATGCAAAAATTTGTTATGTTACAACTTGCAAATAATAATCAAGGAATCTATATACTCCTTTGTATAGCATTTAGTGGCAACAGAAGCTAATCTTAAACAAAGGTTCTGTCACCTCATGCTCAGCAAACTTTGTATCATCTGTAGAGTGCTGTGTAGAGGTCAGCAACCTAAACCATCTCCAGAATTTTCACATTCCCCGTCGAATTTGCGGCGAGCAAGGTGGACGACTGACCCCGCCAACAAACCGACGACACGAATTGCGCCGTGTCATCCACTTCGTTACCGGAAAGAGGGTCTGTGTTCTGAAACTTGAATGACAGTGCAGGCATAGGGAAGGCTTTGTGGTATATGAAAACCTGATCCACACAGAATGTTTACCTTCATTAGTACTCTAAAATCAACAGAAAACTGATAGATAGACAGATAAGGGGAATGAATGAAATACCTCATTTGTCTCTGAACCAGTGGCAATGTAACCATCAGATACTGATAACCCCACAAAGTTCTGCAGCAAAGGAAAGATGCATCAGCAAGACAATACATAGTGCTTATAAGGTGCCTCAAAATTGAAAATAAAAAGTGACTTATGAGAAAATGTATGGAAATTAATAGTAAATGACCTTACTTAGAATATAATATAGGTTAAATATATTTTTAGTCTGTCAACTTGGACGCGAAATTGATATTCGTCCATAGATACATTTTGGTCCTCAAACTTTAAAAATGAATGGATATAATTCTTTTAATCCAACAATATTAACTCTTTTTTATGTGTTAAACAGTTTTCCAAATTGGCATTTGAGTGAGAACATATCAAATGGTATAAACAATATAAATGTAAGCCTAGAACATCATTTAACACAAAAAAAAAAATTAATGTAGTTGGGTTAATATTTATTCATTTTTAGAATTTGAGAACCAAAATGTACCGAAAGGAATTCAAATTTCATGTCTAAGTTTAGAAACTAAAAACATATTTATCCTTGTAATATTTCATGCATTGTCACACACATGTCTATCAATTAATTTGAGCCGTATATGGATCCCAAACATTAAGAACAAGACATGCTACTCCATGAACAAGGATTAATAAAAAAGTCCTTATACTGAGAGAACTCATGACAGTAAACACAAAAGTTTCTTTTTGTGAAAAGATATATACCTTAACATTCACGTGACCTGTGAATGATTGAATCGGTGTGTCTATAACTCGAGATGCACACGCGGACAAATCCCAAAGCTTCAAAGTGTTATCTGTGGAAGCTGAGACAAGGTTGACAGTGTCTACAAACTTGATGTAGCTAACAGTCTTGTTATGTCCAACCAAAGTACAGAGCGGCATTTTAAGGTTGCGAAGATCATAGTAATATATGCGATGATCTGCTGAACCAAATGCAAGGAAACGAGAAGAATCCAGAGGGAACTGAACACAGCATACATTTGCCTTGGTTTTGATGGTTCCAACACTAACTCCCTGCAGAAACATCCCAGGTGAGAGAAACAACTCATTACACATCCAGCATAATATACACAAAACATGCAACAGATGACTGCAGTACGTTTAGTTTCAAAGCTGACATCCACCAAGTGCAAAAATGGAATTGCCTGATTGATACTCCATAGCTTGACAGAACCATCATCGCTCCCACTTGCCAACATTGTTGGATCTGCTGACGAGAAATCGATCGACCACACACGCCGCTCGTGCTCCCTCATCTCAGACAGTACTTGACTTCTTGTCACATCCCACAACTGAATAACAAGACAAGTTACAACATTGTTGTACATTCCATAAACAACTCATGCATGGCAATGGACAATGGACTTACTTACCTGCACAACACCTTCAAAGTTGCTTGAAGCAATTTGGCTTTTGATGTATGCATTCCAACATAAACTGCTTAACTTTGACCTGCTAGCCATCTCCACAACTGGGTAGTGGATATCACGATCCTCGTTTATGATTGAATCACATTCAAACACTTTAATCTTCTTATTCACACCAGCAGTAGCAAAAAATTCTCCATCACGATCAAAACTGAGTGAGCATACAAGGTTGGATGAATGCAATAGATCCCCTTGTTTTAGGTCAGCCTTAACCTTTATCTTGCTGAATGATAAATACTTGCACAAACCCTCAAGAAAAGGATTTATCCAAGCACTTGCTCCCTCCCTGCACTGCTCTTTTGATTTCATGTCATTGATGCAACTTCTTTCAGTCAAAACAACAGATCCTCTACCATCACTTGTTATAGGAGGATGCCTACTCACCAGTTTCCCAGACGGATAGGCCGGTCTACATCGCGTTAAAAAGTATGCAGACTCAAGTTTTTTAAAGTTCTTCATCAGCCGTGAACTTTTTGAAAGAAAACTTCCATTACTTTTCTGATCATCCCCTCCATCATCATCATCATCACATTCCTCATTGTTTTTAACATGAGTCCCTAGCCTCACTCGTTTTCTAGTCCCTACATATGCAGAATCATCACTGTCCACAACTGTCATTGATGGAAAACTTGATGCTGAACGATCATCACTCCCCAGTTCAGTACCAGTAATCTCTTTAAATCTAACTTGCTGCTTTGTCACTTCTTCAATATCTGAGCACAGAAAAGAGATAGTGTGTTGCAACTTCTCAGCAACTTCCTGTTTTCTCTGTTGAAGTAACAAAAGGAATTCTAGCAGCAACTCCTTATCCTCTATCCTTTGTCTCAGCTCTATCGCTGCTTCACGTTCTTCCATGTCATCTCTTTGCTCATTAAGGAACTCACTCTGCAACAACTCCCTGCAACACAACAATTGGTTTAGAAAATGTGTAATGTTTCTAACAATGGACACTAGTTGTATCCATATAGCATATATGGTGCAAAAAGCTATGATTCTTCACGTGAGACAAAAGCCAATTGAAGCTTCAAGTTCCCATGAATTCTTATAGAGAGAAACATTAAAAAAATCTTATTTTGGGTAGAAATTCCTAAAATATTTCAGCAACAAAGCAAATGCAACACAATACTGTCATATTTGTTTTGGCAAATGATTTATTACCTATCTTCCACCTTCACAAAAATTATAAATATTAGATCTTGAAAAACTAAATCAATCCAACACAGCAAGATTAGGAAAAAGTTACCACATAAACTCTCATGTTCATCCTTTATTATTATTGAACCTATTTAACTAGTTTCTGGGATAGACACTTCATAGTGGGCCTTGAATCTGAGAGATAAGCAAATCAGACACTTTAAAGCTTATATAATCTCAGGAATTTAATGTAAAAACAGATAATAAAGACTTAATTCAAAATAAATTGCCAATTAGCAGAATCAAAAAGCTTTTAGTATCTCATAAATTGAAGAATTGGAAAACAAGAAGGGGTAAGAAAACCAGGCATTCAAATGGCAGGTAATTGGGAAACATCACAAACAAGTTGGAATTTTGTTATGTAATATGAAAAAAAAAAGTAAAAACCATGCGATGAAGACAATTACCCCAGTGTTGGACGACTACTAGGGTCAGGATGCAGTAACCACAAGCAAAAGGAAGCTTCTTTGGGCCACTTTAGAAGTAACTGTGGAGGAAGAACCCTATGTCTAAGGCTAGACATGGTTCTACTCTTTTCTTCTCTCGAACTTAGCGGACAAAATAGCTGGTCACATGCAAGATAATAAAATTAGAGTACATAAAAATGTAAACAGGGACTTTCAACACTATATCTTACATCCATTGTGACAACAAAGTGAAGAAGATAAAGTATATCAAAGCACCCTATTAAAATATAAGAACTTAAGAGTTACACAGTTTCTGTTATGAACCTCAAAAAGAAGAACCCCTAATCGATAAACATCTGAAGCACAAGAACTAGAGTCACCAGCAACCTCTTCAGGACTAGAGTACCAACTCATCTCCATTAGCAGTATCTGCTTCATTGGAAATGATTGCTTCTTCCCTTCTACTTCCTCATCCTTCCTCCTATCTTTCATTTTATGTTCTTCTGTTTCTTCTATCAAAGATGCACGAGCTGCATACACAGCACTCGACAACATGCAACTAGAATCAGAGCGAGCAGTGGTTGTAGAAGTCTTGACAGGCACAAAATCTTCACTTCCCAAGCTCTGCTGATGCATATCATGGGGACAGAGAGATGTTGGAGTTTTGATCTCACCACCTTGGTCGTTCAATCCTTCTCCTAAAGAATCCGAGCCAGTATCTGAACAAGATGCTGATTCAATAAACGAGATATGGTTGAAAGAAGACATGACAAAACAGGAAGGCCTCACATTATGAACTACAACTCCTTGAGAATGCGCTACACTAACAATTTCTACTATTTGCCTAAATATGTGCAAGCATTCAAAGGCCTCGACCGATCGTTCTGGTTTATCCAACCATTGCCTCAAGCTAATATCACCCCATTCCACAGCACCATAAAAGGGGTCAACATCCACTTCATCTTCACACAACCCAGAAAACCCACCACCCAAATTTTTAGCTTGATCACCTTTGGTTTCTGGATAATGAACTCTTTGGTTTCTGTCCGAGACACCAGAACTGTTCAAAGCCCTGGAACTGCCAGAATTCTGAAAAGCAGACCCTGAAGAACCCTCCATCTTCATCCAGTTAGAGTTGCATGTAGGCCAAGTCCAACAACACATCCAAAAACTATGATCCTCCTCCAACTTCCCTCACACTCTTGCACCTCCACCATCACCATTATAACTCAAAACTCATTTCACTGCCTCCAGAAAAACCACAAAAACCCTTGTATCAAAATCTACCTCTCACCCTTTTCACACTTTACACGATCACAACTTCCTGTGAAGTCAGCACCACGAAATCACAAACTCTTCAGTATGCAATCTTACCCTTTAAACAAAAACCAATATATATTCAGATAAAGCAAAAAGAAAAGCATTTTTTTAACAGGGACAGATTAAAATCCAAGAAACCAAGAACCAAACCAAAAGAAAAAGATACACGGACCCTTCCACAAAGGTTAAAGGTTTCTCAACTCCAACACTAGAGGAAACATACACAGACCCTCCAAAAAAAGCACCAAACTTTATCCAGATTGATCAAAATTTCCCACCACCCACCCATCAGAGTTAGTGAATAGGTAGATAGAGAGGTACATGTTTAGAGACACATAGACAAAGAGAGAAAGACGAAGAAGAAGAGACAGAGAGAGAGAGAGATAGAGGTGTACCAGTGACACCATAGGAGGATCTCCTGTTTCTGCTAGGCCAACCTCGCAACAGAACCACACAACAAAAACTTTCTAGTTGCACACAAGCACACTGAAGCTTAACAGCCTCATAAATTCCAAACATTTTTCTTATTATAAAAAAAGCACAAAAAAGAGAAAAAAACACACAATAAAAAAATAAAACAAAAGTACAGAACAAACAACACCTCCCCCACAGAAACAACAGTACCAATAATATAAAAGAAAAAAAAAAACTGATAATGGAATAAAGAAAATGTTTGGAATTAACAAAAGTAAAGTTTTGCCGTACTTTGCAACTCTTTAACCTCTCATCGCAGTCTCAGTTTGTTTCCACGTTGGGTATTCTATTATTTTGTTACCCTTTTGAGCATTGAGTCAAGGACTCTGCATTTCATTTGCTCTTCATTTTCGTTATCTTTCCCTTCCTTCATACGTGGCTCTACCATGGCCTCAAAGGGTTCTGTGTGAGAGATTTTTTTTATTATTATAATTCTTGGGTCATCTTTGAAATTTCCAAAAAGTCACGCACACATATATTATTTTATTAAGATTCTGCTAACAAGTACTATATTTTCCTATAATTACTGTTCTTTCTTTTCTAATGACATTTTTTTATTGATCAATAATAAAGATCCATAGATAGATCGATATAAAAATCTTATCATAAACTATAGTTTTTACCATAAGTAATTTTTTTTTCTCTCATACTTTTCGTTTACTCATTCACACAGTTAAGAACATAATAAAAAAATGAATATGAAATAAACATGTGACAGAAGAAGAGGGAGCAGAAAATATAGAATATGTGGTATCAGATTTCGAAACACATGGCCTATCCCAAAGTGGAAAAATCATATCCTCTTGGTTATTAGTGACGGAGACATTAAGCTAATAAACAATTAATTTAGAGTTAGGCAAAGTGCGGTCTTATTTGGTCATATAACATCGATCTTAATAAAGATACTAATTAAACAGTTTAATCATTAACATGATCCCTTTTGCTGGCTTCATTTTTATATTGTCTACTTGATCCCCAATTTCAATGTAGGAGACAACCATTTCTTAATTTGAGGAGTAATCATTAGTTAATTCATTTTTCTAAGAGATAGAATAGAGAATTAAGTATCAAAGATTTATATACAAATTTATATTACAATGATTACGTTTCTTTCTATAGTTTGTGGATTGTCTTTTTGTATATGTTAGTTAATTTGTGATTAACTAACATATAAAACTTAGAATAATGGTTTGAAAAAGGTAAGTAAACTCACGCTACAAAGTGATAATTTGTCTCAAATTTTACTAGAGATAACTTTGATCCTTAAAACTATCAAAGAGAACCCGTCAAACATAGTCTATCGGCAAAGAGGATATTACGAAAATAGAAAACAATTAAGAATAAGTGTATAATGCAAAAGCATAATAAAAATATGTTCGGGCCTTAACTTGAAACCCATTTGTCATCTCAATAAATGGGATAAATGGGAGTAAGTAATTGGGTAAAAGGCAAACTTTTCTAACACATAACATTACCTTTCCAAAAATGTAATCAAATGTTAACTTGAGCGTAATGTATTTTTTGTAAGTATCTCATTTCTTGGACTAGAAGGCTAAGAACATAAACTAACGAAGAAGAGTCAATTGGTCAAGAGAGAGTCAGATGATAATGAAGCAAAGGCGACACAAGTATATTTCTTCTTTTTTCAAAATGAGCAAACAAAGTTTAATACTTCAACTAAATGAAAATATCACCTTTTAAAATATTGTAATCAACAAATGAGACTATTCCAAGTCTCATGTAATATTTGACTTGAAATAGTTACATTATAGGTTCCATGTGAAAAAATTTCACAAAAATCAAGTTTGTATATTTTAGTTTTATTTTTCAACATGAAAAATGCATGTTTTTGACTTTGTATGGATGAGAGGTTGCATGCTTGTTCTAAAATTGATTTACTTAGATTCTTTTTGGTAAAAAAAACTAAAAACTAATTATTGCATGTTCTTTTTATATCAAGGAAGATATATAACCACATAAGCTATCAATAGGAACTTAAAATGATAACCCATTTTTCGTAACAATGATAACTGATTTTTAATAACAATATATTAAATTAAGATATTTAAAATTTATATTTTATAAAATATTAATAAATTGGTTGTATAAAACAATAATGCACTTATGTAATTATAGAAAGTTTTGACTATTTGTTGTGTCAAACCAAAAATGACACTAACCATAAAATATGATAAGATAAGTGACACCATAAATAGATATGTATAGGTGGAATTTATGTTGTCGATGACGCATTATGTTGTTACATACCGGTAATGTGTTTTAATCTTAGGTTCTTTGAGTAAAAGAAAAAACATATAAAGGTTGAAAACACCATAGTAGAAGAAACATCAAGAATAAGTGTATCAAATACAAAATCGAAGGAACAATGACAGACACAATACCTGCATGTTACAACGTATCTATAGTTAATCCTAATCAATTTTGGAAAACCGATAAAGTCTTGAAAACAGAGCTCCCTATTCTAGCAATTCAAATTGCTTTTGTTGCTGTGTTATCTCGTCTCTTTTCCATAATTTACAAACCTCTGCATCAAACTCGTCTCATTTCACAAATCTCTGTAAGTAAATAAATCTCGAAATTATTTTTTTTTATGAAAATTATCTCAAAATTTCTTATATGTGGCATTCTAACAATTAATGTGTGGACATTCTAAATTATAATTACCTAGGTTGGTTTCCTACTGACACCACCACTACTTGGAAGATTCACGGCAATTTTTGAGTTCATTTTTCCGGTTAATGGGGTTGTCAATGTAGAGGTCCTTTCTCATATTGGTCTCATTTATTATGCATTCCTTAGTGGATTGGAGATGAACTTAAATACTATTCTAAATGTGAACAAGAAGGCTGCAAGCATCGCAATTGCTGGGATCGTCTTTCCTATACTCGTTGCACCATGCTTATATGCTTTGTTTCGAAATGTATATGGACATATTATGATGTTTCCCCTTGAGGAAAGTACAAATAATGCTTATATACTTTGGACTTTAATTCTTACTGTTACAGGTTTTCCTGTGGTAGCACACACACTTTCTGAGCTTAAGCTCCTTTATACTGGTCTTGGGAAAGCAGCTTTAACAGCAGCCATGATTGGTGAAACCTATGGTTGGATTCTTTTCACTTTATTTGTTCCATTTTCTATTAATGGTAAAGGAGCTATCTACACTGTGTTATCCACGATAACATTCATTATTGTGTGCATCTTTGTGGTACGTCCACTCATTCAATGGTTTATTGATCGCAAGGAAGACAAAGATGAATGGAATGATAACCAATTGCTATTTATAATCATGGGGGTTTTAGCTTGTTCATGTATTTCAGATTTTCTTGGTGCACATGCCATTGTTGGGGCTTTTGTTTTTGGATTAATTTTACCAAATGGGAAATTTGCTGAATTGGTCATGTCAATTTCAGATGATTTTGTTGGTGGCTTTTTAGTACCTCTCTTCTTTACTGGAACTGGGATGAGACTTATGTTGATCGCAATTTTCTCCCAAGAAAGTTGGCCCTTTACAGTTGTGATTATACTTTTGTTGTGTGCTTTAAAGATTTTAAGCACCTTATTTGTCACGTTTTTCTTTGGTATGCGTATTCGAGATGGTTTGACCTTAGGCTTGATTTTGAATAATAAAGGCACCATGGCATTAATAATGTTGAACATTGCTTGGGATAGAACGGTATTGATCTATTTAAAATGTTGTATTCAAGTGCTTTAGTTTCTTAGATATACAATTGTAGTCTAATTCCTAAGTTCTTGTGATGTGTTATTGCAGATATTTTCTATACCTACCTATGCCGTTATAACTTCCGCTGTTCTTCTGATGACCATAGTTGTGTCTCCCATCATCAATGTCGTATACAAACCAAGACAGCTATTTGAACAGAATAAGCTAAAGACCGTACAAAAACTAAGAGTTGATGCAGAGCTCCGATTTATAGCATGTGTTCACAATACTCGTCAAGCTGCAAGCATGATTAACATAATTGAATGTTTTAATGCCACGAGAGTTTCCCCCGTGCATGTTTTTGCCTTGTACCTTGTCGAACTTACTGGACGTGCTGCTGCCCTAGTTGTTGCACATATAGGGAAGCATATGAGCCAATTCGGAGAACAAAACCTGACCAGGTCACAAGAAGAGTTAGAAAGCATTAACAACGCATTTGATGCACTTGGAGAGGCATATGACGCTGTTAGAGTTGAGACCTTAAATGTGGTGTCAGCATATACAACTATTCATGAGGACATATACCATTCAGCAGATGAGAAACGCACAAGCTTAATTCTTCTTCCATTTCACAAACAATTAAGTTTAGAAGGTACTTTAGAAGTAACCAATGTTGTATACAAAGATATAAACCAAAATGTAATGCAAGGTGCTCCTTGCTCCGTGGGAATATTTGTTGATCGTGATTTTGGGTTAGTTCCCAAAACGAACCTTCATATACGTGTAGTCTTTGTTGGGGGTCCTGATGACCGTGAAGCCTTAGCCATTGCATGGAGAATGGCAGGACGTTCAGGAACACAACTCTCAGTGGTTCGAATTCTTTTGTTGGGTGAAGCAGCAAAATTAGATGGTTTAGTTCCCGATGAAGCACAAGGGATATTATCTGCGGTAATAGATACAGACAGGCAAAAAGAGTTAGATGAAGAGTATATAAGCACATTCAGACTTACAGCGGTTAACAATAGTGATTCAATATCCTACTCAGAGATTGATGTTCATAGTGGTGAAGATATTCCTGCAGTCCTCAAAGAGATAGAAAAATATGGTTGTGATATTTACATTGTTGGTCAAGGAAATTGTAGGAACTCTAAGGTCTTCTCAAATTTAATGGAATGGTGCGAGTGCTTAGAACTTGGTGTTATAGGGGACATTTTGGTGTCAAACAATTTTGGTTCACGCTCATCTGTGCTTGTTGTTCAACAGTATGGATATGGAGGAATGGTTTTTGGAAATAATCTTAACCAGAAGGCCACTGACAAAGGCACATTTGAGTCTGTTGTCTAAAGACAAAATGAACATGGAGGTCTGCATGAAGCACAAGGATTTACAAGAAAATATTTTCTTAGCTTGATGTATATCAATTTACAATATATAAGTGGTTGCAAGCCTTACTTGATAAACCAATTTTGTGAGTCTAAATTAGAGTTAAAATTCACTTCTTAATAAATGTGATTATTTGTTCAATATCATATAATTTCCTTTGTGTTTAATTTTAGGGTTGTTTTGTTTTGTCATTTTATATTCCTCAATAAAACTAACAAACAAACAAATTTCATTTTTCTTATATCTCTTAACCATTTTTTGCATACTAATTTATTGTTTTTTAAAATTTAGTACTTCTTTCCAATTTTTCTCATTATACATTGATATTTATTTGTAATATTTTGAAAAATGATTTTCTTTTTATTCGGAAAATACATGTACCCATCCTTATTCAACTTAGTTTGTAACTTAATTTAGTTTTAATTTTATCATTTTCTTATTCTCTCTTATATTTATATACACTCTTGTTTCTTAATCACATGAATCTAAAGTTTGCATGTTTGAACTAACATACCAAGAAAAATAATATAACAAACTAACGAGATAATATCCTTTTTATTTTTACTATTATTGATGGTCACATACTCTAATTCATATCTTTGTTTTAGATAGAATATGTTGAAAAAATAATATAAATTAAAATAATAAAATATATTTAATCCTATAAAAAGTAAAGTAGATTAACATGTCATATAATCATACCAAGAGTGATGAAAAAAATAACACATAATAATGATTTTCAATTTGAAAGATGCAAATATCATTCATTTCACAATTCATTTGACATTTTATATTTTATATTTTATATTTATAAAGGTTAGATTGGATAAATGATAAAAGTGTTTCACTATGGTTATTATCACATATTCTAAGTTTTTAAATTTATATTATTTAACTTTTAGTTTTTGGGAAGTCTGAAATAAAACTAGTTAAATTAGGTTAACTAATAAGATTTAACAAGGCACTCTATAGGTGTTGAGAAGATAAGAAAACATGCTAACATTTTCATTTATTATTTTAGTGGAAATAAAATTCTTTTAAAAAAATAGATTTAGAATTCTCATCACGACTAATGAATTACTTAATTACTTGTTTAATTAAGATTTGATTAATATTGTAAAATGTTTTAAAACTATAATATTAAAAAGATTAAACATGTTTAGTTGTTATTTTAAAAAAATTCATATAAAATTGATCCTCATAATTTATTAATGTGTCAAATACATCTTGTGGAACCAGAGTTTAAGTTGGCATGCTGATAGATTAAAAGGTTTAAACACATGGTTGACATGTGTATTTAAAAAATATATATTTTTTCTGATTTTTATTTTATAATTTTTTATCTTTCTTCTTTCTCTTTTGTTTTCCCTTCTTCATCTTCATCCTGCACCTCCGTTTTCACCCTCATCTTCAACCTACCTCATTCTTCACTCTGCAATTGAGCATAGTGACCCAAAAGTTGAAATCAATTGTTTACGAAAGTTGATTTTGATGGGGAATGGAGGAGCAAAGTAAAGATGAAGAAATAAGAAGAAGCGAGGAAGAAAAAAAAAAGGAAAAAAAATATAAACAAAAGAAATATTTGTTTAAATTACACATGTCAACCATATATTCAGACATTTTAATCTGCTTAACATGATCTTTAGAAATTTAAATTAAAAGTTAATAAGGTTGGTTCTTAAGAATGTGTTTCATGCATTAATAAAGTATGTGATGATCAATTTCGAATGAATTTTTTAAAAAGGGTAAATACTATTTTCAATGCTTTCATTGACAAATTAGGAATTATCCATTTTTATTCTTCAATGAAGCAGATATTAAAATAAAATTTAATTATATACTATAGATATTATATATAATAAATTATTTAGTTTCCTGGTATTATAAATATTATATATAATCAATTATTATATTTTCGTTTATATTTAGATTATTAATATATTTTATTATTATATATAACTATTATTTTTCGTAAATAACAAATGTTAATTCAATAAATTATTTTATTTTTTTTCTCTTAATACATTTTAATAATTTTAAATAAATTTATTTTGAAAAGCTTTAATTATAATCAATCAATCAACTAGAGATGAGAAATAAACCTGTTTTCGTGGGTATTGTCCGAACTCGCTCCCGTTTTGATGAGGAATTTTCACATTGACTGGGTATGAATGGGTATGGGTATGGAGAATCCCCGACTTTTTCAATTGGGTATGGGGATGTATATATCCTCGTTATAATACTTGTCCCCATCATATCTCTATCTCTATTTAAATTATTAAAATATTCACAATTAATTAAATAACCTATATATATATATATATATATATACTTTCAATTTTTTATTTCTTCTAATTATTTGGTTTGTCATGAAACTCATTCGCATTTCCAATATATTTTTCATCTTATCATAACCTTTATGTAATTATGTTAAAATGATGTATGTCAATTAAAAATTTGTATGTCTCACATTTGAATATTTCTATTATTTTTTAATATTTTTATTTATTATATATTTTCTTTTCACATAAGAATGTTTAGTACTTTCAATTTAAGTGTTTAATAACATAAACCTTTCATTTATTAGGTAATATAAAAAAATTATTTACTTATCATTATTCATTTGTGTTTCATTTGAAGAACTCTTTTGTTTCACTAAAACAATTTTCGTTATTTCTCAACCATTTAGTATATATGTTGATATTTGAAAAGTTTTCTTAGATTTCTAAGGTATTTTTCATCTTATCATACTCTTAATTATACATTTATTTTTCTTTGTACGATTTATTTCAATAGTCTCTCAAATTGTTTCTAAGACACACATTTGTTAATTTTTTAATATTTTTATTTGTTATTTATTTTCATCATGTAGAATACTATTTCGATATAATTTATCTAATTATTTTTTATTTTCTAACTTATTATCAATCATACTGTAAATTTTTCACTATAATTGTATAAATAACTTTTATTTACTACAATATAAAAATTTAATGTAATTGCCATGAATATTTTTTTATTACCATCCAACATATATTGGAGTTCAAAAGATACAAGATCTATGTCAAAATTTTATTATGTTTATTATAACTTTTATTAGTGTATAAAAAATATATTCATTAGAATTTAAAAAATTGAAATAAACAAACATTTAAAATATATTTTAATTTGAATATTTGTTTTCCTTTTATATATTTTTTTAAATATTTTTAAAGTTTATCAACTAGGTTTTATTAATGTTTGCAAATTTAATAAATGTTTTGGTTCTCAAGAAATTTTATTTGGTATTCTAATCTAAAATGTAAATAATTATAATTTATTTCAAAGTATTTGATATCGAAGAAATCATCATCCTCATAGTATTGAATATTTGATAATATTATGTTTTCTTAACCGTAATTTTTTATTTTTATAAAAATTAATTAAAATTAATATTGAAGTAGTAAGAAAACGGGTACGGGTACGAGATTATACCCATTGCCCTGTGGGGATGGAGATGAGACAAAAGTTTGATACCCGGTGGATAGGGATGAAGTTTTTCTACAGAGATAGATATGAGATTGCGGAACTCATTCCCACCCTGTTGCCATCCCTACAATCAAATTATAATTATAATCAACTTATTTATGATATTAGTTTTAATTAAGTATATTTTATAGCGTTATATATTTTTTAGTCCCTCAATTTATTTTGAAAATTGTTTCTTATCGATATATCAACTATTTGATACCCAATTCTAATATGAATGACGGTGAAGAGTTGTTTTTTAATAAATTCACAAATGAAGTAACGTATCAATAATTATACCGTTGAAACCTTTTAGTGGAAGAGATGAGAAGCAATATGTATAGCAAAATTATTATTGCAAAATAAAATATTTATGAAATTTAAAACTTTAAAATATTTTAGTAATTATTATAACAAAACTATTTCACTTTTGGAAAAATCTGACTCTATATTGTCTTCGTATCATATGTTGTCACATTATTTTAAATTTACTAGCATCTTTTTTAATTTTTTGTTACTTTGCTATATGTATTATATTTTATCTATAAAGTGAAATAATTATATTTACATTTACAACTTTAAATTGGTAGACAAATTTTAACTATTCGCTAGTTATTTGGGACTCGGTACTTTAATTTGAAAAATATGTATAGAGTTTGATACAATTACAAACATCCTTAATAATAAATGTAATTGAATTCTCATTTAATAAACTTATATAACAGAGGAAAACGTATATAAAAGAAAGAAAGAAAATCTTTCAGAAAAAAAAAATACACATTTCTTAACATTTTGTGATTTGCTCAGTTACTTTTTCCTTTAATTTGTTAATAATACAGAAAAATAAAAATACTTTCTAATTACTTGTAAAAAACCGTGTGCATGATTGAGGATCTTTTTTTCTTCTTAAAAGTAGGAAATATTACAAAATCAAAATAGTGTTTTAATTTAGGATGAAGAAGTTATGATTATCTTGAAAGTTCTCAAAATGTTAATTTGGATGGCTAAGATAAATATGATCGGTTAATAAAAATAAAAACAGTTGTCTCTAGAAAAAAATATAGTGAATGTGAAAGAGTGATAAGACTTTGTTTATGACCATGTTTCTTATTTTTTTAGGGTTAAATATGTTTTTGGTCCTTCAAGTTTCAGTGAATTTTGGAATTAGTCCCTCATCAAAAGTTTATATCAATTTAGTCCTTCATCTTTCAAAATGCATGAATTTAGTCCTTTTAAACTTCAATTTAAGTTAACATTGAAGTAAAAATGTATCAAACAATGTAAATAATTTAAATACTATCATGAAATGCGCTTGAAACATCAAATAAACTTAACAAAATTTGGTTAAAAGGACTAAATTCATGCATGTTGAAAGATGAATGACTAAATTGGTCAAAAGTTTTGATGAGGAACTAATTACAAATTTCCCTGAAACTTGAGGGACCAAAAACATATTTAACCCTTTTTTTGACTTTCATTGGTCATAGAAGTTCACTTTCCAAAAATTATTTTCTGGATGGTCCCACTTTGATAAAGTATTGTGATTTAATAGGAGAAAAAGGTGTTAAGAAGTAACAAACAAGAAGATGAAATAAATTTATATCATTATATATATTATATGAGAAATTAGAATTTTTTTGTGATGTCTTTTATTGAGATGAATCCAAGAACATGTGATTTGGTTCCCCCAACATAAAGATGACATTGGATAAGGTCTCTCAACTTATTTAAGGTACATTTTGCTCTTTTTTCGGTGTTCAATGAGTTGTCTTATTAATTTGGTACTTTTGTTATCTTTTCATTTTGTACCACATCTATTTCAAAATTCAATCTCTTTTACTTCTTATAGGTGGAACAAACAAAATTACATAATTCATGTTTGAATGTTTTATTATAAATGGAAGTATATTGGATTTGGTGTAAAAAAATATATATTATGGGTTTCATATTTCATATATATATATATATATATATATATATATATATATATATATATATATATATATATATATATATATATATATATATACACTTAGGTTAGTTTTTGACATTAAGCTAGACTCAAATTATAAAATTCTAACAAAATTTATTATTTCTTAACAAAACAAAAGTTTATTCTAGTGATGATTAGGATAATTTATTATTAGATTTTGTTAGTTGTACAGATTTTACATTTGAGTTACAAAAATCTTTTTTATGAGAGAATTTTAAATATTTTACATATATTAATATAATTAAATTAGAGTATTGTTTTTCTATGAAATTGAGTAATTTTGGAAGACCTTGTTCTCCTCCTTTTAGAACCTTTTACATGCCTTATAATCACTATTATATACTTGATTTCTTTTATTTTTTTTAGTAATGTCCAGATTCTCTTCCTAAATATTTTTAAATATTTTATCATAAATTTTGTAACGCCTTAGATGTTAATCATTACAAACCTTAACTGCGCGATTCTTATCATAACATGGCCGAAACGTATTCAGCTCACTAGTAACTGATGTGGTGAAGATTCCTATCCTATTGATTATTGAGTTTGGTCGAGATGTGTCAAACCATCCTAGGCCGAGAAGATAAGAATAATTATAAGTGTTAACCTTATATTTAATGCATGCATTTATTACTTGGACAAGTTGGCACATACATGGCTTATAAGTGGATGAATGAAAAAAAGAAGGATATATATATATATATATATATATATATATATATATATATATATATATATATATATATATATATATAGAGAGAGAGAGAGAGAGAGAGAGAGAGTTGAAGTAAAAGATTTCTTACTCTTTTAGAAGAATCCCTAGAGTATCCCCTTAACTAACAAGGTAAGGAAGGAGTGAGATTAAACTCTTTTCATCTTGATATGCTTATGTATTTTATATTTATCTTTTATTTATTTTGAATTATATATTATTTTATTTACTTCCAATCGATTGTTATCCTTTTTATTTATTTATAATTATAAACTATATCTAATTATGCACTGGTCCTATCTAATTATTTAATTTAATTTAATTTACCTCCAATTATTCATTGTTCGTGTTTATTTATTTAATTTAATTTATCTTCAGTTATACATTGGTCTTATTTATTTAATTTAATTTAATTTATCTTCAATATGCATTGGTCATATTTATTGATTTTATATAGTTTATCTTTAGTTACACATTGTTCTTATTTAATTATTTTAGTACTTTATCTCCATGTACATACTAGTCCTATTAATTCATTTCATTTATCTCTAGATTTACACATGTCCTTATATTAATTTATAATTTTTTATTTTATAACATTCTAATATGTATACAGTTAATTATTTAAAGTTTTTGCTTTAATTTTTATTTTTGTGTTATCATTATTTATAATTTGAAAAATATAAAAATAAAGTAAAAATAAATATTATTTTATTCAGTAAATTTGGATGAAAGAAAGTTACCTATCTATATATATATATATATATATATATATATATATAATTGGTAAAGAATGACATAATTTGATAGTCATCATATTTTATGATATTTGTATAAATGGCTAATATTCTCGAGAAAGAAATAATTATGATTCTACTAATGTTTTTATGAGAAATATTCAATTACCTAATAACTTTCCAAAATAGCTTTTGATGTTCATAGTGGATTATCAAAAGTGAAATAGGGATCCATATGTCTCATAAGATGAGTATGAGTCATGTGGTTGGAAGTCAAGTTCTAGGCCCTTAGTGTATATATTGTTTGTTGAGTTTATTAAGATCGATATTTAAAGCTTATAAAGACCTTACTCCTTTTATAGTTTTCTTTCATATGTACTTGTTGTACGAGTAGAAGAGGAACCTACTCAATGAGAGCTCTATTCGGAAAATTGGGTGATCTTCTAAAGATTGACTCATGGATAATTTATATTAATATCTTGAAGAGATATTAAAAATATAAATAATCTTTTATTCTGATGTAGAAATTTTAATATAATACAAAATACACATGTTTGTAATATTTCGTGAACAATTACAAAGATGTAAATTATTGACATATTTATATGGATACAAAGTTATGTTATTGTTTGTGTTTTCTCAAGGACAATCTTATTGTATAAAAGAAAAATTTATTCCATCTTTTATCAAATAATAATTATTTACATAATAGTCGATGCGTCACACTAAGACTATTTAAGGTTGACACGAAGACCCTAAAGTATGTGACACACCTTCATGTGATGAGATAGTTGCATTAATTGTTGGAGATTTTTCTAATATAGACGTAGGAAAAGATATAATTGTTAAGAAATGTTGTGGTGAATTGACAAGATTATGTGAAACACATACTGCATTCATTCCATTGCAATATCCTCTAATGTTTCCACATGCAAAAGATGGTTTTCAAAAGAATATTCCAATAAGAGAATCTCATTCCTAAAGTCGAAAACAGATAAGAATTCGTACTTCTTTGAGAGAGTTTATTGCATTTAGAATCTAGGAAAGGTTTGTGAAATTCGGTAACATTATCAATGCATGTCGATTGTTTCAACAATTCTTGGTTGATTGCTACACAATGATTGAAGCACAATGATTGTCTTTCATTAGAGAAAATTAAAAGTTAATTCTTTGTGATATTCTCAATGGATTACAAGAAGCAATTAATAGAGGAGAGATAGATCCTTCTTCAATTGGAAGATCTATAGTTGTGCATGCTTCATTTACTGATGGTATGAGATGCATGTTTAACAATTATCAAGATGTTATAGCTATTTGTAAAAAAATTGAATATCCTTATTTTTTTCATTACTATAACATGCAATGTCAATTGGAGTGAAATACATAATTTTGTTTTGGCAAAAGGGTTATCTACTTCAGACAGGCCTAATATTGTTTGTAGAGTCTTCAAAATGAAATTATATGAAATGGTGACAGATTTAAGAAAAAACATTTCTCTGAAAAAGCTACTACAGGTTTGTTTTCTATGAATACAATTCTATACATATTTATAATATTTTAAAACTACTACTAATTGTAGTCATCTTCTTTATATAACCAGGAAAGTGCACAATAGAATACAATTATATACATATTTTCAAAAACATCTATGGAGTGTTTAAGTACCTTACCAAAATATTTTAAACTAACAACTTCAATGATTTTTATTTTTTTGGTGATCAAATTCTATTCAATGTATCATAAAATATGTTTGTTGGTTTACATATTAAACAACTCAGGTCATAGTTTTTTTGCAAACTTACAAATTGCAGGGCCATATACAATTAAAATTGCATGCAAATATGAAGCTTATTGTTCAATATTGGATTTTAATTTATTCAACAGGATTTTAATTTATTCAACAGGATTTAAGGTATTCATGAAGATATGGACCGGTCAAAATGGTCTTTCTCTTTATGTCATTATGAACAAAAGTTAATTGGATCATTTATGTAATTTTGACTTCCCCACACCGATTTTTTTTATTGTTGTCACATGAAAAGAAAAACAGTTTTTCTCTCTTCTAGCCCCAATTTTCAATTTGGAGCATATGTGAAAACTCCATTTCTTCTCTCTTCATTGTTCTTCATCTACTCTTCCACAAAAAAACTCAATAGACTGTATCAATAGAGATGAACCACTCTCAAAGGGCCACAATCATACTCTAGAAGTTCAATACCATACACATATCGAACAACGTATGCCACAAATTCCTCACAAATATTCGCTTTGACATCTTTTTTACAGATTATGTGTTGTTTTTGATAATTTATGTTTACAATATACAAGATATTTTTAAGATTATGTCTTATGCAATTATTGTGTTTGCAATATATAAAAATGAAATTTTGATTCGTTGACCCTTAGGTTTTCAATATATGGACAACAAATTTGAAGTCTCTCTTTGTGAAAAACTTGCTACTGGAAATAATTATGAATTTTGGGATAATTATGTATTGTGTTCATTTGTAAACATTTAAATATGTGGACTGGCACTTTGTTGTTTCCTTTGCACACGAACTAGGTCCATAGTAGCACTTGGTGTACTTAAAAGGTAAGAGCATTCTAGTGACCTATAACATGGATTTAGATGATTCTAAAATCACATATGATTGGAGTAATATGAGGATTTTGTATAAATCCAAGGTGACTCACATATTCAATTTTGCTATTTGGGTGATTCTTCTTTTGAGATAACGGTGTTTATAGGTAGTTATACACCATTAAGTTTGAGAATGTTTATACATCGTGTCACTCAATAATAAAACATATATATGTTCGTGGTAAAATTGAAAAAAAAATATCAAAGTAAAGTAAGTCACTTGGTATATGTTTTTTCATTTGCTTTTTTTTATTACAAGAGAAAATTATTGTTATTATACATGAGCTTAACCACAAAATTCCAATGCTTTTTAATAGTTATGATTGATGCAGGACTTGCCTTCAAACTTTGCCAACTTCATCTGAAGTCACAATTTACCAAATGTGATCCATCAATGACCTACAACTGGAGTCAACTACAAAATTCTATTATCGAATAAACGTAGAACTTCCACAAATAGTGGTAAAGGTTAGAGGCAATTTTGTACTGAAAATGACTTAAAAGAGGGATATATTTTTCTCTTTGAAGTGGACAATGATTTCATACATCTGAACTAAAGTGTTTATTAATGAATGTTTTTTGTGATTAAATTTGGTTACATTTTGAATATGTTCTTGTGCAATCCAAATATGAAGTACTATGTGATTCCAAAATTTTTTTTCTTTCTTTTTTTTGTCATTCTATTGAAATCTTAAATTTATAACAAAAAATAATTATATTTTAAAATGTGTTGTATGTTGGATGAGTGGCGGATCTTGACCAAAATTGTTAGGGTAACCAAAATGAGTTACTTAAACTTTATATATTTAATATTATTGTCACTACTTCAAAGTATAAAAGAAATTAAACATAGATAAAAAAATGTCCATCATTTTTTCATAATTTTGAACTCATAATAATTGAATCATAAATAATTTTTTTAGTTATTTTTCAATGTAAATAACCATATTATCTGCAAAATATTAATCTTTCTTTTTATTAGTGTCCATTGATTGATTCAAAAATTTTCACAAGCTTTCATTTCGTTGTTATGCAATGAGCAATCATATTATTCTTTTTTCATCTTCATTAATATACCTATTTAAAAAAGAAGTTTAAGACTAAAAAATAATTTATAATAATCTATTAAAAAATTGAGAGATATAATTACTAAAAAAATTAAGATAATCAAGTCAAATTAAAAATTGACTATGAAAATTCATATAATACATTATTTTTTCTTCTATATTCATAACAAATAATATACAAAAGAGACGAGAGATAAAAAAAAGTGCTAAATAGTAAACAAATATTTTACTATCAAGTGAGACAAAAAAGAATTACTTTTTTTTTCTTTAAGGATGAAAGAGAATATATGAAAAAATGAGAACAGAAATAATGAGTTTTTGTTTAACTTTTTTTTGTCAACAACAAAAATAAGTAAGCATGAGAGAGATGAGTCCAACATATAATATATGAGAAACTCAAAAGACAATGGAAGAGAAAATAAAAAATATCTCAATAATATTTTTTCTTTATTATATTTGATTTTATATTTTATTATTTATTAATATTAAATATTGTACTTTATAAAAAAATAAAAAAAATACCTAATTCAAAATATTTGGAGGGTCATGGCCCCACTCGCCCCTTCTAACATTTCTCACTGGTTGCATGGGTAGAAAAGCTATTTATTCACAAAACCTGACATAAAAATATTATTTTTTTTATTTCTCACCCAAAACCTTCACTGCATAATAATAACACTTATTTACAAAAGGATTGTTACATTTTTTTTTTCGTTATTTTTTTCTATGGTTCGTAAAATGTTTACACTAGAATTTTTAGAACTTTCAACTTTTGTTTCAAGAGATATCCCCCTACCCTCCACTCAATTACCCTACCAAGTAAGGGTGAGCATATATATTCAAACCATCCAAAACTATGAAACCTGAGACAGAAAACATGGATACGGTTAGTTGTATTTGGATTCGGTTTAAATGGATAAAATAATATGGATACAAATGTTAGGAATCCAAGTGTGAGTCTAAGTCCCACATTGACCAGAATTGAGAAAGTAGAGCACCATATAAGGATCAAGGCCCATAAACCCATTGTCTTAAGGTTTTGGGTTGAGAGTGATGTTAGTGTCTTATGTGGTTAGGCTCAGATCTCATTGGTGTGTTGTATCTCCCCAGTGATACCTCCTCCTTATAAACCTGACAAGTGGTATCAGAGCCGATGGTTAATGCCGGCTCAGACGAGTGCAGTACCAGTATGGTCCTAGTATCGAAAGTCTTCCTGGCAAGAGTCCCAGATAAGGGTTCCAGGTAAAGCGTGTCCCGTTAAGAATAACGGCGGTACAGAAAAGGGCAGAAAAGGAGTACTCGTGGTTGGGCAGCTTCCGCTGGAGGGGGGTGTACCAATGTGGTTGAAGGGACTCACCCTTGAGGGGGAGAATGTTAGGAATCCAAGTGTGAGTCTAAGTCCCACATTGACCAGAATTGAGAAAGTAGAGCACCATATAAGGATCAAGGCCCATAAACCCATTGCCTTAAGGTTTTGGGTTGAGAGTGGTGTCAGT